>Ga0184611_1000083_pt1 | contig 15182 bp, 15 predicted proteins | sample PLM3_5_coex_FD_133162 | JGI IMG/M metagenome (GOLD analysis project Ga0184611, IMG submission 133162) | Groundwater sediment microbial communities from an aquifer in East River, Colorado, USA - PLM3_5_coex | ecosystem: Environmental > Terrestrial > Soil > Riparian zone | place: USA: East River...
TCTATGATCTGATCAAGGACCCATCTATGACATTTTCCAAAAACAAATTCACACCATACTTTCATAACATACATGTCAGTATCAATAAAAAGAAGCGGTGAATGGTGAATGGTGGATGGTGGATCGGGTTTTACTGTGGTCCGTGGTCCATGGACTGTCGACTGAACATATTCATCTTCCATGGCTAGCTGTCCTTTGGCGATATACAGTAAATCATCATAAGTATAATCAGTTCCATGCGTTAGCAAATATTCCCGGGCAAACTCCGGGCACCATTGTGTATTGTAATGCTGAGCAAGCAATTCACACAAAGTGCTTTTGCCGGTCGACTCCGGGCCGATCACCGCTACTTTTATCAGCGGCGTTTGTTCCATGCAGGTTTTGCTTTTATTATCTTTTTATAAATGGGACAGCTTTCTTCATGTGCATTTGGCAAATAACCGGTGCTCATTAAAAATTCATTTACAATTTCACCACCGGTGAAACGAAAAGTTTGTTTGAACAATTTTGTCCATTCATCTTTTGTTTTGGGATGATGATGATCCAACCAGTTTTTAAATGATTTGAATTCTTTTTGTAAACGGAGAATGGTTTTTGCATTTTCAATAGCCGCATTGATCTTTAAACGGTTCCGGATAATACCCGCATCATTCATCAGGCGTTTGAAATCTTTTTCTTTATACCCGGCGATTTTTTTTATTTCAAAATTGTGATAAGCTTTCCGGAAACCTTGTTGTTTATTCAGGATCGTTGTCCAGCTTAAACCAGCTTGATTGATCTCTAAGATCAAACGACAGAAAAGCTCGTTGTCACCATGAATAGGAAATCCATAATACTTATCATGATATTCCCGATGAACGTTTTGTTCGTCAGGTTTCAGTGAGCTGATGAATTTGCAGTAACTCATAGAATTATTTTAAAGCAGCTCTTTTCCTCCATTCCATTAACCCCCAAACAGCCATTATTAATAGTACAAGATAATACACACTGGTAAAAACATAATGTTTTACAAAGTATAAAGGAATAGAAGCAATATTAGTAGCGATCCACCAATACCAGCTTTCTACTTTTTTCTTTGTCATCAGCCACATACCAGTGAATGCAGTGGCACTGGCAAATGCATCGGCCCAGGGAATAGCTCCGGGAGCAAATGACCTTTTTAAATAAGTAAGCGAAATAAATATGGCAAGATAAAAGGCCGCAAAAAAAGCTAATTGATATAACCACCAACGGCGATCTGAAAACTGAATATGAATAATGGTATGTTGTTCTTTGTCTTTTTTCGTCCAAAGCACCCAACCGTAAATACTCATAACGGTATAATAAAGATTTACAGAAGCCTCTCCAAACAATTCCCCCTTTACACTTAACCATACATATATAATGGTATTGATAAGCCCCACCGGGTAAACCAAAATATTTTCTACTCTGCTGTACCACACACTCGCAATACCAGCAAACACAGCAATGTATTCAAGCCATGTTGTGTTTTTCATTCCTTCAATAAATTGTTCCCAGATCTGCTGTATGGTCACTTATTTTTCCTGTAAACATAAATAAAAAAGCAAACCTTACGGGGTTTGCTTTACACCAGAAAATATGAATGCTTCAACTAAACAGTTTAACTCCCAAAATGAGGAATGCAATTCCTTTTATTACCGACCAGCACAGGTAAATGACCAATGCCTTTTTCCATATTTCTGAAAATATCTTTTTAAAAAAAATGATTTCATACTGATCTATTTTGCCTGGTTTCTTTTTGTAAACGGAATGATCTTTGGCACCCAACGTTTATAACTCAAATATTTTTCTCCAAAATGAGTGATCAGATCTTTCTCTTCAAATTTTATCGCTGTTAGAATATAACCTGTTGTAAGCACAGCAAATAATAAATGCGCTGCAGACATTACAGGGGTTGCCCAGAAAGCGATCAACCAACCCAAATAAAGTGGGTGACGAACATATTTATAAAAGAAAGGAATTCGGAATTGAAGCGGCTCATACTTTTTTCCTAAAAAATAAAACCATACCTGGCGCAGACCGAAAAGGTCAAAATGATTGATCATAAAAGTGCTTATCAGCACGATCCACCAGCCAGTAATAAAAAGAACGGTTAGGATGGTTTTAGCCAGCGGCTCTTCTATTCTCCAGATAAACCCGCCCATAGGTTGCCATAGCCATACCAGCAAAAGGAGGCAGAGACTTGAAAGTAATACATAGGTGCTCCGTTCGGCCTGCCCTGGTATTATTTTGGTCCACCATTTTTTAAATGCTGGTCTTGCCATTATGCTGTGCTGCAAAGCAAAAAGTAAAAGCAGTGAAGCATTTATCAATATTGCCTGTGCCAAAGGAACCTGGGGAGTACCGTCAATTGATTTCGGAACAAAAAGGTTTCCTACAAATCCAAATGCATAGAGGAACGTACCAAAGAATATGAGATAGGAGATCACCCCATAAAGAAGAACAAGAATTTTTTTCATGATTAAAAAGTTAGTGATTAAGGTTTTTGTTTCGAACTAAAGAGCTTTGTTTTTTTCATATGTCCGATGGTATGTAAAATCGTATCCTTCTGCTTCCCGAATATTCAACCGGCCCTTAAGCATAAGATCAATAACACAATCACCATTTATAAGAATGTTTAAAACCGGTGATTGCAGGATATTATACGAGATAACTTTTGCTGCTGCACTTATTTCCATGTTTTGTAGTAAGCGAACCGGTATATAAATGATCCCTTTCTTTTTTTGATCGGTAAAACTTTTTGATCTTACGGTTAGCTCCTTGCCAGCCTGGATGATCATTACTTTTTCAATAAATTTTTTGCTGCCCTCAATTCGTACTGAATCTTCTGATGGAACTTCGATCAGCATAACGGTTATATTGCTCTTGATGATAAGCCGGTTAAAATTTTCAACAGCGGTCTTTTTTACAAACGTTTCTGATGAATTTTCCTGGGAGAATGCTGACCCGGCTATGGTTATCAAAAGGATAAATAAGAAGAACTTTTTTTTCATTGTTGTTAAGGTTATCGTCTGTCCCGCAAAGCGGGACAGACGGGCTAATTGGTTTTGATATAAAAAATCTTCCAGCAATAATTGATTACTCACTTTGTTTTTAAGGGTAAGAAGTTTTTTTAATTAATCTCTGAACAACCAGTATGGTTGTATTTCATTATCAGTCCAGGGTTTTTTATATACTTGTTTTATTTCTTTCTTAATTTGTTCAGGGTGGGAACCCGGATTTTCCAGGTACCTTAAATAAGAAAAGCATACTAAAATGAGGATGAGCATTGGCGAAAATGATCCTATCCGTTCTGCGGTCTTTTCAACTAATTTCATTTGATAAGGTTTTGGTTAAGACCGCAAGGATACATCGCAATTAATTCTATAGAAACAGGTGATTAGCCAACTATCTTGTTTCGTTCCCGGTATCATGGTTATTTTGAGCATCAAATTTTTTTGAAACCTAAGAATGGCTACTCAAGATCATTGGACTTCGGCTCAACCTGGGAGACCTTTCAATCAATAGCTATTGTATAAGTGAAAAGAAATGAGTTAGTTGGTGATTGATTTTAATTGATTGCAAAAAATGATGTAATTTCTTTCACTCATTTCCCTCTAATGAACCGCCTCAGAAATATCGCTGTTTTACTGTGCTTTAATTTTGTTATAGCATTCTCTGCACTCGCCCAGTTTAAGTTTGATAAGCCTATATTAATAACGAAAGAAAATGGATTACCGGTAAATGAGTTTCCTTCCGTTAAGAAAGGAGACGATGGTTTTATCTGGATCGGCAGCAGTGAGGGTCTCTGTCGTTTTGACGGATTACAGGTGAAAGTATTCCAGGAGGGAAGTGATCTGCGTTATTCTCTTTTTGATAATTGGATAAATACTGTTGAGCCAACTAAGGATCATGTATGGATGGGTACCGACCAGGGACTTTCAGTATTAAATACAAAAGACTACACTTTCAGGCATTACCAGCTAGCCAATAATGGAAAAACAGATTCATTGAAAAGAAGATTTGATCAGCATATCAATACGCTGTATAAAGACAAGACCGGTAATATTTGGATTGGTACCAGGTGGAGAGGGGCGTGTACATATGATGAAACGAAAGATAATTTTCGTTTCTTTCCAGTTCCAGCCGATAAATATCCGCCTCTTATCCCTTCACTTGGGCCAAGTAGTTCTATTCTGGGCTTCGAAGAATCGAGGACAAATGATTCAATTATTTGGGCTGGCACTACTGCCGGCTTGCAGGAGATAAATAAATACACAGGCCAGGTCAGATTATTTACTTTCCCTCAGAAAAACAAAGACTACCAGGTTGCACTAAATGTTTTTCGCCGGCCTTATCATCATGATGATGGACTTTTATATATAGGAAGCTGGGCCGCCAGTGTAAATATTTTTGATCCGGTAGCAGAAACATTTACTCCCCTGCGTGTAAAGAATGAAAAAGGGCAAAAAATACTAAATAGTCCTATTGGCAAGTTTATCCGGAAAAGCGATCATGAAATTTGGATCTCAACAAGTGCAGGGGTGGTCGTTTATGATTCTAAGCTGAAAGATGTAACCTGGTACAAATCGAATAACCCTGAGAAAAATGAATTTTATGCTATTGATTTCTTTGATAAAGACAATCGGGCCTGGCACGGAGATATCAATGGTTTAAGCTATTTCGACCCGGCAATGCAGCAATTTGCCCGTTATTCATTCAAGCATCTTGTTAGCCCTGAAATGACTTTTGCTTTTTATATTTTATCAGATAAGCAAGGAGATAACTTAACGGTCTGTCCAAGATTTGCAGGAGGAATATTTCATTTTAATAAATTAAAAAAAGAATGGACAAAATCTTTGTTTCCCTCGCAAAATACCTTTTTGAAGGAAGAGGACGCTGTTAGGGGATTTGTGCAACTGCGATCCGGAGAGTATATTATTTCTTCTAATCATGGATTATTTCTTTATTCAGAAAAAAAGAACAAGATCAATTCACTCCAGGGGATACCTCCCTTTTCAGCATCAACAAGAGGCGAGATAATCCTGGATCGTACAGGTAACTTATGGATATCTGATGATACGCAAGGGCTGGTAAAATGGAATCCCGAGACAAGGGAATTCCGTGTTTATAAAGATGGGTTATTATCAAAGGATACAAGCGAGTTTTCCGGAAGGATCAAAGAGGGATTTTATGGAAGGCTTAATAATTTTTTCGAAGACAGTCGCGGCAATGTGTGGTTTCAAAAAAGCACTGGATTTGGAGTTTATGTTGTCGAAAAAGATTCTATCCTCAACTTTATTTATGCAAAAAATGAAAAAAATAGTTTTCCGACAGCGCACTCATTTGCAGAAGATAAGACAGGCAGGATATGGATACTAAGTGCAGACGGGTGGATAGGTTATTCATTGGCCAGTGATCCGGCGAGGGGTGTTGTTTATAAATTTAATATGAGAGAGAGGGGCATGCAGAACTATATTCAGAAACTAGCGACTGATAAAAATGGCGAAGTTTGGGGATACAATTCAAAAGAACTGGTAAAAATAAATGCAAACGACCTTTCTTTTACAACATACAGTTTTCAATATGGCGTTGACGAGGCCGATTTTTTTCATTTTTCTTTTCTTCCTTCAGGTGAAATTATTTTTGGTGGCCGTAACGATATCATTATTGCCAACCCGGCTGAATTAAAAAGAAATACAGAGATCCCGGTGCCCTATATTACTGAGATGCAAGTGTTGAATAAACCATTGCGTTTTGTTATGAATGGATCGCCGGTTAACCTCAGGCATAAACAAAACTTTTTCTCAATTGGTTTTTCGGCACAGGCATATACAATGGCCAAAGATGTAAAATTTCGTTACAGGCTCTATGACTTTGATGAGTGGACAGAAGTGACCGGACGGCGGTTTGCCAGCTATACAAATGTTCCAGGTGGAGATTATGTTTTTCAATTACAGGCTGCCAATAATGAAGGAGTGTGGAATGAAAAAATAATTGAAATGCCAATTCACATTGGAACTCCATTTTGGCAAACCTGGTGGTTTCGAATAGCATTTGTATTGGTCATAGCATTGGCGGCTTATTGGTTGTATCGTTTCAGGGTGGACCAGGTAAAGAAAAAGCAACGGTTAAAATCAGAGTATGAAAAAAAATTAGCGAATGTAGAAATGAGTGCCTTGCTGGCGCAAATGAATCCGCATTTTCTTTTCAACAGTCTTAATTCTATTGATAGTTACATCATCCGCAATGAATCAAAGAAAGCATCTGAATACCTGAATAATTTTGCGAGATTGATGCGATTGATATTGCAAAACTCCCGTTCAAACTACATCAATCTTAAAGATGAGCTGGAGGCACTGGATCTTTATATGCAAATGGAAAGCCTGCGTTTTAAAAATAAATTCAGTTACTCAATAGCGGTTGATGAAAGCGTAGAAACAAGCTCTATAGTAATACCGCCTATGTTGATTCAACCGTATGTGGAAAATGCGATCTGGCATGGACTGATGCATAAAACAAATGGTACAGAAGGATTGGTAAAGATCAATATTTCAAAAAATGCGGATGACCTGTTATGTGTAATTGAAGATAATGGCATCGGTAGAAAAAAAGCCACAGAAATAAAGGAACAAAAACAAAAAAATCATAAACGAAGCATGGGGATGCAAATAACACAGGATCGGATCGAGATCATTAATAAATTATATAACATGAATGCCTCTATCAATATTTATGATATGGAAGATGAGCTGGGAAATGCAAAAGGAACAAAAGTTGAATTGATCATTCCTGTTTGACCAAGAAATAAAAATTTTATGATAAAAGCAGTGATCATTGATGATGAAAAAGACAGTATCGACACGCTGAAATGGAAACTGGAGAATTATTGTCCGGATGTAAGCGTTATTTCATCATTTGAAAAGCCGGCTGATGGGGTCAGTTACCTGAAAAAAAATCCGGTCGATCTCTTATTCCTGGACATTGAGATGCCGATGCTAACCGGCTTTGATGTGCTTGAAGAACTGGGCCGTGATATTTCATTTGATATAATCTTCATAACAGCGTATGACAACTTTGGCATACAAGCAGTAAAATTCAGTGCACTCGATTATTTATTGAAGCCCGTTCAAAACAAAGAGCTAAAAGAAGCGATCGATAAACATTTAAAAAAGTCGCAGCAAAAGATCCCTTCTGAACAGATCGATCTTTTATTGAACAACGTGCAGGCAGAGCGAAAAGGTAAAAGAGGAAGGATCGCATTGGCATCAAAAGAAAGTATTGAATTTGTTGATCCGAATGATATTATTGTTTGCGAGGCAAACAGTAATTATACAAATATTTACCTCGTTGAAGGGAGAAAAAGAGTTATTTCAAAAACACTAAAAGATTTTGAAGAAATGCTGCTGCAGTTTGATTTTTTTCGTCCGCACAATTCACATCTCATCAATTTAGGAAGGGTAAAGGAATTTATTCGTGGTGACGGCGGCTATCTTGTTATGGAAAATAAAATGAAGATCCCTGTTTCGAAGAACAGGAAAGAAGAATTAATGCAGCTTCTTTCATAGTTTCCATACTCATAAAACGGGCTTTCTGCTCAATTCCCAGACCGTTCCAGGCAAATGGTGCTTAAATAAACTAATGCTTGTTTAAAATTTGCATTGAGGTTAAAGCAGTAAGTATGCATTCAAGTACCACAATTAGAACGAACGACGGAACAAGGATATGGATCAGCTATTATACGCCGGGAGAAAGTAATAAAAAAGTTATTGTAATTGCGCCAGGTGTAGGGCTAACACATGAGTATTATGATGTTTTTGCAAACTTCTTAGTTCAGGAGGGGTTTGTAATAGTAACATTTGATTATCGCGGCATGGGAAGATCGGCACCGGAAAACCTGGGTGGTTATTCGGCTAATATGCACCAATGGGCAGTCCAGGATATTAATGCAGTATTACTTTATGTAAAGCAGCATTACACGGGCGAGGAGATCATTTACATTGGACACTGTATGGGTGGTGAGATCATTGGGTTGTCACCAGCAAGTCAATATGTAAATAAGATCATTTTAGTGAGCAGTGCATTAACCTGTGAGAAACTGTATCCCTGGCATAGAAGGATACTGCTTAAAATTTCAAAATCAAGAGGCCGGTTAATGAGTTGGGCTCTTGGATATGCACCCTCAAACAAAAAAAGAAAAAGAGAAAAAATACCGAAGGGAGTTTATATGCAATTGGCTAACTGGTGTGATAATCCAAACGGTTTGTTTGATGCATTTCCTGATAATAATTACAGGAAAATAAATGTGCCCCTGCTGGCATACACATTTACTGATGACTGGTATTGTCCGCCAAAAGCCGTGAATGAGTTATTAAATCATTTTGCCAGCGCAGTGATCACCTGGTATCATTTAAACCCAAAAGAAATTGGATTGAAACAGGTCGGGCATATTGATTTTTTTAATCCTTCAATGAGATCAACATTATGGGAGTCATTATTACAATGGATAAATAAAGATAACAGGAACTTTTTCCAGGAGAATTTTTCAAAAATAAAACCTTATTTATATGAAAAATAGAAACAATACACCTGTGGTAAAAGAGGAATCACTGGATCCACAGGATTGGACTGAATTAAAAAAGCTTGGTAACCTGATGGTAAATGATATGGTTAATTTTTTACAAACTATCAGGCAGCAACCGGTATGGACAAAACCGCCCCAGTCTGTAAAAAACAATTTCAAATCAGCGCTGCCTCATTCGTCAATGCAATTAGGTGAAGTATATGATGAGTTTAAACAAAACATTCTTCCTTATTATCTCGGCAATATCCACCCACGTTACTGGAGTTGGGTGATGGGTACAGGCACTCCCCAGGCAATGCTGGCAGAAATGCTTGCGGCGGGAATGAATTGTAATGTCGGTATCGGTGACCAGGCGCCAATGTATGTGGATCAGCAAGTCATCGATTGGTGTAAGCAAATGATGAATTTTCCTGCTGAAAGCAGCGGCGCACTGGTGAGTAGTGCATCCGTAGCGAATCTAAATGCATTGATCGTTGCAAGGAATTCTGTAAATAGTTCAATTAGAAGATCCGGGATCAATGAGCAGAATAAAATGGTCCTCTATGCATCAACTGAAGCACATAGCTGTATTCAGAAAGCTGCTGAAATAATAGGAATAGGAAGTGACGGAGTAAGAAAAGTGAGGGTCAATGATAAATATGAAATGGATACGGTCCACTTGCAGGAGCTAATTGAAGAAGATAAAAAAGATGGCAACATTCCATTTTGTGTAGTGGCAAATGCAGGAACGGTAAATACCGGGGCAATTGATCCATTGGATAAAATATTCTGGATCTGCTGCAAGGAAAATTTGTGGATGCATGTTGATGGTGCATTTGGTGCTTTATTAAAATTGCTCCCTGAATATAAAGAGCAACTGGATTGTTTGGAGTTTGCAGACAGCATAGCGTTTGATCTGCATAAATGGATGTCGATCCCTTATGAAGCCGGGGTGGTCCTGGTTAAAGATGCTGATGCGCATCGCAATACATTTGCATTACAGGCAGATTATATTTCAAATAACGAAAGAGGAATTGCGGCCGGACCTGAACCGACATCGAATTTTGGTTTTGAACTATCAAGAAATTTTAAAGCTTTAAAGGTCTGGATGAGCTTAAAGGAGCATGGCATTGAAAAGTTTGCAAGGCTTATCAGGCAGAACATAACACAAGCAAAGTATTTGACAAACCTGGTAGAACAAAGCGAAGAATTAGAATTGACAGCGCCAACGATTACAAACATTGTTTGTTTTCGGTTTAACCCGCATGAAAATGATCTTGACCTGGACAGATTGAATAAAGAAATATTAATGAGACTACATGAAAGCGGAATTGCAGCACCCTCCTACACCAGGTTAAATGGCAATTATTGTATACGGGTTGCGAATGTTAATCATCGTACGATAATGAATGATCTCGATGTACTGGTAAATGAAATAATAAAGATCGGCAACGAGGTAATGAAGGAAGAAGAAGTAACAGCGGATTGTTAATATAGCCGGATCAAAAAGGCTCTTTTACTTTTATGCTTTTATATCGTTTCCAGGGCCGTAAGTATTTTATTCCTTTTGAAGTTTGAAATCTTGTTGCCACTTGCTGCCAGCCACGGGTATCACTTTTCCAAACTATAAAATGTAAATGTGGTGTAGCCGCATAACCGGTTTTGCCGCTTAGCCCGATTATTTGTCCCTGCCTGACAGTATCACCAACTTTTACTAAGGCGCCATCTTTTTGTAAATGCCAGTAACCACTTCGGGAATTATCCCTGTGTTGAATTACAATATTATTTCCCTGGTTGCGATACTTTTTGCTCCAGCCGCCCTTAGAGCCATCTTCCTTTACTCTTATCACTACACCATCTCTTACTGCCAGGATATTTGTACCTCTTTTCATTTTAAAATCCAATGCCGCCCTTTCCTTATGAGAAAATATCCCAAAATATCCCTGCACAATTAAATGGGATTCACCGTCTTCGTATGGCAATGAATACACAAAACTTGTATCATCTTTAATAATACCTTTTTGAAGCTGTTTGACTTCTTTACGCAGGGGATTATTGCTAACAGCACAACCGACAAAACAGCAACAAAAAATTAATACCGGGAATTTCAATCTAAAAATTTATTTACAGTGATTAAAGCTACGCCCATCCCACAAATTTCGGTATTCATAATTATTTAATTTTTCCGACTGTAAAATATTCGTAGCTTCTACATCCTTTTTTAACATTTAAACCAAAATCTATGTCTACACTAGAAGCTGTAAGGACCACGCAGGAAGTGGCCAATCGTATGAACGAATTGTTCAAGCAATTTAAATGGGACCAGGTACAGGAAGAACTTTTTGCCGATGATGCAGAGAGTATTGAACCGGCACATTCTCCCGGGTTAAAATCCGTAAAAGGAAAGGATGCAATAAAAAAGAAAGGCGAGGATTTTAACGCCATTGTTGAAGAGTTTCACGGTGGCTGGGTTGGGGATCCTGTTATAGGTGGCAATCATATTGCTTTTGCAATGGGTATCGATGCAACTTATAAGGGAATGGGAAGACAGAACATGGAAGAGATCGCTGTGTATGAAGTAAAAGATGGGAAAATAGTAAAAGAACAATTCTTCTATTGAAAAAACATTTTCCGGGTTAGTAAGTCTCCTGCTATCAGGAGACTTTTTTATTTTGTTTGTGCTAAGCAGCTTTAAGGGCTTGTCTCAGCTTAGTAAAATATTAAAAGAACCACGAAGACACAAAGGCTCTAAGTAACACTAAGAATTTACTTTGTGCAGCTTTGTGTCTTCGTGTCTTTGTGGTTCAAAAGATACTTTCAGCCTTAGCGAAATAGTATAAATAAATTACTTTGCAGCATGCATAAAAAAATATTGCTGCTTGGAAGTGGCGAACTTGGAAAGGAATTAGTAATAGCCTTAAAAAGATTGGGACAAACCGTGATCGCTGCCGATAGTTATGCAGGAGCACCCGCAATGCAAGTGGCTGATGATTTTGAAGTACTCGATATGCTTAACGGGGAACAATTAGATGCAATTGTTTCAAAACATAAACCCGATCTGATCGTTCCGGAAATTGAAGCAATAAGGACGGAACGGTTTTATGAGTATGAAAAACAGAAATTCCAGGCGATCCCCAGTGCAAGGGCAGCCAACTTCACCATGAACCGAAAACTGATCCGTGATCTTGCAAGTAAGGAATTGGGATTGCGTACAGCAAAATATTTTTACGCCACCACTTTTGAAGAATTTAAAAATGCTGTGAGTGAAATTGGTTTACCCTGTGTAGTAAAGCCATTGATGTCCTCTTCAGGGAAAGGACAAAGTGTATTAAAAACCGGGAACGATCAGCAAAAAGTATGGGATTATGCTATCAATAATTCAAGAGGGGATCTGAAAGAAGTGATCATTGAAGAATTTATTTCTTTTCATACGGAGATCACATTGCTAACTGTGACGCAATACAATGGGACCACTTTATTTTGTCCACCAATAGGCCATAGACAAGAAAGAGGAGATTACCAGGAAAGCTGGCAGCCTGTTGCAATAAGCACTGAAGATTTTGAGGCCGCTTGCGAAATGGCTAAGAAGGTAACCGATGCATTGACCGGTTCAGGAATTTGGGGAGTTGAGTTTTTCTTAACGCATAACGGCGTTTATTTTTCTGAACTAAGTCCAAGACCGCACGATACTGGAATGGTGACCTTAGCGGGCACACAAAACTTTTCCGAGTTTGAATTGCATGCAAGAGCCATTCTTGGTTTACCAATACCTCATATTTATCTTGAAAGGGCCGGGGTAAGTGCCGTAATATTGGCAAACAAAACAGCAGAACACGTTACAATAAAAGGATTAGAACAAGCATTGGAAGAACCCAATACAGATATTAGGATATTCGGAAAACCAACAACAAGACCTTACCGCCGTATGGGTGTTGCACTGGTGCACGATGATCTGAATTCAGACATGCATCACTTACGGGAGAAGGCAAAAGAAACTGCTGATAAAATTTCAATTCTTTAAAAATTGTTTTATGGAAAAAGTAAACCTTGCCGAAAAATTTTCGCAGTTCACAGAGCATTACAGTCCTAAAATTGCCGGCGAGCTCAATGGGCAAATGGTAAAACTTGTAAAGTTCAAAGGCCCGTTTGTCTGGCATCACCATGATAATGAAGATGAATTATTTTATGTAGTGAAAGGAAATTTTGATATGGAGTTTCGTGATAAGACGGTAACAATTAATGAGGGAGAATTTATTATTGTTCCCCGCGGTGTTAAGCATCGACCTAATGCAAAAGAAGAAGTGCAGGTGGTTTTGTTTGAACCGGGGACTACATTGAATACGGGAAATGTGAAGAATGAGATGACATTGGAAAATTTAGGGAGAGTTTGATGGAGGTCATACATACATGCAGCTACTATGTGCCGCTAAAGATTTACATTCTTTCGTAAATTACTCTCAATTCCGTGTCTAAGTTCTGTTCGATTTTTTTGAGTACGTCCTCTGAAATCTCATCGTCGATGTCTACAAATTGAAAAAAGTGCTTTGTTAACATTACAGGTAGTGTGAACTTAACGTCTTGTAGTTTCATGGACTTATTGCAATTATTACATGTCAAGGTTAGTCCCGCCATGTCTTTTTCTTTTCCAGACTCACCTTCATAATCATAATAGTTATTAATAACATCATAAAGCTCCTCGTCAACCTCAGCATTGCATTGTATACATATAGCACCATAACCAGTAGATGAAGCCTCTGGTACTAATTTGTTCTTGTCTGTGTCATGAATTGTCGCATATTCAAATATTATAGCTCGTCCATGAGCATAGGTATTGTCTTCCTCGTCGTAATAGCCGTCAATGAGATTTAATTTTTCTAAAGTATCTTTTACTTTCTCGGTAAATTGTCCAAGGGGAAATTTTTTTGCCGGAATAAAATATGCAGTAATTGTCGACATAATGCTGTTTGTTTTACTGGTACTCAACGTCCGAGTATTTGCGAAGGCAGGGAATTCATTGATTGTCCAGCCCAGTACAAATGCCGGTTTGAAAAATATATTGTTGAAGTTAGATACTAAAGTTGAAAATGGTATGTCGCATGGGTTTTGTGTATAGCATACTACAACGGCGTAAAGCATCATCTAACTTCTGCCAAGTTTGAGCTTATCGAGAATAGTATTGAGCGTCTCCATGCTGAATGGTTTTCTGAGAAAGTAGTTGATACCTTCTGCCTTTGCTTTTTCTTCTATCCATTTCGCTGATTCGGCTGTCATCATAATAATTTTTATCTCTTCATCTGCGAGATGAATATTGCGAATAAAGTTTATACCTAATCCATCCGGAAAACTATTGTCGAGAAAAATAATAGTAGGCTTCATATAACTGAGGTATTCTTCGGCTTCGTGTAACGAATAGACAGGTAAAGCCAATATCTTCCTTGCTTCGAGGACCGGCATTAACAGATGGCCAAGGTCTTCATCATCATCAATGATCATCGCTGTTTTAGCTAACATTCGTAGGGGTCGATTAGTGTAAAGTTTACAGAACAAAAATTCGGCCTCTTTTTAATGCTGACTATTATTTGACTTGCGCATTACTTTTCTTATAAGATGAGGATAATTCTCCTCTATCAATAAATAGTGGGGGTTTTATGTCACAGGTAAAGTTGCTATATGCAACGGGAGAAGTACTATCGTAAAAGTTGTATAGGAATAAAAATTTCTGTCCTGGTGGCGTCTTCGCAAGAAGAGACTTCGATAAGTAAAAAAATTGGCTGCGAGATCCGGAGAGGTTATACTTCTTCACCAAAAGTAATCCTGTGTCCGTCAGTAGTTCGGATTGAAAATTCTCTTTGCCCCCATGGCTTGTTTTCGATACTACTCAGGACCTCTATTTGTCTTGACTGGTATTCTTTATACAAGGTATCTATATTATCTACTTCCAGGTAAGCAAAATAAGAATGACTGTCGATCTCGGAAGCTGGTTTGTCACCCGGGCATTCTCCCAGCATTATTTTGATATTATCACGAATAAGAAAATGCCAGCCTCCTTCTTCCCACAAAGTCGTAAATCCGAGTTTGTTTTTATAAAAGTCTGCAGACTTTGCTAAGTTATTTACTGCAAGAACAAATCGGCTACCAGCAATTTTGGTCTTCATATTTAGCAGTTATTTTGAATATGTGTAATGCATGGTTGCTTTTACTTTATCACTTCTTTTTAGTGACACTTTCAATAATGTACCATCCGGATAATAATAATAATTGGATTCACTTTTTAGAGTTCCAGTATAATTAGAGTTTTGAGGAAAGATTGTCGTGACCTCGTTACTGGTGCATTGTCCGGATTGGTTGAATACCCACTTGAATTTGCTATTTTGAATTTGTGCCTCAATTATTTTTTTCTTCCCTTTCTTCCTTCTTTTATAAACGATGGTAGGGAGGTGCGGGTTTTCATATTGAACACTGTCTAACAGGCCATCTGCATTATAATAATACAAACTGGTTTCGGGTGACCGGTCTTTTATTACCCGACTAAGCTTTATCATCTGTCCTTTTGTATTAAAGTATCTATGATCGGTTGACAAAGTGTCCCATTGCTTATTTTGCATTTTCGATATTGAGA
>Ga0184611_1000084_pt1 | contig 15051 bp, 12 predicted proteins | sample PLM3_5_coex_FD_133162 | JGI IMG/M metagenome (GOLD analysis project Ga0184611, IMG submission 133162) | Groundwater sediment microbial communities from an aquifer in East River, Colorado, USA - PLM3_5_coex | ecosystem: Environmental > Terrestrial > Soil > Riparian zone | place: USA: East River...
ATTAGTTCCTGAAGAGTCAGATTCAAAGCTGGTAGCACTCGCTGCAAATTCTTATTATGCTGATCTGCTTTCCGCAGGCGTTAAAATATTTTTTTACCAGGATGGTTTTGTTCATGCAAAAACATTGGTAGTCGACAAGAAGCTTGCTGTTATTGGTACTGCCAACATGGATGTGAGGAGCTTTGACCTGAATTTTGAAGTGAATGCGATCGTTTATGATGATGAACTTGCAACTTCACTTGCCAATGTATTTATTGCAGATATTAAAGATGCAGTACAACTGGATAGAGAAGCCTGGTCAAACAGATCCATCGGCAGAAAATTCGTTGAAAAAACTGCACGGCTCGTATCTCCGTTACTTTAATTATATACCACCACTAAATTTTTTCGTTTTCTATTTTATTATTTATAATAAAAAATACTGCAATAGCACCCCTGCTATTACTGAAGCAATTGTTGTTACAATACCCGGTAACATAAAACTATGATTGAGTACATATTTTCCGATACGGGTGGTGCCTGTGCGGTCGAACTGAATAGCAGTTAACAATGTTGGATAACCGGGAACAAAAAAGTGTCCATTCACTGCTGGAAAAATTCCTACCAGGTAAGCAGGAGGCAATCCAAGTGTTAAACCCAGTGGGACCAACGCTTTTGTTGTTGCGGCCTGGCTGAAAAGCAGAATACTCAAAGTGAATAATGCAATTGCAAATGTCCAGGGATAAGATTTAACCAAATTACCCAAGGTATTCTCGATCACCGCTGCATTATGATTCATAAATGTACTGCTCATCCATACTACGCCAAATACAGCAATAGTGGCCTGGCCTGCCGATGCAAATAAACTTGCCTTGGTTACCTGTGCAGCTGTTGTTTTACAAAAAAGAATTATAAGTCCTGCAGCAGCCAGCATGATCATCATGATCATCGATGGGATCTGTACCTGTCCTGATGCATTCACTGCAAAGCCCGGTTTAAAATCTTCTCCTGAGAATACTGGCAACAACGAAGGAAAAGAACCAATCAATACAACACCAAGTACTGCCAGTGCAAAAATAGCAACTGAGCTGGTGGCACCGGGTTTAAGAACAGCGGCTGAATCATTTCCTCCCGCATCAAGATTTTTTGCAAACACCGGGTCTTTCATTCTTTCTAAAAACTCGGGATCTACATTCAATTCTTTTCCTCTTTTCCACACAAATAAAATACCTACGATCACGCCTATTATAGTAGATGGAATACAAATGAGAAGGATGTCAGCAAGTTTAATTCCTGCAGGCGCCAGGACAGTTAACAACGCTGCGGATGCTGCAGACACCGGGCTCGCTGTAATGCCCATATGTGCAGCAGTAACACTCATACTTAATGCTCTTTCAGGACGAATTCTTTTTTTAATAGCCACTTCTGCTATGATCGGCATTATTGAGTAAGATATATGTGCCGTACCTGCAAACAAAGTAAAAAAATATGTTACAAGAGGTCCAAGAAAAGTGATCTGTCCCGGCCTGCTGCGAAGTAGTTTACCAGCAAGGTTAACCAGGTAATCCATGCCGCCTGCTGCCTGCAATGCTGCAGCTGCTGTTACCACACTTAAGATGATCAGCATTACTTCAAGCGGTGGATCGGCTGGTTGCATCTTAAATACAAAGAGTAAGATCAGGAGACCGATCATACCCATCACACCTAAACCAATTCCCGACATTCTTGCTCCAATAAAAATGCAGACTAATAAAATGGCGAGTTGTAGAATTATCATATGCTTAAAAAATTTAGAGCCGATCTAACTGTTATCTACATAACAGTTAATTGGAGACGGACCTGGAATACTTGCACAACCCCTTTCATATTATACCGGTCAAGAACTCCGTATCCATAAATAAACTCGGTTCGAAAAGCCTTCGTCATGTACCAGTTAACCATTGGCGTTATGCGCCAGAATTTTCCCCCGTGAATGGATCCATCATCCAGGTCTAAAGAGGAAAAGCGAACCATCACTTCCCATTCACCCCAGCCTCCTTTAAATGCAGATTTCCTCACAGGAACGAATCCAAAAATACTTCCCGTTGTCAGGTAAGGGCGACTTGTTTTAGTGAATAAATAACTGACAGAAACATCCCCGCCAAAAAAGCTATGATCTTCTCCAGCACTTGCATTGAATTTATGTAAATTAACTTCTGAACCTATTAATAGTCGCCCTGTACTATAATAGGCCTCTCCTCCAAAATGAATGGACTTATCGGCCGTAAATGTGCCTGTATTTATTATCTGGGGAGCAGGATTAGATTCGGGCCGCGACTTTAAAGTAATTTTTCCCTGGTATGGTTTACCATAACGGAAATTGGTAGCTATATGAAGCAACCTGTTTTTTTCTTTGTTATAAAATGGCATCCACCCAATTCTTGCATCATATTGCCATGCAAATGTTGAAAAGCTCTGGTCCTTTGAAATAAAATCATTGAAGTAACCAAGATTCCAGAATACTCTTGATCTTGGCTCGTAACCAAACCATTTTATACCATCTGCTAAGATCGGAATAACATCCAATGACATCTGTCTTTCCGCAGCCCATGGAGAATGGCCATTCATTACTTTCACCATCGAATACCCCTCCTTTGTGCGGCCAATAAAAATATGACCGAGCAGTTCAGGCACTCCGATGGTGAGCCCGGTTTCCCGTAACAACCAGACTTTTTTATCGCCGTCGTACATCATACCAAACTTCCATGAGAACGTCCTTTCGGTTTTAAATACTCCACTCGCCATGATCCGGGCATCCCTTGTTTCGAACTTATTTTCAAAAACTAAACCGGCTGAATCCATTTGCTTTTTGAAAACTGCGTTCTGGCTATATGCAGCACCTTCCGCTATGTAGCCGAGGCCAATCCTAATGGTCGAATAAGTTCCTTCAAACTCATTTGGCGGTCGTTTTTTCTTCAGGTAATCGTCAGAACTAACTTCAAGAACTAGTCCTGTGGTACCGTCGGGATAAAGCTTTTTTTCCTGCTGAGGTATGGTGTCCGGAACTGTTTTCTTTTCTTGCTGAGCTATGGATAGATAAGGCGGGAACAGAAACGCTGCCACCGTCAAACATAGCAGTGGCAGCGTTTCAAATGATCCCTTTCTACTTTTAATTTTTAAAGAGTCTTTGATCAAATTCAAGGGTCTGTTATTTATAAGGTTTATGGTTTTTTAAAATTACTATTTCTGCCCTGTTAAAGCAGCCGGATCCATTAGTTTCTTGATCTGGTCTTCAGTCAATAATTTTTTCTCCCGTATAAGTTCAAGAATTCCTTTGCCGCTTTTAAGAGCTTCTTTTGCAAGTTCAGTTGTTTTTTCATATCCAAGAACAGGATTAAGAGCTGTTACAATTCCTATGGTCGTTTCTAAATAACGTTTTAAAACGGCTTCATTCGCTGTAATTCCATCTATACAATTCTTAGCGAATAAAGGAACTGCTTTAAAAAAAAGTGCTTGTGATTCCATGATAGCAACAGCGACCACCGGTTCGTAAGCATTTAATTGCAGAAGACCGTCTCTTGATGCAACAGTGACCGTTGCGTCGTTACCTATGACTTTATAACAGATCTGGTTCATCAACTCGGGCATTACAGGATTTACTTTTCCGGGCATAATGGATGAGCCTGGTTGAAGTGCAGGCAAATTGATCTCGAAGATCCCGTTGCGGGGACCTGAACATAAGAAGATCAGATCGCTGCTGATCTTAGACAATGTAACTGCAAAGTTTTTTAATGCTGAGGAGTACATTACAAACGCCTGCATGCTGCTTGTTGCAGCGATCAGGTCTTTAGCCAAATGCATTGGCTTGCCTGTAATTTTTGCAAGATGAGCTGCACATTTTTCGGCATAGCCCGGAGATGCGGTTAAGCCTGTACCAATAGCAGTTGCACCCATATTCTCTTCATATAAATATTCTTCAGTTTTACGTAACACTTCAATAGCTGCATCGACCTGGTTTCCAAAACCATGAAATTCCTGTCCGAGTGTCATCGGCACTGCATCCTGACCTTCGGTGCGGCCCATCTTCACCAGGCTTTTAAATTGTTCTCCTTTTTTGTGAAATGATTGCGAGAGCATCTTTGCCTGGTTTATCACTTTATCATTATGTAATAACAAAGCAACATGAATAGCGGTAGGATATACATCGTTGGTTGACTGACCCATGTTCAGATCATCATGTGGTTCAATAAACTGGTATTCTCCTTTTTTCTTGCCCATCATTTCGAGGGCAATATTTGCCAGCACTTCGCAGGAATTCATGTTTGCTGATGTACCTGCACCACCCTGGTACAGGTCTGTCAAAAACTGGTCATGATATTTTCCATCAATAACTGCCTGGCAAGCTTTTTCAATAGCTACCAATTTTTCTTTTGGCATTCTTCCTACATCCGTGTTGGCACGGGCAGCAGCCATCTTTACCATGGCATAAGCCCGCACATAATCCGGATAAAAATTCGTTTTTACACCACTCACCTGGAAATTCTCCAATGCTCTCATCGTTTGTACTCCATAATAAGCATCAAAAGGAATTTCTTTATCACCCAGCAGGTCGTGTTCGGTCCGGGTTTTTTGTGCCTGTGTAAACTGAATGCAAATAAGCAACAGTAAGGGAAGCATAATAAATTTTATCTTGTTCATATTATTTTAATTTTTTGGTCGGAATAAATAAACTCCCAATTAATTGCGCCCAGGTGATAAACTCCGGGTGCAATTAATTCAGCATATACGTTCAGCTTCTATCAATACGTAAAGAAAAATTGCTGAAGTTGCTTCTTATCTTTTGTCTTTGTCAGGCCCAGCATTAATAATATCCTTGCTTTTTGAGGAGTAAGATCATCGGAGACGATCGTGCCAAGTTCGTCATCATTGATCTCATCATGAAGTACAACCCTGCCAGAAGGAGCACGGCTTGCGCGGCAAATAATAACACCTGCTGCTACTGCTCGTTTAACTGCATCCATATAAGCTTTATTGAAGTTGCCGTTTCCAACGCCTGCGATCACAATACCATCAACCTTTTTGCTAACCAGCATATCGATCTGGTCTGAAGGTGCATCAGCATACATGTAAACTATATCCACTCTTGGTAATTTCGTATCTTTTGTAATTGTAACCGGGCTTTTTGGCTTTACTTCCCTGTCAGAACTTGAATAAAATTCTACTCTGCCATCATAAGCCTGGCCAACTGGACCAGTATTAGGAGATCCAAAAGCATTTGTCTTTGTTGTACTCAGTTTCATAACATCTCTTGCATCAAATATCCCTTCATTAAAGCTTACCAATACACCCCGGCCTTTGCTCTTAGGGTTAATGGCTATCGTAATTGCATCATACAGATTTTTTGGGCCATCCGCACTGATGGCTGTTGCCGGACGCATCGAACCGGTAAGTACAACCGGTATATCGGTCGTAAGTGCCAGGTCCAAAAAGTAAGCGGTTTCTTCCTGTGTATCGGTACCATGTGTTATCACAATACCTTCCGCTTCCTTATTCTTAGCAATTTCATTGATACGAACCGCCAGTTTTTTCCAAACCTCAATGGTCATATCCTGGCTGCCAACTGATGCAACTTGTTCTCCTGTTATAGTGGCAATTTTTTTTACCGATGGAATTGTACCAATAAGATCATCAATAGGAATTTTTCCTGCTGTATAACCGGCCCTGTCAGCGGACGCTCCTGCTCCCGCAATTGTTCCCCCGGTTGCTAAAATGATCACTCTTGGTAATTGTGCATTGACTTGTACGAGGACGATAACGAACGCTAAAAGTGAAACTAGCTTTTTCATAATTTTTTAATTTTTTGATTAATGGTCTGGTGAAATTTTCTTTGACTGAGAATAGTCACCTTGAGTAAATAAATTGTTTAATAGTCGAAGGGGTCCTTAATTTTTCTAGTCGTGGGTCGCAGTGTTTGTAATCGTGGATCACAATATTTTATATTAGTAAACCTCAATGATTTTTGTTTCTATTAAGGTCTCAATGCACATTGCTGATCAAAGCCATTTAGCTTAAACCATGTTTTCGATACTTGCAGAGGTTAGTGAGTGTTGCTGATCAAAACCAAATAGCTAAAACTATTTACAACAGATCTTTGACTTTATACCAGCACATTTTGGTTTATATACGCCGTTTTCAAGGGAGGAAAAGGAGATTGGATAAGTAGGGCGGATTCTATAATGTTAAGGTAAATAAAATACTTTGATTGCTCTAAAATGTTTTTATTAATAACTACAGCTTTTTAATTCTGACGTTTGACACTTGATACATCTAAACTATTTGAAATAATTGATCACAAAAATGATTTTGATTAACTACAAAGCTGATTTTGATTTTTTCTTCTTAGCTTTTTTTTCGGTATTACATCCACCCAAACATGCAAATGGTGGAGTAAAAAGCATAACACCGAATTCAAACCCTGCTCCGTTATTTCCGTTTATTTCATTTCCATAAGTCAGCGCAAAAACAGCATAACGACTGGGTTCCCAGCGCCAGCCAAATTTATATTCCGGGACAGATTTAGTTTCTCCCACAGAACCAAAAATTTCCGCCACAATTGATCCCTTTTCATTCCATGGATACCATGCCACTCTTGTTGAATAAGTAAATGCATAAGCAGTTTTCTCGTCCACTCCATAATGTCGCGTCATACTTGCTCCAGGCATCAGGTCCCATTGCAATGTATTTTTCAAAAATGGAAGAGTTACCGGTGCATTCATCCAATAGGTTTTGAATGCGTCTTTACTTCTGTCTTCGCCATCAAGTGTACCCGGAAATAGTCCAGTTCCGGCTTTTACGGCTGCGCCCCCGGTCTTTGCTTTATTTTCATAAAACATATACTTCATGTAGAACGACGTCGAATATCCATCATCGGTTGTCGCATCACCATCATCATTGTATAAATAAGCGGCCATGGTGAATTCCCATTTAGGAAAAAGGGAATAGGTATTCATCAGCATCGAATTTCTTTGCCCATAGGTTGGGATAAGCGTGATGGTACCATGAGCTTTTGACAGCCAGCTATCAGAATTGAATTGTTGAGCTTTGGTTTCACTACAAAATAAAACCATAAAGCAAATGAACTCTGCCGCTATCAGCTTTGCGGCATAAACTTTTTTAAATGGAGATCTTTTCATCGATAAGGTTTTATTGCATTAAAGATCTTAACACCTGTTCCTTAATAAGTATTACATATTCGTCGTTATTGATCTGAAAAGATACTTTTAATTTTTTTCTATACCTGAAGACGGGGTTGCTGGTGGGATCTTTTTGGGATCATTTACATGAGCTTTTTCCCAGGCTCTCACTTTTACTCTTGCAGCATCAAACAACCGCTCATAATTGCCTTTCAATAATTTTTGTTTTGCTTCAGGTGTAAGTTTTTCAAATAATGGCTTATACAGATCCAATATCTTCAGGTAAGATGCCTGGTTAGACGGCGCTACTTCATCAGTACCCATTAAAAAGCGATCAGGATATTTATTAATGACCGCTGCAACATTTGCCGTTGCTTCCGGTGTTTCAGTTACATACTTGGCTACTTCACTCCATGAAATATCAATATAGATATTACCTGATTGTGGATTTCCAAGTGCTTTATCGAGCATAGCCATCTGGTCTTTCACCGGTCTTACAATTCTTCCTACACCACAATGCGCCCAAATGATTGGTGTATTACGATGTCTTGCAAACAAGGCTTTGATCTGTTCAATATCCCAGTTCTCCTGTCCTGATTTTGGAAATGGCATATTGATGTCATTGTGCAAAATGACAAGTAACCCTGATTCAGCACAGAAATCAAGTATGCGATCAAGTGCAGGATTATTTAATGTAGCAACAGGACCGGCAACCTTTGACGAAACAAATTCTTTATGGATCGAAAACTCACCAATGCCTGTAAATACTCCCGGAAATGTTGTCAATACTCTTTTGATATGATCGGTAGCATACATATCAGCAGGATTAAAGCCTGTGATCATCGGATCAAATCTTGCCTGCTGTTCTTTGGTAAGCGATCTGTACGCCATCGCTATATACGCATCAGTAAAGGAATAATAATAAAGCGGATCGTCGCTTGCCAGGTAATAAGTAGGAGCAAAATTTCCGCTGTTGTTATAATTCCACATTTGCTGAAGTGGGATACCAAACAAAGCGACACGTCCAACTTTGTTTCCCATTATTTCAAGGAACTTGTGAATGTCTGTTCCTTCCTGGACATAGTTTGTCAAATGAAAATGCGAGTCATTAAGCAATACCGAATCTTTACTGGCCTGTGAAAAACCGGGATAAGGGTATAGAAATAAAAAGAACACCGCAACAATTAATGGCTTCGCAAATAATAATGTAGAAGTCGGAGTTTTCTTAACACAAATCTGTTTCATCATATTAATTTTTTAAACTGAAATTCATTTTCATTTCCACTGTGATAAAACAATTTCATCAAAGCAGGATATCCGCACCAATTGTAATTGTTGGACCTGTTTGACCTGATGTATATAATCCAAAAGTGCCACCGGCTGCGGATTTATATATATACATACATTGCGCATTAATGCGCCAGCTTCGGGTGCCCGTGGGATATATATTAACGCCTCCGCCAGCTTCCCATGGATTTCTTTTAAATTCATCCAGTAGCATTGAATTTATTCCATAAACTGACAGCTTTCTCGGAACAAGCATATAATGCACCTGCAAAGTATAACCCTTGTCAGTTATTTTACTGATTGGAGGAGTAACCTGGGTTATTAAATCAGACCCATAGGCCAAGAAATTTGTAAGAGTGCGATAATACACTTCACCAAAAACCGACAATCCTTTAATCTTAAATCCCATGTCTACTGATAACAGATTGAAGTCGGCTTTGTCAACAGTAACATTATCAGCAAGTGCACCAGTTTCAAAGAACAATAAACCATCCGACATGCGTACCTGTGTATTATCGGGAGCAGGTGTGCCAATATTATTGAAACGATCTTCCCTGCTATGTACATAGGATGCACCGAAACGGGTTGCAAGTTTAGTATGATGTTCAAGATCGCCATGTCCGCCACGTGGACCAAATTCACCCGTTGTAGGCATCCAGATAAATGTTGCGCTTGTGGCAAGATCACGGGTAAGATTGGCAGATTTTACACCCAGTGTACTTAAATTGTTAGCGACTACGACCGTGTAACTCGTTTTTGGAAATGCCTCACCGGTAGCAAATACACCCATGCTAAATCCACCACGGATATTATCTTCGGCCATAGTTCTGTCAGTAGAGCTAAAGAAAGGGAAAATATTAAGACTACGGACACAAACATTGGGAGTAATTCCCATTCCCAATGAAAAATGTTTATTGAATTTATATCGCAGATTACCATACACCAGCGTTTGCTGTGTGGTCATAACTGTCCAAACAGTAGCCATGTAGGTGAATTTAGGAGTTCCGACGAAGCCGCTAAACCAGATCATTGTACGATGCCAGTGAAAATCATTTCTGCCTACAAATTCACGAGTCCTTCCAAGATGGTCTTGCCACGTCTGTTTGCCTGGTAATTGATTTAGATACCTGACCATAGCGTAAATGCTTACGTTCAAACTGGTAAATTTATTCGTGACCAGTTGAAATCCTTTTCCCTGCCCTGTAGCATATTCTCCGCTTGCAGTATTCCGCTGATATGCCGTATCAGTCAACAACATCAATGGTTTAATCGATTTTAATTTATTAGTCGTATCCTGGCTAGGAACGTCAGTTTGGCTAAAGGTCCTTGTGACTATAATAAGATTTACCAGGACCAGGCAAATCATCTTAATAGAGCGGATAGTTATCATGATTAAATGGTTTTACGATTTCAAATACCTGTACAGGTAAATTGCTTTTACAATTTATTTAATTACGGTAAAAAAAAGTTTTTGCTTAAACAAAAAAGGAATCTCTTTTAATAAAACTCATTCAAGTAGAGATTCCTTTTTAAAATAATGATTAATTATTTTTTAGGTGTGATCTGGTAAGGATTTACACCTAATTGTTCAATGATGTATTTGATAGTCTGAATTGCTTTTGCACTATTTCCAGCTGGTGTTAATGGAGGAGAGATAACTGCAATTCCAAACTTGCCGGGAACTACAGCAATGATACCGCCACCCACTCCGGATTTCGCAGGTGCACCAGTTGCATAAAGCCACTGACCTGAGTCGTCATATAAACCTGCTGTTGCCATAACCGGTAAAACGTATTTTACTGTTTCAGGAGAAACGCATACTTTTTTAGTAACAGGATTTACTCCACCATTGGCAAGTGTTCCCGCCATCTCTGCAAGGTCTTTTGCATTCACACTGATAGCACATTGTTTGGTATAAATATCAGTAGCCTGCACCGGATCAAAATACATTCTGCCATAAGCCAACAGGAGATGAGCAATGGCCTGGTTGCGAAGATTATCCCCGGCTTCGCTTATATATACAGGCATATCAAGAGAAAGTTGCCTGCCTGCAAAATCACTGTGAATTTGCAAAATGCTTTTCCATTTGGCAGCAGAGTCTGCTCCTTTTATCAGGCTGCTCGATGCAATTGCTCCTGGATTCACCAGGGGATTAATTTCTTTTCCCCTCTGAAGTTCAACTGCAACGATCGAATTAAATCGCATACCAGTAGCATCTACACCGATCTTATCCATAACAAACTTGGCCCCGTTTTCTTCTATCACTTTTGCCATCGTAAACACTTTGGATATTGATTGTATTGATACAGCGCTTTTCAGATCGCCTTTGGTGTATACCTGGCCATCCGTTGTTACTATCGCAATTCCATAAATGTTTGGATCAACCGTAGCCAACTCTTTGATATAATCCGCATTTTTTCCTTCCTTCAGATTCTTGAATTTTTCATATGCATCGTTTAATGCTTTTTCTATTTGTTCTTTGGTTTGTGCTTTTAGTACCGGTACAGCAATAAAAACAAGTACGGCCAGCAACAGGGAGATCCGCGCTGCTGATTTGAAAATGTTCTTTTTCATTTTACTACTTTTTGATTAACTAAGGTTTAAATAATATTTTTTTGGTCTTTACAGGATCCCGGATCATTTCTTAAAGAACGCCTCTGAGAAATTATATTTAAATGAGAATTGAATTTTAGTGATCGAGGCTTCGAAAGTATTGTCCTTGAAATTCTCACGATCACCGTATTGAAACTCTACGCCCATCATAGCATTCTTAACAGGATAATACATCAGGTTCCCAACTATGTATTGACCTTTTTTAAAAGCATCGCTTGCTTGTCCATCTGAGTTATCAATATCAATGGATGAATAGCCAATAGCACTACTGAATTTTTCAGTCCAGTTAATATCAAAAAAACCTACCAGGCCGGTAACCGGTAAAGCCACACCTTCGATCGGGTTGCCGACAATACCTGTATTCTTGATACCAACATCCACCGGCGCATCATTCATATAGTTTTGGACACCTTCTCCATACAGCGCCGACCCGCGAAAAGTGACTTTCTTACCTATTTTAATATTTGTACTGAGATTAAGACCCCATCCCATAGCATCACCGGAGAGGTCAGGAGCTGTCGTGTTCTGATCTTCCCATTCCATTTTGCGTACTATACCAGCCAATTCAACATAACCCCATTTTCCTGCATGACGGTACTCTGCTGACAGGTCTGGTAATGGGAATCTTGGTTTCACATTTGCCAGCTCGATACGGCCAGCATATACACCCTGGTCTGCACTGGCGCCTGGTCTTTCAAGTGCAATTGTTAAACGAGAATCACCCTGGATCGGCATATAACGTACTTGTATATTTCTGAAGAATGCCATTCCGGTAGGTCCCCAATATTCCACCGTGTTTGGAAATACATCGATATCCATAAACGGACTCCAATACTGACCCGCGCCAAATTTTCCGAGTTCCGCATAGGCATGTCTTAAACGCATAGTGGTTTGCCCCGCATCTACACCGGTTCCAAACATCTCAAATTCAAAATGTGTCTTTAATTCACCTAAGGGTGTTTGAAAATAATTCTTGAAACCCAACCGTGTTTGGCGCACAGAGAAAAAGAAGTTTCCATCTGTGCCATACTGGTTCTTGAAAGTTGGTAGTTTGGTCGGGCGCACTACGTCATACCAGTCCGGATGGATCTGGTCAAAGTTATACCCGGCATCCATCATAATGAATCCATAGATCTCCATTGTTTTTTTCTTTTCTTCTTCCTGTGCAGTCACGATGGATGCAGAGAAAAGAAACATCATAGTTACGATAAGTAGCTTTTTGGGTTGCATATTCATGGTTTATTTGATTTAAAAAATGAGGAAGACAAATTCCAGTGTCTTATACTATTTGAAAAGGGGTTTTTGATACTAAGGAAGGTCATCTTTTATAAAAGTTTGTTTATAATATCACTGACTTGAGTTATTGGCAATAGATCACAGCCAGCCCAAAACAATCAATCGGGTACGATTAAGCATAAGCGGGTTGTTATAAATAACACGGTTCGCTTTTACACTTCTATCAGCATAAAATTAACAGAGTAAATACTTCGGTTTTCTCAAAACTGCTATGCAAACAGCTAACAAAACAAGGTTTGTAGAAGTTAATGGTTTAGTCTTTAATAATACGCTAAATAAATGTAGGACATCCCTGTATATTAACCAAAAAAAACAGGCTTGATTTTGATCACCTCTCCCACACATTATGATCTATAATTTCTTGAAGAATAATTTTACAATACAGTCCATAAAAATTAAATGAATTACTAATTCGCTTCCTTTCATTCAATAGTATATTATATAAGTAATATCCCTTCCTCTTCATTTCTTTCCTATTTATTTTTTTTTGAAGCAGGATTTTAGCCTATTTTCATTCTAAATCTTATCTTAAAAAACCTTACAAAATCAACATTTATGAAAAAGATGTTCTTTGCCGCATTGACTGTTTTTATTTTTTCCTGCCAGGATGAAAAAAAGGAACCGGAAATAGTTCCGGTCACCGAAACTTCAACGGAAACTCCAAAAGCTTTACCAGAATTTGCTTACCCTGTTGATCGGGCTAATTGGAAAATAGGTGATCCCGCCAATACAAAATTAGTATTGGATATGTATCATGCATGGGATGCAAATGATGCAAATTCTGTAGCTGGTTTTTTTGCTGATTCAGCTTTTTTGGATATGCCGAATGCACAGAGAATGACGTTAAATAAGAATAATGTTTTTGAAAAATTTGGAAAGGCAAGAAAGCAATATACAAATACTTCGCATAGGATCATTTCAGCTATCTCGCTTCACGACAATGACCGCAATGAGGATTGGGTTCAGATCTTAGCCTATAATAAATGGGCTTATCCCGACGGAGTAAGAGATTCAATGCTTTACTTTGATAACTGGCGTTTAAAGAATGGCAAGATCGATTACCTGACCACCCTTGAACAAACACCTCCTAAAGCTGTGCTTAAAAGACTTGAAGGCAAATGATCTTTTGAAACTATAGACTGCTTAAGACAGATACTTGCCTGGAACAATATCTTACAAAAATCCCTCACCATAATGATGAGGGATTTTTTATTAAAGCTTATCTGCAAAATAGTGCAGGGATAGGTTAGAACATGGTGTTCTTATTATCGGATTCTTTAGGTTCAGCTTGCTCAACTGACCAATGCTCGGTAATTTTTCCATTTTCAACTTTGAAGATATCTATTCTTGCAAATACTTTACCGTTTGGAGCTACATCTCTTACCATTAGCCAAACCTTATCACCTTCGGCTGCTATATGTTTTATATCAACTTTTGTTTTAGGAAGATCGGGCCTGCTAAAATACGGCCGTGTATCTTGTTTAAAACCTTCTTTGGTATCGTGTAAAAGAGGGCTATGCTGTATGATATTATCAGCAAGATATTTGTCGATGGCAGTTGAATCTTTATCGCCAAAAAATGACTGGAGAAAGTCTGAAACAAGTTTTTTATTCTCTTCAAGCTTTTGCTGGTTTGCATCAGCTGTACTTACCGTCGTGCCAGTTGAAGGAGCGGTATCAGTAGTTGTAGTTTCTTTATCAGAAGCACCACTCGTACAAGCGGTAAATACAATAGTTACTGCAAGTGCTGCTGAGACCAAAGACTGAAATTGTTTCATTTTTTATTTCATTTTAATGATGGGATAAGTTATTATTTAAAGCAATATAAGAAACTTTGAAAAACAAAATACTGAAATAATTTTTCGGTCCATGCCCGGGATTATTCCTTATTTTTTTTCTTTTCTTCCCTTGCTTTCTTCTTTGCCTCTTTTTTTGCTTCCTTTTTTTCTGCACGAAAGGCTTTCTTGTTTTCTTTCGACATGATCATGGTTTCTTTTAACCCTGCCAACAATGATTTAATTGTTATGTTGACAAATGATTTATGCATATCCCTTTCTGCACGAAAGTTTACAATTCGTGGTGGCACAGTTGCTGAAGCCGGGTTTGCTGCCGGTAAGATTGTATTGGCGCCAAATTGAAGAACTGAACTCTTCCATTTTGCTTTTCCCTCAAGGTCGATCTCAATATCGAGGTCATGATATAAAAATTTCATGGTGCCGCTTGAACCTGTTCGGTAAACATTCCCTGAAAATGTCATTTCATCCAGCACTCCTTTGTTAATGCTTGCCGGCGTATATGCCTGGATCAACGGGTTTAAACCGGGCAGATCAAATTTTTCAATTCTTCCATTAAAACTGAATTGCGGTTCAATGTAACTGAAACCTAAGCTTAGGTTGAAATGAGCTTTATTCTCAATGTATGCATTCGCATTCAGCATGAGAACGTCGCTGGATGAGAGATTGGTAATGTTTTTTACTTCCAGTGTTGCCCGGTTTATATTAGCTGTAGAATAACTGCCATCAGGGTTACGTTCCTTGTTGACCAGGTTAACATTCGTTCCCTTCACTTTCTTTATTAATACGGGCGATGGGATCGCTTTTATAGACTGACCCAGGTATTGAGGAAAAATTTTTGGATCAGCAGGCTTTGATTTGTCCTTAAAAATAGAAGCCGATACTTTGTCAAGAATAATTTCATCAATAAAT
>Ga0184611_1000085_pt1 | contig 14992 bp, 9 predicted proteins | sample PLM3_5_coex_FD_133162 | JGI IMG/M metagenome (GOLD analysis project Ga0184611, IMG submission 133162) | Groundwater sediment microbial communities from an aquifer in East River, Colorado, USA - PLM3_5_coex | ecosystem: Environmental > Terrestrial > Soil > Riparian zone | place: USA: East River...
AAGATCTCTGTTGTAATGGGGTCGATCGTGGTACTTACAATTCTTTGGATCATCATCAGCGGGTTGACACATCAGCAACATCCGGTTCCATTACTTCCAACGGGCGAAGCAACTTTTTTTTCTTATGCGTTTTGGGCTGCTGTTGGACAGGGCTCTGTAAAAACTGTTTATAGTTTTCTTGGCTATTATAATGTTTGTCATTTGGGTGGCGAGATCAAAAGACCGGAAGTAAATATTCCACGAAGCATTTTTATTTCCGTTGCCGGAATTGCTGTGTTGTATTTGTTAATGAACATAAGTGTAATGGGTGTGATACGATGGCAGTCGGTGCTGGAAGGGGATAAATATTTAGTGAGTGCGTTTATGGAAAATATTTATGGATACAAAGCTGGTGTTATTGTTACTGTTCTGATCCTTTGCATTGCATTCTCTTCTTTGTTTGCGGTTGTTCTTGGTTATTCAAGAGTGCCATATGCTGCTGCTGTGGATGGGAATTTCTTTAGAATATTTTCAAAGCTGCATCCCACGAAAAACTTCCCTTATGTCTCTCTTATCTTTCTTTGTGCACTTGGTTTCATTTTTAGTTTGTTCATGAAGCTAAGCCAGGTTATTTCTTCAATTCTTGCAATGCGGATACTGGTGCAGTTCATTGCACAGGGTATTGGCGTTTCTCTTTTGCGAACAAGATTTGGTTCAAAACATCTTCCATTTAAGATGTTTCTTTTCCCAATTCCCGTTATTGTTTCAATAGCAATTTGGTTGTTCCTTTTTGTCTCTACCGGTTGGTTTGCATTATGGGGAAGTTTAATAGCTTTTGCAGGAGTAGTCGTGTATTTTTTAGTGAGACTTAAAAAAGATGAATAGAAATACAAATGTACAAGAGTGTGGTGCAAGAGAAGTCGAATAGTATAACAATGGCCGCCCGGCACATAAAAATTTGATTTCAACCTTCGCCCATATTTCTATATTTTTGCTGCCCGTTCAACGAAAAATGCCGGGGTAGCTCAGCTGGTTAGAGCACTGGATTCATAACCCAGAGGTCGGCAGTTCAAGTCTGCTCCCCGGTACCAAGCTCAGACCTTTATAATCAAGGATTTGGGCTTTTTTTGTTTCCATTCCCCGCTAAAGTAATTTTTAACAGCTAACATAAACTTCTTTTCTTTCTTAGAGCTTCCATAAAGAATAGTGGATAAACTTTAGGTCGAAATAAATTTTGACGAATTCATTCCACATTTTCTTTTTTCAAAATTTCCTTTTTGTCATAGTTCTGATAGAAATCTGATAAATAGTTCTACTGGCAAACTTAAATGATACGGGCACAGTTTATGATTATCTATTATCTGACAACTATTGTTTAACCAAAAACTTTTTATCATGGCTGAGATACATGTACAGGCAAAAAAAGGAGGTTCATCCGGCTGGTTATGGATATTGATCTCCATAATAGTTATTGCTGCGGTTGCCTTCATATTGATCTGGAATAATCGTGACAACACACAAAATGTGAATAACAAACCAGGTCCGACTTCTTTTATTCAGTATCACTCATTACCTGCTGCCTGAAAATAATGGATCGAACTTAATTTATTAACCAATGAACAATTTGTTCTTTAAAAAAATTTTCTATGAATAAAAATAAATATTACCGCCTGCAGGAACTTGATCATTCAAATTTCGAGATCGTAAAAGGCGAGCCGGACATTCGCGGATGGGATGTAAGGTATAAGAATGGTGAAAAAATTGGATCAATAGAAGAATTGATCTTAGACAAAAAAGCAAAAAAAATAAGATATATGGTCGTTGACCTGGATGAAAATGAACTAAGATTAGAACATAGAAAAATATTCATACCTATCGGATTTGCAGAGCTTGACAACCAGCATGATGATGTTCTGATCCCAAATGTATCGATTGATCAACTTTGCAGATTACCTGATTATAAAAGGAATTCGTTGACTCCTGACCTCGAACGAAGCATTTCTTCTGTATTTGGCAGAAAGGTGAATGTAGAACCTGTAGCAAGTGTTAAGAGAGAAGAAAGAAAACTAAATGAAACGGACGATGATGTCGATCCTGATTTTTACAGTCATGAATATTATAATACAGATAATCTTTATAAAAACAGGCCAAATCGTGGAAAAAGACCAACACTTCAGGATCCAGAAGATGACAAGGGCCTTGGTCTTTGGGAAAAGAGGAGCCAAAGTGAAACTATTGATACATCCGATCTGACAGATGTAGAAAGGGAAAAGCTTTTGAAATATAGAAGGGAATTGTATCGTGAAAGAAGATACAAAAACGAGAGGGTCTAAAATAAATTATAATTTAAAATTGTAACAAGAAGGCTGTTCCTTCTCCGTCTACAGATTGTACCTGGATATTTCCTTTGTGCAGCATCATTATTTGCTTGCAGAGGCTAAGCCCGATTCCGCTTCCACTTTTTTTCGTGCTAAAAAAGGGTATAAATATTTTTTCCAGGATCTCTGCAGGCATACCACTTCCATTATCAGCGACTCTTATGATCGTTTTGCGATTATTGCTCAGGTAAGCAGATAAAACAATTTTGGGGTTAGTTTTTTCCTTCACCGCTTCGATTGCATTTACAACAAGATTAATTAAAACTTGTTCTAGCAAATTAGTATCTGCTTCTAACGAAAGATCAGGGTCTTTTAAAATAGTTTCTATTTCAATATTTTTTTGTTCGAGAGTTGGTTGCATTAACTGCAATAAATTTTCAAAAATATCCCTGACAAAGATCTTTTTAAGATTAAGTGTAGTGATCTTATTCAGGTTGCGATACGTTTCTGCGAACTTTAACAGACCCTCACTTCTTCTTTTAATTGTTTCAATGCCTAACTCAAGATCATCTACCGACCCCGATTCATTACTTAACACTGCTACCGATTGCTGCAACCGGTGTTTCAATGTATCTGCCAATGATGAAATAGGCGCAACAGAATTCATGATCTCATGCGTTAACACACTCAATAATTTTTGCCATGCTTTTGATTCCGTTTCATCCAGTGCTTCGTTCACGTTTTGAAAAGCGATCAGCTTGTAAAGCTTCCCTTCTGTTTGAAAGGCTGTTGCGGATATTAAAATTTTAAATGAAGAAGTTTCTAAATGAGCGGTAGCGATCCTTCCATCTCCGGGTTTTAAAGCAAGGACCTGTTGATACAAGACATTATCTCTTTTTGATAATGAGTGTATCGTTTTAAGATAGGGTAGCTGTAACATTGATTTAAGTGATTCATTCATCCAAACAACTGTCCCGCTTTGTTCTTCATAAGATAGAATTCCTGTATCCACCAGCTCAAGTATTTTTTGTAAATATTGATATTGGGTTTCCTTTTCTTTACTAATGACCTTGAAAGTTGTATTGATCTCGTTAAATCCCTGGCGAAGCGGTTGTATTTCTACAGGTGCATGTTTTACATCAAAGTTTCTTGAGAAATCACGGTAATGAATTGATTCGACGAATTGGTTCAATTCATCATGTGCCTTTTTATGAAAACGATAAAAATCGACTATCTGGTAAAGGATAACAGGTGCAGCTATTAATAAATAAACGTATAATTCTTTTACAAGAAAAAAGGAGGTAGCGCTTAATGTTATAAACAAAAGCAGCACCCTCACTAAGATCCGCCATTCAAATTGTTTAAATATCATACCCCCTGTCTCCGCCGCGGCGGAGGAACTTAGATTTAATCTTTTTAATAAAACAAGTAAAACTAAATAACCGAAATTTTTAAATCAACTTCAAATAAAATCAAATAAAGAACTAATTAAAAGCGAATTAAACTGTCCCACCTAAGTCACTCCGCCTCAGGCGGAGGACAGGGGGTTTAAATATCATATTTACTCAACCTCCTGTATAATGCAGTTCTTGTTAGTCCCAATTCTTTAGCTGCTTTGGTAATGTTGCCATTGTTTTTTTCGATAACCTTAAGAATTGTATTTTTTTCAATAGTACTTAATTTCATTTCCGCCGGTTCATTATCATCTGCCATGGCAGATTCAATTGGAGAAAAGATCAGGTCCTTTGCCTGCAGCATATCCTCATCAGCCATTATCACGGCTCTTTCGATAGTATATTGAAGTTCCCTTACATTTCCAGGGTAGTGATAACTCATCAATTTTTCTATTGCCTTATTATCAAATTCGAGAGCTGGCTTTATATATTTACTACAGTATAATTTGCAAAAATGTTTGGCTAACAATAATATGTCGTTTCCTCTTTTTCTTAAAGGTGGCATTACGATCTCCACTGTGTTGATGCGATAGATAAGATCTTTACGGAAACGATTTTCATTGGCAAGTTCGCTGATCGAAACATTTGTTGCACAAATAAGGCGAATATCTATTGAAATATTTTCATTGCTGCCAATCCTGTTTATTTGGCGGTTTTGCAATACATTCAAAAGTTTTGCTTGTTGCTGCAAAGAGATATTGCCGATCTCATCAAGAAAAATTGTTCCGCCATTTGCTGTTTCAAATCTTCCTGTCCGGTCTTCTCTCGCGTCAGTAAATGCACCTCGTTTATGACCAAACAATTCGCTTTCAAACAATGATTCTGTCAAAGCCCCGAGATCTACTTTTACAAATGGTTTATCAGCACGGAGTGATTGCTGATGAATAGCTTTTGCAATAAGGTCTTTACCAGTTCCGTTCTCTCCTAATATTAAAATATTAGCATCGGTGGGAGCGATCTTTTCGACCTTATAAAAAATCTGTTGCATCGCTTCTGACTCGCCGATCAATTCTTTGCCTATAATTGAACCTGATTGCAAACCGGGTGCAAGAGAAGTTTTACTTTCTTTTCTTTTTAATGAATCCTTTATTATGGCAATAAGTTTTTCATTGTGCCATGGTTTTACCACGAAATCGGCGGCGCCTTCTTTTAATGAACGAACAGCCAGGTCAATATCACCATAGGCGGTGATCATAATAACAGCAGAATCGGTCTTTAGTTTCTTGATCTCATTTAACCAGAACAAACCCTCGTTTCCGGTATGAATTGAACTGGTAAAGTTCATATCAAGGAGGATCAGGTCAAAATGATCCTTGTTCAGATGCCAGCGAAGATTTTCGGGATTTTTTTCTGTTATAACCTCTTTTACTTCCGTCTTCAATAACAACCTGACTGCAGTGAGCACATCCGGGTCATCATCTACCACTAATATTGAAGCATTTTTTAAGATCATCGCTAGTTCTTTGTAACAAATTCCAAAAATATTTTTAACAACTTCTGCAATTATACCATAAATACAAAGCCATGGCAATTAATTTTTTAGTGATATACTCATAACGGGGTTGTATCAAAAGCGAACACTGGTTGTATCACTAACGAACAGTTTCGTAGTTTGTCCGCTTGTAACATTCTGTAAATCATAACCGTCATAAACTGGCATATTCTTATAAGGATAGAAAACAGTTTATCATGTGGATATTTTTGAAAGCTGCTTTGATCTTCAATGCAGTCGTAAGATCAGGGCAGCTTATTTTAACAAAAGGACGTTTTTAAAACCAATTATTGCCGTGGATAGAGTCATCGAAAAAAAGACCTGGAGTCGTAAGCGTATACTAACTATTGTAGGAATTGTTGGCATCCTTGTATTGATCGGTGCCAGTTATTATCTCACCTCCGGAAAAAGCCGCTTAAATGTAGAAGCAGAACGCATTACTATCAGTGAGGTCAAATCCGGCCCATTCAAAGAATTTATTCCAGTTAACGGAGTCGTGTTACCTATAACTACTATTTATCTTGATGCGTTGGAAGGTGGACGGGTAGAAGAAAAATATGTTGAAGACGGAGCGGTTATGAAAAAAGATCAGCCCATTCTCCGGCTGTCAAACACCGATTTGCAATTGAGTCTTGTACAACAGCAAACTTCAGTTTATAACCTGCTTACACAAATGCAGATCTCTCAAAACCAGGCCCAACAAAATACTGTGAACCGAATGAATCAATTAGCCGATGCTAACAGCCAGTTAAAAGAGGCAGAAAGAGTTTACAAACTGAATAAAAGTCTTTATGAGCAAAAGGTAATTGGTGGCCAGGAATTCAAACAGTCAGAAAATAATTATTACTACTACTTAGAAAAGAAAAGACTGGCCGAACAGATCATGAAACAGGATTCAACTTCTGGTTCTCAGCAATTAAAGCAGGCGCAACAATCTTACGCAGGATCACAGGAAGCGTTGAATGTAATGCAAAAAAAGGTTGGCGACCTGATCGTAAGGGCACCGGTCGACGGGCAACTTACTTCCCTTGATGCAGAAATAGGTCAATCTAAGAATAAAGGAGAGAGGCTTGGACAACTTGATATTCTCAGCGGTTTTAAAGTAAGAGTGGATATTGATGAACATTATATTTCGCGGATCTATAATGGTTTGATCGGCGATTTCACTTTTGCCAGCAAACAATATAAACTTAAGATCACAAAAATTTATACGCAGGTTACCAATGGCCGCTTCCAGGTTGATATGGAATTTGTAGGTGAAGTACCACAAGGCATTCGTCGTGGACAAACTTTACAGATCGGGTTAGCATTAAGTGACGAGATCACTGCTTTGCTTCTTCAGAAAGGGGGATTCTATCAAAAAACCGGGGGCAATTGGATCTTTAAAGTAGATGAAAATGGAAAAATAGCCTATAAAGTGGATATACAACTTGGCATGCAAAGCCCGGATTATTACCAGGTATTACAGGGATTAAAAGCAGGAGACAAAGTGGTTATATCCAGCTATGAAAATTATGAGAATATGGAAGAGCTTGTTATTAAAAACTAACACCATTATTCATTATAAAGTATAGCCATGAAAAAGAAAACCTTTTATTTGATCGCACTGATCTTCTCGATCAGTTTATTTTCTTCTGCAAAGAAGTTAAAAGGCGATTGCGGGAATGAAATATGTTGCGAACTGATGAAGGCTAAAGCCACAAATAAAGCCGAGCTAAATTTTCCATCGCTCGGATTATTCCTTTTCAATAATTAATCTTTCACCTTCACTTTAAAAAATAAACAATGATCAAGATCGCAAATCTCGAAAAAACCTATCGCACCGAAGAGGTGGAAACAGTAGCGCTTAACAAACTTTCTTTTGAAATAAAAGAAGGAGAGTTTGTGGCAGTTATGGGTCCATCAGGATGCGGTAAGTCAACCCTGTTAAATATTGTAGGCCTGCTTGATGATCCTGATGAAGGAAGCTACCAGTTCAACGGAATTGAAGTTGCAAAATTCAATGAACGTAAAAGAGCCGATCTGCGCAAAAGAAATATCGGTTTCGTTTTCCAAAGCTTTAATCTTATTGATGAGCTTACTGTTTTTGAAAATGTTGAATTACCCCTTATTTACACTGGCGTAAAAGGAGCGGAGAGAAAAAAAAGAGTGGAAGAAGTTTTGGATAAGATGCAGATCATGCATCGTCGTAATCACTACCCGCAGCAATTATCAGGCGGTCAGCAACAACGTGTAGCTGTTGCAAGAGCAGTTGTAAATAAGCCCAAACTTATACTTGCGGATGAGCCTACTGGTAATCTTGATTCACATAATGGTAGTGAAGTAATGCAAATGCTCACTGATCTGAATGAGCAAGGAACCACCATTATTATGGTAACACACTCTGAGCATGATGCCCGTTACAGTCATCGTATCATACGCATGCTGGATGGACAAACTGTGACTGAGAATATATTGGTATAAAAAGAGCCATTAGCTGTTAGCGGGTAGCTTTTAGCTAACAGCTAACGGCTAATTGCTAAAAGCTTAACAAGTATAGCCATGTTTAAAAATTATTTCAAGATCGCATTCAGGAGTCTTTGGAAGAATAAAGGCTATAGCACAATAAATATATTAGGACTGGCTGTTGGATTGGCCACTTGCCTTGTTATTATATTGTATGTAGTAGATGAACTAAGCTACGACCGGTTCTACAAAAATGCCGGTAATATTTATCGTATCAATTCTGATATCAGGTTTGGCGGTTCCGATCTCCATATCACACAGACATCTGATATGATGGGGCAATTGCTCAAGAAAGATTATCCCCAGGTTGAAGAGTATGCCCGCATCTATAATAACAGCGGCGGCAAATTAATAAAGAAAGACGCAGATTTTATTAATGAGCAAAGAGTGGCTCATGTCGATTCCACTTTTTTCAGAATATTTAATTTGCCCGTAATTGATGGCGACACAAGAACTGCTCTTGATGAACCAAATACTGTTGTCGTAACAGAGTCCGCAGCAAAAAAGTATTTTAATGATATACATGTTGTTGGAAAAATTATTGAAGAAAAAGATGGACAATCAACAAGACCTTATAAGGTCACTGCCGTAATAAAAGATCTCCCTCATAATTCACATTTGAATCTTGAATTCTTTTTTTCCATGAAGAATGTGAATTATCAATGGGGACAGGCTACCAGCCATAATTTCCATACTTACCTTGCGTTGCGACCTGGCACAGCGTATACGACATTTCAAAAGAACTTTACTGCCTATATTGATAAATATGTATTGCCTGAGGCGAGGGCCTTTATGAACATTAACAGTATGGATGAGTTCAGAAAGGCCGGAAATCACCTTGACTATAGCCTGATCCCATTAACGAAAATTCATTTGCATAGTGATTACAATTTTGAAATAACTCCCCCGGGAAATATACAGTACGTTTATATTTTTGGAGCGGTCGCTTTATTTATTTTATTAATAGCCTGTATCAATTTCATTAACCTGAGTACGGCAAGAAGTGCCAACCGTGCAAAAGAAGTAGGTATACGCAAAACATTAGGCACAGAAAGAAGAACACTCATCATTCAATTCCTTGTTGAATCAACTCTTACAGTTGTTATTTCCTTATTGATCGCTATCGGGATCACCTGGCTGATGTTGCCATTTTTTAATAATGTAGCAGGAAAATCGATCCAGGTCAATGAAATGCTTGATCCCAAAATTCTTTCAGTAATTGTATTGCTTCCTTTTGTTGTGGGACTATTGGCGGGAAGTTACCCGGCTGCATTTCTTTCAAAATTTAATCCTATCACTGTATTAAAAGGAAACTCAAATACAAAGTATAAGAAAAGTACTTTAAGAAATGTGCTGGTTATTTTTCAGTTTACAACTTCCATCATACTTATTGTAGGTACTATCATCGTTTATAAACAGCTTAATTATATCCAGACAAAAAAACTCGGATTTAGTAAAGACCAGGTGCTGGTAATAAATGGAACAGGCTCATTAGGCAATAATACAAAAGCATTTAAGGAAGATGTATTGGCCATGTCAGGAGTAAAAAGCGGAACACTTAGTTTCTTTTTACCAGTTACATCTTCAGCAAGAAATGATAATACGTATTCAAAAGAAGCAGTGATGGATTCCAAAAATGGGATTGGTATGCAGACCTGGACAGTAGATTATGATTATATCAAAACGATGGGGATGGAGATCATTAAAGGAAGGAATTTTTCAAAAGAGTTTGCAGATTCAAATGCGACGATCATCAACGAAACCACCGCAAAATTTTTGGCGTATGATGATCCGATCGGTAAAAAGATATATACGTTTACAGATAACAATGGATCAAAAATCTCATATGATATTATCGGTGTAGTAAAGAATTTTCATTTTGAATCGCTTCGACAGAATGTGGGACCATTGTGTATGCGACTCGGCACCGACAGGGGATTGGCATCTTTTAAAATTGATGCGGCTAAATCCAAAGACCTGATAACTCAAATTGAAAGGAAGTGGAAATCGATGGCAGCTGGCTTACCATTCAGCTATCGTTTTCTTGATGAGTCATTTAGTGAAATGTATCGTAATGAACAACGAGTTGGTCAATTGGCAATCTCATTTGCTGTACTAGCCATTTTTATTGCATGTCTCGGGTTATTCGGACTTGCCACTTATATGGCTGAACAAAGAACAAAAGAGATTGGTATTAGAAAAGTATTAGGCGCCAGTGTGGGTAATGTAGTGAAGATGCTCAGCAAAGATTTTATAATACTTGTACTGATCGCATCTGTAATTGCATTTCCATTTGCCTGGTGGGCTATGAATAATTGGTTACAGGATTTTGCTTACAGGATAACAATCGGGTGGTGGATATTCCTGGCAGCGGGTGCAATTGCATTTTTGATCGCATTTATGACGGTGAGTTCACAAGCGATCAAAGCCGCCTTAGCTAATCCTGTTAAGAGTTTAAGAACAGAATAAAAAATATCATGATCAGAAATTATTTCAAAATAGCCTGGCGGAATATCAATCGACACAAGAGTTATTCTGTAATTAATATACTCGGCCTGGCTATTGGAATTGCAGCATGCTTATTAATACTTCAATTCGTATCGTTTGAATTAAGCTATGAAAAGTTTCATGAGAATAAAGATCGTATTTACCGTGTGCGGCAGGACAGATTTGATAATGGTAAGCTAAGCACACAATGGGTTTCTGGCGCATATGCAGTTGGCAATTCTTTTAAAGATGCAATACCGGAAATTGAGGATTATGTAAAAGTGCTCCGGAACGACCAGGTTATAGCTGAGGTCAACAATCAACCCGTTCCTATAAAAAAAGTATTTTTTGCAAGCGGTTCTTTTTTTCGAGTATTCACTTATCCTTTGATTGCAGGCAATAGAGATGATGCATTAACAAAGCCATTTACCGCAGCTATATCTGAAACGACTGCCCGGATCTTGTATGGTACTACAAATGCAGTTGGGAAAAGGCTAAGCTTAAACCGTAACAGCGATTATACTATAACAGCAGTATATAAAGATGCCCCTAACAATACCCAGCTTAAGCCAGACATTCTTCTTTCTTATGCTACATTCATAAAATTTGTGGGGCCCGACAATAACCCTGAAACAGCCTGGTTGTGGGATGGATGCCTTACTTATCTTTTATTACGGAAGGGAGCCAATCCTGCAGTTGTAGAAAAGAAATTTATACCAATAGTTGACAAATTTACTGCAGCAGATATGAAAAGATTTAATGCTGCCGTCACATATTCTCTGCAATCGTTAAGCGATATTCACTTGTACTCTCACTACATGACAGAACCGGAGATCAATGGCGACGGAAAAACTGTCTATCTTTTATTAGCCATTGCATTTTTCATTGCGATCATTGCGTGGGTAAACTATATCAATCTTGCCACAGCACGGGCAGTTAACAGAGCGAAAGAAGTAGGCATTCGCAAGACTGTTGGTTCGCAAAGAAAGCAGCTCATAGCACAATTTCTTTCAGAATCTGCATTGCTAAATGGTATCGCATTGGTGCTCGCAATACTAATAGTAGTAACTGCTATACCAGGTTTCAATCGACTTTCTGGTCAGCAACTTAGTTTCTCATTGTTTTCAAAAATTGATTTTTGGCTGGGTCTTAGTGCATTATTTGTTGTTGGTGTTTTCTTTTCAGGATTATATCCCGCTTTTGTACTATCCGGTTTCAGACCTATCGATGTATTGAAAGGAAAAATGACTGCCACCAGCAAAGGTTCATTATTAAGAAAAGGCCTGGTGGTATTTCAGTTTACAGCTTCGCTTTTTTTATTGATAGGTACGCTTACCGTATACCAGCAGATAAAATATATGCGGAAACAATCATTGGGAATTGATATAGATCAGACACTGGTTGTAAAGCCTCCCACCGTAGTTACTGATTCCATTTATATACAAAGCCTGTCAGCCTTGAAGGATGCATTGAACCAGCAAACTTCTGTAAAGGGCACAACAGTTTCAACAAGCATACCCGGTGAATCAGTTGGATGGAATGCCGGTGCTATAAAGCTGGTGGGTAGCGATGAAACTACACAAAAACAATATCGTATCATCGGAATGGATTATGACTATATGAAATTGTATGGTATAAAACTGATAGCAGGCCGTGGTTTTTCCAAAGACTTTGGTTCGGATGAGCACTCAGTTGTATTTAATGAAAAAGGTTTTGAACAATTGGGCTTGAATAAACCAGCGGATGCTATTGGTAAAAAAATCGATTTTTGGGGTCAGCAATACACCATTATCGGTGTTACTGAAAATTTCCATCAACAATCATTACGGGAAACATTTGAGCCTTTGATCTTCCGGATGATCCCGGACATACGTGGTTACTTGTCCGTAAAAACTCCTGCTTCAAAGGCAAGTCAAACCATTGCAGTGGTAAAAACAAACTGGGATAAATTTTTCCCGGGAAATACATTTGACTATTTTTTCCTGGACGATCATTTTGATGAACAGTATAGAGCCGATCAGCGTTTCGGCCAGGTATTCGGATTATTCACTTCTCTTGCAATATTAGTTGCCTGTTTAGGCTTATTTGGCCTTGCTTCATTTACTACTCTTCAGCGAACAAAAGAGATTGGCATCAGGAAAGTGCTGGGTGCATCCGTTATAGGCATATTAAGATTGCTATACCAGGAATTTGCGATCCTGCTATTAATATCATTTGCTATTGCTGTGCCATTATCGTGGCTCACTATTTCAAATTGGCTACAAGGATATCCTTTCCGGATCGGGATCCAATGGACTTATTTCATGATCCCCTTTGCAGCCATTCTCGTTATTGCTTTATTGACTGTAAGTTTCCAATCCATAAAAGCCGCAATTGCAAACCCTGTGAAATCATTACGAACCGAATGAGTAGTAACTGTATCCGGTTATTCCAGGATGCAGTTTTTATTCTAAAGTTCTTTCGCTGACACAAACTACTAATAACAGGAGATCGTACTAAAAGATTAAATGTATATCTATGATCAAGAATTATTTCAAAATTGCATGGAGAAATTTGTTTAGAAATAAGGGATTTTCTGCAACGAATTTATTGGGTCTTACGATCGGTATCACTTGTACCATTTTAATTTCCCTATGGGTAAAAGATGAACTTACTTATGATAAGTTTCATGCTAACTACAGCAGCATTTATAAAATGTATGCCAACCGTGATTTCAGTAACCAGGTTTTTACAGATGGGAACATGGTATTGCCGCTTGCCAGTACGATCGAAAAGCAGGTCCCTCAAATAAAACACGCAGTAGTAACTACACACAGGCAGTCACATATTCTTACTTACGGGGAAAATAAATTAAAGAAGGACGGTCATACAGTTAGTGAAGGGTTCTTTGATATGTTTTCATGGAAATTCATTAAGGGTACACCTGCAACGGCTCTTCCTGATGCATATTCTATTGTATTGACACAATCGACAGCGAAAGCACTGTTTGGTAATGATGATCCAATAAATAAAATAATTAAGGTAGATAATGAATATGATGCAAAAGTTACAGCCATAGTTGCTGATGTGCCCGGCAATTCTACTCTTCAATTCGATTTTGTAAATGCCTTTAACTATAACAATGAATTTTTAAAAAGGGCCATGACCAATTGGCAAAATTCCTCATGGGATGTTTTTGTACAGGTAAACCCGGGAGCAAATATGAAGTTGGTCGAAAAAAGTATTAATGATATAAAATACCAGCACGAGGAAGGGGATAAAAAAATTAGCACCTATTTCGGGTTCCCAATGAGTAAATGGCGGTTGCAAAGTGAATTCAAAGATGGAAAAAATACAGGAGGGATGATCGAGTATGTTCGCTTGTTCAGCATCATCGCCATTATTATTTTATTGATCGCCTGTGTCAATTTTATGAATCTTTCCACTGCCCGTTCTGAAAAAAGAGCAAGAGAAGTGGGTGTGAGGAAAACATTAGGTTCGGGTAAAAGACAACTTATATTTCAATTCTTTTCTGAGTCTATTATCCTTGCATTGATCGCTTTTGTTCTTTCGGTACTTGCTGTTTACCTTCTGCTGCCATTTTTCAATGATCTTGTTGATAAAAATCTTTCATTAAATATTGTACAACCGCTATTCTGGGTTGCTGCAATAGGATTGATACTTTTCACAGGCATTGTTGCCGGTAGTTACCCTGCGTTATACTTATCATCATTTAACCCGGTAAAGGTTTTAAAAGGAACTTTCCTTTCAGGGAAAAAAAGTGCATTGCCAAGACATATCCTGGTAGTGGGACAATTTGCAATTTCCATCCTTCTTATTTCAGCTACAATAATTATTTATCAGCAGATACAGCATATAAAGAATCGTGATATTGGTTATGATCCCAACAACCTTATCATGATTTCAGCTACAGAGGACACACAAAAAAATTATGCAGCAATAAGAGATGAGTTATTGAAAACAGGAATGGTCAACGCTGTGAACAGGTCTTTTTCTCCTATAACTGATATATGGTGGAGTGCGCCTGCACCTGATTGGGATGGTAAACCTGCCGGTGGCGAACTGATCGTTGCACGCATGGCAACTGATATTGACTATACAAAAACAATGGGTGTAAAAATTATTGAAGGAAAAGATTTTTCCGGGGTGCCGGCTGATTCGGCAAACATGCTGCTAAATGTAGCTGCTGTAAAAGCTATGCAGTTGAAAAACCCGATCGGCACGCAATTAAGATATGGCACTTATAAATTTAACGTGATCGGTGTAACAAGCGATGTCGTGATGGCATCGCCATTCAAAGCAGTAGACCCAATGCTGGTTCATTTTAGTTCCAGGAATATAAACTCGATAAACATCAGGCTTACTGCGTCCTCAAAACCACAGCAGGCAATAAAAGCTATTGGAGGAGTGTTCCAAAAATATAATCCTGCTTATCCATTCGATTACAAATTTGTTGATGAAGAATTCAATAAGAAATTTTTGACAGAAGAAATGATCAGCAGGATCACCAACATATTTGCAGGGCTCGCCATTTTTATTTGTTGTATTGGACTGGCAGGTCTTGCTTCATTTACTATTGAAAAACGGATCCGGGAAATTGGTATTCGGAAAGTAATGGGGGCAACGTTGCAGCAATTGCTTTTACTTATTTCAAAAGATTTTCTAAAGTTAGTATTGATCGCATTTGTTATTGCTACTCCTATTGCATGGTGGTTTATGAATAACTGGCTGGAGAAATATCCAGATCGAATTAGCAT
>Ga0184611_1000086_pt1 | contig 14859 bp, 11 predicted proteins | sample PLM3_5_coex_FD_133162 | JGI IMG/M metagenome (GOLD analysis project Ga0184611, IMG submission 133162) | Groundwater sediment microbial communities from an aquifer in East River, Colorado, USA - PLM3_5_coex | ecosystem: Environmental > Terrestrial > Soil > Riparian zone | place: USA: East River...
CCACGCGGCGTCATCGGCGCTCTTGATCGGCTCCGCAAGCGTCCGTTCCAGCCATTTCTGTTTGGCTTGGGCTCGCGCCTTCCACAGCCGCGTCTGCACCTCGAGCAAGGGCGTGTCGGTCGAGCCCGCCGTCAACGCATATCTTCGCAAGGTGGATGCCCTAAAGGCGCTGGTCGGAGGATTTTTTATGTCGGACGACCGCCAAAGGAGATGATGTGGCCGTCAGGATCCTCCACTAGGAAGTCCTTCGTCCCCCACGCGGTGGGTGCCAGCGGCTTCAGTATCGTGGCGCCGTTGGCGATGCACCGTCTGAAGAAGGCGTCGATGCCATCCACGCCGGCGGCAGCGTCGAGGTGCTCATTGTCGCGGCGGTATCGACGCTCATCGAGGTTCTTCGGCGCTTCCTTTAGGTGCAATTCGAGGCCGTCCAGAAAGCCGATGGCGTAGAAGCCCTCCCAGGGCTCGCCGAATGTGAAGCCGAGCTTCTCGTAGTACTTCATCGAGCGCTCGAGGTCGTCGACCAGAAATTGTGGAGCGAAGGATGTGACGCGCGGGTTCGTCGCGGTGGCAGTCATCCATGCCTCCTTTCATCAGGCTTATATGAAAGTCATGGAACATCGTGCCGAATGACAGGGCAGGTCACACGTTACAGCTCTCCGATTGACTCATGATCGACTTGATTCTATACGCGTCACCCGCGCGCCGGACTTGACCCGCGAGAAACCCTGCGTGCCCGAAGTCACTCAGGCGTAGGATGTGCACATGCGCGTGATGTGGGTTGCGGCGTGCCTGATGGCCATCCCGCTCCAGCGTGGCGCGGAACCCAGTTTCGTGCGCGACGTCCGGCCGATTCTCGACAACCACTGTGCCAGCTGCCATCAGCCCGCTTCTAAACAATCGGACCTCGATCTCACGACGTACGACAGGTTCCAGGCCGGCGGCAAACGTGGGCCTGCGTTCGTGCCCGGTTCCCCGGAACAAAGCCTCGTCATCCAGTTCATCACCGCATCGCTGAAGCCGTCGATGCCGTTGGGCCAGCCGCTGCTCGCCGCGCATGATGTCTCGATCATCCGCGAGTGGATCCAGTTCGGCGCCAGGGACGATTCGCCGGCCGAGACGGCATCGAGCGCGCCTGCCGTCTACCATCGGGCTCCCGTGATCACCGCGCTGCGCTTCTCGCCCGATGGACAGACGCTCGCCGTGAGCGGCAATCGCGAAGTCCTGCTGCATCGCGCCGATGGGAGCGGCCTGCTGAGACGGCTGCCGGGCAAAGCCGATCGCATCCTGTCCATTGCCTTTTCACCTGACGGCCACTTGATGATTGCCGGCGGTGGAACGCCCGCACGCTTCGGCGAGATCCAGTTCTGGGAGCCGCGCGAAGGCAGGCTGGTGCGTACCGTGGAAACCACCACCGACACGGTGTTTGGCGCGTCGCTGTCGCCGGACGCGTCCAAGGTCGCCGTCGGTTGCGCGGACAACACTGTGCGCGCATTCGAAACCGCCACGGGGAAGGAACTGTACAAGATCAGCACACATGAGAATTGGGTGCTCGGGACGGCCTTCGGAATCGATTCCAAACGGCTCGTCTCGGTTGGGCGCGATCGGGCGGCCAAGCTGATCGACGCCAGCGCCGGACAGTTCCTGGAGAACGTCAACCAGATGCACGGCGAGCTTGCAGCCGTGGCACGTCATCCGAAAGCGGACGAGATTGTGATCGGTGGCGAGGATCGGATTCCCTACATGTACAGGATGGATCGCCCGCGCAACATGAAGGTCGGTGAAGACGCAACCCTGATCCGCCGGCTCGCCGCTCAAGAGGGCGCGATTTTCGCGCTCGACTGGTCGCCCGACGGCAAGCGCGTCGCAGTCGCTGGCGCCGGTCCGAGCGTCAATATCTACGACGCCGAGACCGGATTGGCGCTCGCTTCCTGCAAAGGACACAGCGCGGGTATCTATGCGGTGGCTTTTTCGCCAGACAGCACGCACCTGGCAACCGGAGGATTCGACGGTCAGGTGCGTTTGTACAGTACAAAGGACTGCACCTTGGAACACAGCTTCGTGCCCGTGCCGCTGGACGGAGGTGCGCAATGAATGGGCGGATGGCGCCCTTGACGGTCTCGGCGTTGCTGGTCTCAGCGTTGAGGCTCTCGGCACAACCCGTGATCACCGAGTTGCAGCCGCGGGGAGCGCAGAAGGGCAAGCCCTTCACGTTGACGCTCGCCGGCAGAAACCTTGGTGAAGGCCTGAAGATTCGCTCGACGATGCCGGCGTCGTTCACGCTGCTGACTCCCGATCAGCCCGCGCCGGCGCCGGGCGGTCCGATGCTGGCCGAGGGTCGGTACGCGACGTTCCTGGTCGAGCCGACCGCAGAACTCGGCGTCGGCGTGTATCCGATCCGGGTCGTCACGGGCGAGGGCATTTCCAATATCCAGCTGTTCACCGTCGGCGCGTTTCCCGAGCTCGCTGAGGACGAATCGCGGTTCGGCGGACCCTCCAACACGAACGACCGCATGGAGGACGCCCAACCGCTGCCGCCGCCGCCATTCACGCTGAATGGCACGCTGCGCGGGCCCGAGCGCGACATGTTTCGCCTGAGCGCGAAGGCTGGCGAAAAGCGCGTGATCGAAGTGGAAGCGCGGCGGTGCGGTTCGGCGATCGATCCGCTGCTCGAGGTCCTCGATGCGAACGGCAGGATGATCGCCGGCAGTGAGGACGCGCCGTTGCTCGGACTGGATGCGAGAGTCGAGGTCACGTTTCCGCGGGCCGGCGACTACTACGTCGTTGTGCGCGATTCTCGTTATTCGACGCAGACGGCCAATTTCTATCGTCTGAAAATTGGCTCCTACCCGTATCCGCGCGAAGTGTTTCCTTTGGGCGGCCGGCGCGGAGAACTGGTCGAGACATCGCTTGGTACAGAAAAAATCAAGGTGGACCTGCGGGACGCCGGCTCGAACGTGCACCAAGTGTTTGTGAACATGCCCGGCAGTCCCGCTCTTCCCGTGCCGTTCGCCGTGGGAAACGATCCCGAGGTCAACGGGCCCGTCGGCGACCGAGCGATCAACTCACCCGTGACGATCAATGCGCGCCTGGCCAACGCAGGTCAGGTGGATCGTTACACGCTTCGGGTGCCGGCCAGCAGGGCGATGACATTTCGCATTCAGGCTCGCGAGCTGGAAACGTCGAAGCTGATGGCGGTCATCACGGTGCGCGACGAGAAGGGTAGCGTCCTGGGGAGATCGGGCGATGAACCGTTGGCCGAGGATCTCTACAACGTCAACCAGAGCCGCACCGCAGGCGATCCGATCCTGCGGCTGCAAACGCCGGCGGGGGTGAACGAGGTCACCGTCACGGTTGAGGATTTGGCGCTGCGCGGCGGCCCAGGCTACGCGTACCGGCTCAACGTGCAGCCCGTGGCGCAGGACTTCCGGGTGATCTTGAATTCGGCTTTCGTGAACGTGCCCGCCGAAGGTTCGGTGGCCGTTCCGGTGACTGTACAGCGACAGGGTTTCGAGGACGAAATCCAGTTGCGGGTCGCGAATCCACCCAAGGGATTGCGAGTGGAAGGCGGCTACGTCGTGGCCGGCTTGCCGGTCAAGGAGACACCGCAGAATCGCAACAGCCGGGGGGTGTTGATTCTCACGGCGGAGCCCGGGCAGACGTTTGCGTCTCTGGACTTGACCGTAGAGGGCGTGGCCAGGCTGGCGGACGGTTCGACGATCGTCCGCAAAGCTGAGGGGCCGGGCATGATCGTGAACGTCGCGGGCGCGAGCGAGCAAGGCGCGGTCGACCGCCAGCGTTCCCTGACTGCGCCGTGGATGGGACTCGAGCTGGTCACGGCGCCGACGAAATCGCGCGCCGCGAAGCTCGAGGTGACCATGCTCGATCGCACGCGAATGCCGGAGGGCGACCAGATCAAGTTTCGCTGGAAGTGGATTCCCAGGGACGCGGGGCAGGCCCTGCCCAGAACCGTCAACGCCGAAATGGTGGGATCCGCCGACGTGCGCCTGATTGACATACAAGTGGACGCGAAGGACCCCTCAACGGGCACGTTTGTGATGACCACCACCAAGCTCACCCGGCCGTCGAAGTACGACGTGTACATCACGGGCAGACTGAACCTCGGTCCCGTCGAGCAGGAAGAGATCGTGTCGCGTCCGATTACCGTGCAGGTCGAGGAGGTAGTGGGCAATGCTCAAACTAGTTCTCGCCCTTAGCATCGCCGCGGGCGCACTAGCTGTGGCGGCCGCGCCGCTGGTCGCGCAAGCGACCGCGGCGGGCCCGGAGCCTGTGACGTTCCTCCGCGACGTCGCGCCGATTCTCAACAAAGTCGGGTGCACCTCCGGTACGTGTCATGGCGCTGCCAAGGGAAAGAATGGCTTCAAGCTCTCCCTGCGTGGATACGATCCGCAGCTCGATTACGAATCGCTGCTCTACGACCTGGCGGGCCGCCGCTTCAACCGTGCCGATCCCGGCAGGAGCCTGATGCTGGCTAAACCGTCGCTCGAGGTCGCGCATGGCGGCGGCCGGCGGTTCGCGAAGGACTCCGACTACTACAAGACCATCTACGCCTGGATCGCGCAGGGCGTGCCATTCGGCGATCCGGCGAAGGAGAGCGTGGCAGAGCTGCGCACCGAACCCAAAGAAATCTTCATGACCAGGCCAGGCGAGACCGCGGCGCTCAAGGTCGTGGTCCGCTACCAGGACGATCAGACGCGGGACGTGACGCGCGAAACGACGATTGAATCGAACGTACCGGATGTGGCCTCAGTCGGGTCCGACAAACCGATCATCCGCGGCGAGCGCGTCGGAGAAGCCACGCTGCTGGTGCGTTATCAAGGTACGTTTGGCGCGATTCCGGTGACCGTCCTGAATCCCAAGCCGGGCTTCGCGTGGAAGCCGCTTCCGCAGCACAACTACATCGACGGCCTGGTCGACGCCAAGCTCGAACGGCTGAAGATTCAACCGTCGCCTGTAACGGACGATGTGACGGTGTTTCGCCGGCTGTCGCTCGATCTCACCGGGCGCCTGCCTTCACCGGAGAGCGTCCGTGCCTTCCTGGACGATCCCACGCCGCCGCGCATGAAACGCGCGAAGGCGATCGACCGGCTCATCGCCAGTCCGGAATACGTGGATCACTGGACGGTGAAGTGGGGCGATCTGCTGCAAACCAGCCGCAAGTATCTCGGTGAGAAGGGCGCGTACGAATTCCAGCAGTGGATTCACGATGCGATCGCGTCGAACCGTCCCTACGACAGGCTGGTGCGCGAACTGCTGACCGCTCGTGGCAGTTCGTACGACAACCCGGCCGCGAACTATTTCCGCGTCACGCGGGAGCCCAAGCCAGCGATGGAGAAGACCACGCAGGTGTTCCTGGGCGTCCGCATGGTGTGCGCGCAGTGCCACGATCATCCGTTCGAGCGCTGGACGCAGAATCAGTACTACCAGATGTCGGCCTTCTTCTCGGCCGTGGGAGTCCGCGCCGGGTACGAAGTGGGCGAGGAGATCGTGTTCGATCAGCGCGCCGACTACGAGATGAAGCATCCCAAGGACGGACGCCTCCTGAAGCCGCAGTTCATGCTCGCTTCGGCGGCTCCCGTTCCGGCCGGCCCGCAGCGGCGCGACGCCATGGCGGATTGGCTCACCTCCAAGGACAATCCATACTTTGCCAAGGCGATCGCCAACCGGATGTGGAGCTATTTCGTGGGCAAGGGCATCATCGATCCGGTGGACGACATTCGCGCGTCCAATCCACCGTCGAATCCCGCCCTGTTGGAGGCACTCACGAAGGACTTCGTGGCGCACGAGTTCGATTTGCGCTACTTGATGCGCACCATCGTCAACTCCCGGACGTATCAGGCGTCCATCGTGACCAACGAGTGGAACGCCAACGACCGCGACAACTTCTCCCATGCCGTTCCACGACGTCTCTCCGCGGAGGAGCTCATGGACGGAGTGTCCTCGGCGGCGGGCGTCAGGGCGCGCTTTCCCGAGGTTCCCGAGGACACGATGGCTTCGCAGTTAGTGGACCCGCACATCGGCAGAGAGGGGTTTCTGGATGTGTTCGGACGCCCGCCGCGCGAGTCCTCCTGCGAGTGCGAGCGGCGCTCAGACTTCAGCCTCCCGCAGGCGCTGAATCTGGTGAATGGACGAACGATTTCCGATGCCGTCGCGGATCCGAACGGGCGAGTGGCCAAGCTGGTGTTGAGCGGAAAGAGCGACGAGGTCGTGGTGAACGAGCTCTATCTTGCGGCGCTGGGCCGGCCCCCCACCCGGGAGGAACAGCTGCGCGGCATGACGTATCTGTCGAATGGGGCCAAAGGCAGCCGCGCCCAGGATCTTCTCTGGGCGTTGCTCAACAGCAAGGCGTTTCTGTACATCTACTAGGGGACATCAATGCTGAATCTTCCCGGACATCGCGGGTGCAACTGCGACGGACCCACGCGGCGCGAACTGCTGCGCATCAGCTCCATCGGGATGATGAGCCTGAGCCTTCCGCACTTCTTCTCCTGGCGCGCCCAGGCCAGCGCCGCAACGTCCGCCGCCAAATACGCCGGCGCGCGAGGCTGGGAGTCGGCCAAGAACGTGGTGATGATCTTCCTGCAGGGCGGGCCGTCCCATATCGACATCTGGGATCCCAAGCCCGATGCGCCGTCGAACATTCGCGGAGACTTCAAGGCGATCAAGACCAGAATCCCCGGCACCTGGATCGGCGAGCACATGCCGATGATGGCGGAGCATCTGGACAAAGCCACCTTGATTCGTTCGATGAGCTATACGCCCAACGGCCTGTTCAACCACACCGCGGCGATCTACCAGATGCTGACCGGCTACCCGCCCGACAAGGTGTCGCCATCCGGCCAGCTCGAGCCGCCCTCTCCCGCCGACTTTCCAACTGCCGGGAGTCAAGTGTCGAAGCTGAAGCCGCCGACCGATCCGGTGCTGCCATTCGTCGAGCTGCCGCGCCCGTTGCAGGAGTCGGGGATCATCGGCAAAGGCGGCAGCGCCGGCTTCCTCGGCAAGGCCTACGATCCGTATCGCATGTATCAGGACCCGGCCAAAGCGGTGAAGCTGGAGGATCTGTCGCTGCGCAAGGACATTCCGCCGGAGCGCTTGAAGGACCGCTTCGAGCTGCTGAAGGGCGTCAACGAGTCGATGCCGGACCTTCAGAAAGCCTTGAACGACTACGCCGTGGACGAGTACTACGCCAAGGCCTACGATCTGGTGCTATCGGGCAAGGCGCGCGACGCCATGGATCTGGAGAAAGAACCGTCCGCCATGCGCGAGCGGTACGGTCTGCACACGTTTGGGCAGAGCCTGCTCATGGCGCGCCGCTTGATCGAGGCGGGCACCAAGTTTGTCCAGGTGAACTGGCCTTCGGTGGCCAATGGCGATCCGGAGACCAGCGCCTGGGATACGCACGCGGCAAACTTCCGGCCCCTGAAGAATCTCCATTGTCCGAAGCTGGATCGTGGCCTGTCGGCACTGCTCGAAGACATGGACCAACGCGGACTGCTGAAGGAGACCCTGGTCGTCGCGGTGGGCGAATTCGGCCGGAGTCCGCGGTTGGGGGTGTCGACGTCCGGCAACTCCAACGCTCCCGACGGCCGCGAGCACTGGCCATATTGCTACAGCGCGGTGTTGGCGGGAGCGGGCATCGCGCGCGGAGCACAATATGGTGAATCCGACGCGACGGCTTCTTCGCCGAAGGAGAAGCCCGTTCATCCAGCGGACCTCCTCGCGACGGTGTATTTCGCGCTGGGGATCGACCCGGACATGGAGATCCGCAATCATCTGAATCAACCGCGCGAATTGGTGAAAGGGACGCCTGTGATGGGCCTCTGGTCCTAGACGACGGTCCTAGACGACCAACCATCATGAAACGACACCTCGTCGTCGTGTGCAGCGCGCTGCTCGCTGCTGCCCGTCTGCTCGCGCAGCCTCCGTCCACCGGTCCGTTCGATCTCGTGATCGCCAACGGCCGCGTCATGGATCCGGAGTCGAACACTGAGGCGGTCCGAGCCGTCGGGATCACCGGCGGCGTCATCCGCGCGGTCAGCGAGAGGCCGCTCGAGGGCCGCGTGACGATCGACGCGCGCGGACTGATCGTCGCGCCAGGCTTCATCGATCTGCATCAGCACGGACAAACCCCCGCCGACTACCTGCGGAAAGCCGCGGACGGGGTAACCACCGCGCTGGAGCTCGAAGTCGGCGCCGGCGATATCGACGCGTGGTACGGCGAGCGGGCGGGGAAGGCAGCCATCAACTATGGGGCCAGCGTCGGCCACATTCCCGTCCGCATGGCCGTGATGAAGGACGGAGGCGCCTTTCTTCCGAGCGGTCCGGCCGCAAGCCAGGAGGCCACGGCGCTGCAGCTCGTCGAGATCAAGGCGGGATTGTCCCGGGGGCTGGCGCGCGGCGCAATCGGCGTTGGACTCGGCGTGGCCTATACGCCTCAGGCTGCGCGCACGGAAATCCTGGACGTGTTCGAGGTCGCCGGTGCGGTCGGCGCCCCGGTATACGTGCACATGCGGGGTGGCGATCCGATCGCGGCGTTCGAAGAAGTGCTGGCCCTCGCGGCGGCGACGGGCACGCCGCTGCACGTCGTGCACGCGCAGAGCTCCGGCGGCCGCCAGACGCCTGCGCTCTTGCAGCTGCTCGGCCGGGCCCGCGGTCGCGGGATTGACGTCACCACCGAAATGTATCCGTACACCGCGAGCCAGACGCGCATCGAATCGGCGTTGTACGACGATTGGGAGCGCTACAGCGACGAGCGGTTTCAGACACTGCTCTGGCCGGCCACTGGCGAGCGGCTCACCCGCGAGACCTTCGCGAAGTACCGGAAGCAGGGCGGCTCGGTGATTTCGTTCGGCAACACCGAGGAAGTCGTGATGGGCGCAATCGCCGATCCGTTGACGATGATCGCGAGCGACGGTTCGGCAACGCATCCGCGCGGGACCGGAACCTTTTCCCGCGTGTTGGGCCGCTACGTGCGTGAGCGCGGCGCGCTGCCGCTGATGACGGCCATCCGTAAGATGACACTGATGCCGGCGCAGCGCCTCGAAGCCCGAGTGCCAGGCGCACGGGCGAAAGGTCGTTTGTCGGCCGGCGCGGACGCCGACATCACTGTGTTCGATCCGGCTACTGTCCTCGACGAGGCGACCTACGAGGCGCCCACCCGTACCTCGCGCGGCATCGTTCACGTCCTGGTGGCGGGGACGGCGGTGATACGGGACAGGCGTGCCGTAGAAGGGGCGCCGCCGGGCAAGCCGCTCCGCGCCGGGCTGGCGGCGCAGCCCTGAGATCGTTAGGCCGGCACCTTCACGTCAGACCGTCAGGTTGAAACAGTTGATGGCGTTCCGTCCAAAGATCTTGTCCACCTCGTCGTCGCTCGCGATCGCCTGCAGCGACTCGAGCACCAGTGCCGGGTAGTCGGGCCAGCCCTTGACGAGCGACAGCATCAACCAGTCGGATCCAAACATGACGCGGTCCGCGACCGTTTTGCCGTCCTTGAACGTGACGTCCAGCGCCTCCCGAAGACGATAGCGGCCGTCGCGGCACGGATCGTCCGGGATCGTCGGACACATCAGCTCCTCTCGATAGCCCAAGTCTCCATACAGCCGCCTCTCGTACTTGTCTTGCATCAGCACCGCGAAGTCCTGCATCCACGCGCCGCCGCCGAAATGTCCGAAGTCGATAGTAGCGACACCGGCATCGGCGGCGTAGCCATCGATGAGCGCTCGCCAACCAGCAGGTCCTCCGAACTCGTCGTGGTACTCGTCCCGCCCGTTGGTGCGGGCGGTGTGCGCCAGGACGGGCGCGTGGATCTCGGCGCATTTCTTGAAGAAGGTTTTGAGCGCGCCGTCGAGATCCTCGTATTTGGGATGCCTCTTCTTGGTGGGCGGAGGATGATCGGCGTTCCCCGCAGGCTTGAAGCCGATGGGTGGATAGATCTTGACGCCGACGAAGCCGAGCTCCTTGATCGCCTTCACGACGCGGGCAAGGCCGGCGCCCTTCTGCTCAATGTCGGTCCAGGGGTTATAGGCGACGAGGGGCTTGAAATACGTGCAACGACCTTCAGCGAGGCGGGCGTGGACCGCCAGCTGATCGTCCTGAGCCGAGCGCGGCGGGCAGTCGATCCAATAGTCGAAATCGACGAGCGACCCGAGGACGAGGTCGATGCCAAACGCGTCCTTGTCCGACGCATAGGCATCGTGATGCACTTCGAGATTCGACGCTCGCAGGGAGAGCATGTAGAACAGGAACGCGAAGAATCCGTCGGCCACGTCAGAGGGTGATGCCGCAAGGGAAGATCTGGCCATTCCCAGTGGCGATGGGCGGCGCGTCTGATCGACGATCGAGCGGATGTCGGTGGCGGAAAGCGTGCCAGGCCTCGGCGGCGCGGCGGGAAACGCTTTCATCGCCAGGAGCTCGCGCTCGAGAGCGCTGCCGCTGATCGCTTTGGCGAGACGCTCGGAGGCGAGCTGCCGATCGACGTCGATGAGCGTCCTAAACTGGTCGGTGACCTCGGTCGACGATCGACGCTGCATGGCCCGGTCGAAAGCGCGAAGCTGTTTGAGCTCGTCCGCGGCAGTAGGCGCGAGTCTGGCAATCGTCTCGAGAACTGGCGCGGCGAGCTCGATCAGTCGACGCAGCCGCGGGTCTTGCTGGCTGTGGGCGATGCACTCCGCCACGAAGCCGCGCACCGGAACGTCCGACGCGTTGAAGAAATGCGCGTGCACATCGATCGCAGGTCCCAAGGGCCTGTGAGTCCGTGCACGGGCCGGCTCCCAGAGCGGGACGACGGGCACCGCCGCATCGCGCAGTCCGAACTTCGTCGGTTTCGGGTAGCTGTGGAGGCAGCAACCGCCAGCTGCCACAGGCGCCCCGAGCAGTGCCAACAGCTCACGTCTGGTCACCAACATCGACAGCGCCTTCACCTCACCCTATTGCGTCGGTTGCCCGCCGGTTGGGGGTGGCGTCGCGGGCACGGAGTAGTGGGCGTGGGCGAGCCGCCACCCGCGATCGGTTCGCCGGTATACCTGCGTCTCCCAGCCCCGTGATTGCGACGGCTTCCCATCCGCCTGCGTCGCCTTGAACTCCCAATCGAACACGGCCCAGCCGACATCGCCAGCATGCTCGATCGCCACGTTGCTCAGCGTCAGCTCGCGCCGGGTGAAGCCGTTCTTCAGGAAGCCTTGCCAGAATCCCTGCAGCTCGCCCCACGTGCGGAGGCGCTGCATCGGATTGGCGTATGAGATGCGTTCAGGCTCCGCCCACAAATCTCGCAGAATCTGATCGTCGGCCTGGTTGACCGCTGTCACGTACCGGTCGAGGGCCGTCCTGATTTCCGCCGCGGCGGCCGCGTCGTTCGACTGACCCTTCCCGCACCCGCCCGGAAGGATCCCGATGATGACGACTAGGCCGCGAAATGCACGCCTGATGGGAATCATGCTGACAAGCCCCCTGTCCGGCGATACTCTCTCACGGATTCGACGGGCATCGACTCAACATCACCTACCAGGACGGAGCGCTCACGTGGCAGAAACGAAGACCAGACGGACCAAGGAGAGCGTCGCCAGCTTCATCAAAGGCGTCGACGAAGAACGCCGGAAGGATTGCACGACGCTGGTGCGCATCATGAAAGACGTGTCGGGCGCGCCAGCGACGATGTGGGGCACGAGCATCGTCGGGTTCGGGACCTACGAGCTCAAGTACGCCGACGGGCGCACCGCCGACTGGCCGATCATCGGGTTCTCGCCGCGCAAGCAGGACCTGACGCTCTATGTCGGGCGTGGAGTCGACGGCACGCTGCTGAAGGCCCTCGGCAAACACAAGCTGTCGGGGGGGTGCCTGTACATCAAGCGCCTCAGCGACGTTGATCTCGCGGTGCTCGAGAAGGTCGTGTCGGCGTCGGTGAAGGAGACCAGGCGCCGGCATCGCTGACAAGCACGACGATCGAATCGACGGTCAGTCCTGAACCTTGACGAAGGCGACGCTTTGTCTATCCGGGGATAGCGCGGGCTGCTCGCAATTGACACCATCGCAGGCGCGGACGTTCTGCGGCGGCGCGGGGCAGCGTTTGACGAACACGTCGATCCACTCGATCGGGCGGCTCAGTCCGGACTTCGTCTCCGTCCTGGTGTAGACCGTCGTCTCCTGATAGGTTCGTTCCTGCCCGCGAATCTGGGCGAGCACGCGTTGTTGCGACGCGTCAGCGGCGTCGAACGGCAGCGCGGTCGCCGTAGCGTCCAGGAGCGACACGGACGCCAGCGGTGACCCGGCCCTTGGCGTCGCGAGTAGTACGACGACTGCCGAAGGGTCCTCCGAGTCCACGCCTACCAGTTTCGCGACGCCCACCTTCATGCGCAAGGGAGACGTATTCCCTCCCGTCGAGCCGAGCCGAACGATGGCGTTCCCGCGAAGGGCCAGCACGGTTGAACTGTTCGGTAGGAAGATCGGCGAACGGTAGCCGCCGTCGGTCGTGAGCGCGCGTGCGTCACGCCGATCGATGCTCACCATCCAGATATTCCCGACGGCGGCGTCGTCGGCCGGTCCCCGCATCTGAGAGGGTGCGGCGGTCAGGCCGGCAACGCGGAGCAGCTTGGTCAGCAGCGGCTCGCGTGGGCGAGCCGGTGGCTTCGGCGGCTGTCCCGCCGCGAGGAGCATGACGATCAATACAGTGGCTATCGCTGGAGGGGTCATATCCGCCGGGTCCTATCCGCCGCCGAACAGCGTCGGCACAATGCGATCGAAGCCAACGATTTCCGTGCGCTTGACTTCAGCTCGAGGGATCGTCAGCAGCAGCCGTTGTTGATTGGCACGGCGCACCAGGAACGTGACGCCCTCCTTGCCCTCCCACACGAGCCACGCCGCGTCCCCGTCGCGGAGCGGCTCGTTGGCGACGGCCGACACGCGCGGCAGCGACTTGTCCATGATCAGGATGCCGTAATTGACCGGCAGCAGCAGGATCTGCACGACGGCGAGAAACGCGAGCAGCGCCCGACCCAGCGCAGTCAGGCCGCCTGGCTCGGCGCGCCGGATCAGGAACAGAATCGCCAGCGATACGCCGCACATGACCACCAGCGAGCCGAAGTAGAGCGGCATCAGCTGATCGTTGAACAGCAGGCGGAGCAGCCACCCGGGCACGCCCGGCAGGCTGCTCGAGAGCAGGAGGTTGCTGACGAAGAAACACTGGCGCATGACGAACTGAATCGCGATGACTGCTACCACGACGCCGCTCCACGCCAGGACGACCGGCCGGCCGTCGGGCGATCCGGACGCCGCGTGTTCGATGGCGGGTCTCAGCCCCCGGATGCTCCACAAGAGGAACGCAATCGGAAGGATGATGAGCAGCATGCTCGGTACAGACGACACCAGGTAGACGACAAACCGGGCGCCGGCGAACAGATACCGCTCGTCCAGCACCGCCAGATCCGTGCCGACGCCGATCGCCGTCAGGTGAAATCGGACGGCCAGGTAGCCGAACACATACAGCACGAAGCTGCCGACGACGGTGTATTTGGTCCAATCGCTTCCGAGCGCCGCGACGCTCGTCCTGAAGTCCTGGAGCAGGTCGCCCACGTTATCGACCGACCATCGCAAACGCCGCCCAATAGTACGGGTGGCTGTAGGCGGGGTCGCTCTTGACGCGCGTCAGCGCCACGCGCGCCGCCTCCGCGATCGGGCGGGTGAGTGCGGCCTCGTAAAAAGTCCGCATCCAGAGCGCTGTCGCATCCGAATCGACTTCCCAGTACGACAGCACGAGCGCGCCCGCGCCGGCGTAGATGAGCGCGCGCACGAGCCCGATCACCTCGTTGGCGTGCGTGGCTTCCGCCCGGCCGGTGTCGCACGCGGACAGAACGACCAGCCGGCTGTTGTCGAGCGGCAACCCGAACATCTCGGCGGCCGTCAGCCGGCCATCGTCGCTTGCGCCCGCCGCAAGTGCGACGTACGACAGCATCGGCTCAGCGGCGTTGAACTTGCCGTGCACCGACAAGTGGACGATGTCGTAGTCACGGACCACCGTCTTCACCTCGCTTTCCAGCGCGAGGTTGTTTGAGATCACACGGCTCCTGCCGGGAAACAACTTTCCGATCGACGCGACCTCGCCGACCGCAGCCACGATCGACGGATCCGCGGCGGCGAACAGGCGACCGCCGGCGAGCGTGCTAGAGCGCTTGAAGCCGAGCAGGACGGATGCGCTCGGCGCGTAGCTGATCTGAAAGCGTTCGCCGAGGTAGCGGCCGTCCGCCGGATCCTGAAACGCCTGGAACGGTACGTAGTTCAGGTCCTCGTGCGGCACGATCACGAGGCGGTCGCTGCGAATCTGCGCGAGCACTGGCTGAATCAGATAGAGAAACAGCTCGCGGGCCGTCGTCTCGTCGAACTTCGCGTTTCTGTCCGAGAGGCTCTTCTGGAGCGACGCCACCTTGGCTATCACCTGCGGTCGAGGGAGGAAGACGTTGCGAACGGTGATCGAGTCCGGTCCGATGTGCCACACCACGACACCAGACTCCTGGACCAGGTACTGGATCAGCTCGAACCGTTCGGCACGCATGGCGTCCTGCAACGCTTTGAGGCTGGCCGGCTTCGCGTCCACGAGATTCTGGAGGCGTGGCGCCTCCGTGGCGATGCGCGACGACGCTTGCCGATATTGCTCCTCGAGCGCTCGAATCTGTCCGTTGAGGCTGGTCAGCCGCGTGGCGTTCTTCGAGGCGTCGGGCTCGCTCGCCAATTCGAGCAGCTTGCTCTGGGCATCGGCAATCTGCGAGCGAATCAACGCTGAATCCGCGTACAGCCGCTGTTCCTCCGGCCGCGCCAGGGCGAGCTTGGGCCTGCCGAGCAGATCGGCCAGTGCTC
>Ga0184611_1000087_pt1 | contig 14758 bp, 4 predicted proteins | sample PLM3_5_coex_FD_133162 | JGI IMG/M metagenome (GOLD analysis project Ga0184611, IMG submission 133162) | Groundwater sediment microbial communities from an aquifer in East River, Colorado, USA - PLM3_5_coex | ecosystem: Environmental > Terrestrial > Soil > Riparian zone | place: USA: East River...
GAAAAAGTCCTTAGTGGTCGATCTGCACGGAGAGGAATTAAAAGAATGGATACAGTTTGCCCGTGAAGAAATGGGAATTGCCGTAAAAGAAGATCAAATAAAAGATCGTCGTGTTCATAGTCTTGCTTTCTTCTCACATGGATGGATATTGGTTAGTTCGCATGAACCCCAATCAACAGAAACAATACAAATACTGGAACGTTTTGCTTCTGTATTCAATCTTACCTATCGTCGTTTTCTCGATCTGCAAAAAGCGGAAGCACAGGCTAAAGAAGCGCAAATAGAAACAGCATTAGAAAAAATTCGTTCCCGATCATTAGCGATGCATAAAAGTGACGAGTTGCAGGAAGTGGTGAACACAGTGTTTGAAAGATTAAAAGACCTGGATATTGAAGTAGACTCTTCCAACATTGCCATTTTTAAAGAAGGCTCCAGGGATTTTGATTACTGGATCGCAAGCAATACTCAAAAACGTTCGGCCAGTTTTCATATGCCTTATATCGATCTGTCGTTGACAAAAGATATAATAGCTGCGAGAGAAAGTGGAATAGATTTTTCAGCAACGTCTTATCCTTTTGAAGTAAAAAATGAATGGTTTGATTTCGCTTTTAAAGAAACTGATTTCAAATTCTTAAGCGAAGAAAGAAAACAATTCATTTTTAATTCTCCGGGGATCACTGTTGGTATTGCATTTTCAAATCACACAGGTGTACAGGTAAACAGGTACTCTGACAAATTATTATCGGAAGGAGAAGCAGATATATTAAAACGATTTTCAAAAGTTTTTGAACAAGCCTATATCCGTTTTCTTGATCTTGAAAAAGCAGAAGCACAGGGACGAGAAGCACAGATCGAGGCAGCACTTGAGAGAGTTCGGTCCAGTTCACTGGCCATGCATAAAAGTGATGAACTGAAAGATGTAGTGAAAATTGTTTTTGAGAATTTCCGCTCATTGGGATTACAAAATATTGATTCTGTTAATATTAATATTTTTCATGAAGGTTCCCGCGATTTTGATCTATGGTTAGCTGCACCTGGCCAGGATTATACAACTAATTTTCGTCTTCCATATCTTGATCACCCGATCGCCAACGATTTTTTTAACGCGGTTAAAAAAGAAGAAACCAGTCACAAAGGAATTTATGACCACGACTTAAAGAATAAGTACTTCGAATACATGTTTGAGAATTCCGATAACAAACATTTGCCGGAAGAAAGAAAAAAACTCATTTTAAGTGGCCGTGCTTATTCTGTTGCCACTGGCATCGCCAAACATTCTTCCATCTTTATTCATAATTATAATGGTGAGAAGTTTTCCGAAGAAACTAATGGGATCCTCGTAAGATTTTCTAAAGTCTTTGATCAGGCGTATACCCGTTTTCTCGATCTGCAAAAAGCCGAGGCCAATGCAAGAGAAGCACAGATAGAAGCAGGATTGGAAAGAGTTCGTGCAAAAGCTATGGCTATGCACAGCTCAAAAGATCTGGCAGAAACGCTAGGGGTGTTTTATCGTGAACTAAAATCGTTAAGTGTAGTACCGATAAGATGCGGAGTGGCTTTAATGGATAAAGAGAGTCGAATGGCTGAACTAACTACAATGAATACAACTGGCGAGGGAGATTCAATAGAGATCATTGGCAAAATAAAAATGGCAGGACACCCGGTATTGGATGGCGTTTTTGAAAGCTGGCTGGTACAAAAAGAATATCATGCTGTTTTGAGAGGGAATCAAATTAAAGAATATTACCAGGTGCTAAAGCCCCAGATCGATTACCTGGATTATTCACATGATGAAGCTCAATTTGGTTATTATTTTATGTTTAATGAAGGCGATGTATATGCATGGACGGAAAAAGAATTAACGGAAGACGAGTTAACAATATATCGCCGCTTTACAACTGTAATTAGTCTTACTTACAAAAGATACAAGGATCTGCAACAGGCCGAAGCACAGGCAAGAGAAGCAAAGATAGAGGCAGGCCTGGAAAGAGTTCGTGCAAGAACAATGGCCATGCATAACAGTGAGGATGTTGGTGCAGCAACAGCAACAATGTTCACAGAGCTGGAAAAATTAGGCATTCAAAATCTTCGTGGCGGTATTACAGTTATAAAAGCAGGCGATAAGCAGGAAGTATGGGGCGTAACAAATCTGCCAGATGGCAGAACAATAAGATCTATTGGTGAATTTGATATGCATTTACATCCTCTTTGGCGGGAATTATTGAAAGCAAAGTTGAACAAAGGAGATTATAATTATTATCGGCTGGCCGGTAAAGACAAAGAAGATTATATAGGCATATTAAATGCCACGCCAAACTACCTGTCTCAACCGATAAAAGATTTTCCTGATGTACATGTTCAATCTTACTTTTTTGGAGAAGGTGCGATATGGACAAATTCTTTGGAGCCTCATTCAGATGAGCAAATGCAAACAATGAAGAGATTTGCTTCCGTTTTCTCACTTACTTTCCGTCGATACCAGGATCTCAAAAAAGCAGAAGCACAGGCAAAAGAAGCACAGATAGAAGCAGGATTAGAAAGAGTAAGAAGTCGGACGATGGCAATGCATAAAAGTGATGAGCTGGCAGAAACGGCCGTTGTGCTTTTTAAACAAATGATTGGTCTTGGTATTGAACCTAATCGTTTATATATCGCGATCATAAATGATAATAGTGGGGATCTTGAATTTTGGATCACTGATGAGAATGGAGATAAAGTCAGTTCACGTTTCATTGTAAATGTCAATAAGAATATTTCTATCAAAAAAATGCATGAAGGATGGGTTGCAAAGCATAAAACGATCACGATCGATATGCAGGGAAAAGAACTGGAGGATTGGCTCACCTATTGGAATGAAGAATTTCATGTTCAATTTAAACCAGGCGCTGCGTTGAAACGCAGAGTTCAAAACATTGCTTATTTCTCCAAAGGGTTTATCGCTATTGCTTCACCAGATGATCAACCGGAAACTACAATTAATTTGCTGGAAAGATTTGCTGCTGTATTTAATCTTACTTATACCCGTTTCAATGATCTGCAACAAGCAGAAGCACAGGCAAGGGAAGCAACCATTGAAGCTGCATTGGAAAAAGTTCGCGGTAAGGCAATGGCGATGCATGACAGTAATGATCTATCTGTTACTGCAAGCATGATCATTAGTGAATTAAGAAAGCTCGGAATCAGTCCAATTCGATGTGGGATAGGACTACTTAATAAGGAAACCAACAAGGCACAATTATATACAGCTACTTCATCCGCTGATGGAGACAGTCTTGCTGTAGTGGGTTGGGTATTGCTGGAAGGACATCCTGTTCTTAAAAATATCTATGAAAAATGGTTACATAGTGAAGATTATTTTCCTGAATTGAACGGTGATTCCCGCAAAGCCTATTATGAAAAACTTTTAGCAGGATTATCGGTCCCTCTTCCTGATTTTAAGGATGATCAAAAACATTATGGACATTTCTTTTCGATATCGGTTGGTTGTTTGTACGCATGGGCAGATGTAAAATACAATGATGATGAAATAAAAATTTTAAAACGGTTTGCGTCGATCATTGATCTTACGTTCAGAAGATATTTTGAATTACAGAAATCAGAAGCTAATGCAAGAGAAGCCGTGAAGCAAGCAGCCCTTGACCGTGTTCGTGCAGAGATCGCCTCCATGCGTACTGTTAACGATCTTGATAGAATTACTCCGTTAATATGGAATGAACTTACCATATTGGGTATTCCGTTTATCCGCTGTGGTGTATTTATCATGGATGAGGAACAACAACTTATTCATACATTTCTTTCAACACCTGATGGAAAAGCCATTGCCGCATTTCATCTGCCTTATGATACGCCAGGAAATCTTGCACATGTAATAGCCAACTGGAAGAAAAGTAAAAAATATATTGATCATTGGGATGAAACGGAGTTTATCCAGTTTGCCGATATTTTAGTTAAGCAGGGTGCACTTGTTTCAGCTGAACAATACCTGAAAACAATTCCTAAAGGCGGATTTGATTTACACTTTCTGCCCTTTTTACAGGGAATGCTCTATGTAGGGAACACAGATCAATTAAAAGAGGAAGAAATTGAATTGATACAACATGTGGCCGATGCATTTTCCACTGCTTATGCCCGCTATGAGGATTTTAATAAACTCGAATCTGCTAAACAACAAGTAGAAAAAACATTGACTGATCTGAAACAGGCACAAACACAATTAGTGCAATCAGAAAAAATGGCATCGCTTGGTGAAATGACTGCGGGTATTGCACATGAGATACAGAACCCGTTGAACTTCGTCAATAACTTTTCCGAAGTAAGTAAAGAGTTGCTGGATGAAATGAAAACAGAATTAGAGACCGGTAATACTGAAGATGCAAAAGATATTGCTGATGATGTGATCCGGAATCTGGAAAAAATAAATCATCATGGTAAAAGAGCCGATGCGATCGTGAAGAGCATGCTGCAACATAGCCGCAGCAGCAGTGGTAAAAAAGAACCGGCAGATATTAACGGATTAGCCGATGAATATTTACGACTTGCGTATCACGGACTCCGTGCAAAGGATAAATCTTTCAATGCAAAATTCGAAACCGAGTTTGATAGCAGCATTGGAAAAATAAATATCATTTCGCAGGATATCGGCAGAGTACTGGTCAACCTGATCAATAACGCTTTTTATGCAGTAAGTGAAAGAAAAAAGCAAGAATCAAACGGATATGAACCAACCGTAACTGTGTATACAAAAAAAATCGATGATAAGATCGAGATCAAAGTGAAGGACAATGGAAATGGTATCCCGCAAAAAGTATTGGATAAAATATTTCAACCATTTTTTACCACTAAGCCAACAGGTCAGGGTACTGGTTTGGGTTTGTCATTGGCTTATGATATCGTTACTAAAGGACATGGTGGTGAGTTGAAAGTAGAAACAAGAGAAGGTGAAGGAAGTGAGTTTATCATTCAATTACCAATTTTCAAAACTCCTGGCTCATGAAATTCTATTTGATCCTTTTGTTATCGGTGATCTCATTTATTCCTGTTTCAGCTCAGCAGGAAGCTTTTAAAGATGTGGACAGTTTACTGAAAAAGCTTTCAGTAGCGACATCAGATACTGCCGGCATTTTATTAAAATGTAAATTAGGTGAGGCTTACAGGGCCAATAAGCCCGATACATCATTAATTCTTGCAAACGAAGCTTTATCAAGGTCAACCGAGATAAAATTTAAAAAAGGAGAGGTCCATGCATTGGTCTTACTATGTGTTATGTATCGAGAAAAAGGAGATCTGCCTTATGCTCTAGAACATGGATTAAAAGCTTTAAAAATATCTGAAGAGGAACGGTATGTTTATGGACAGATATACAGTTTGGTTCGCATTGCCAATGTATATCTGGCTGTCAGGGATGCGCCAAAAGCAAAAACCTATCTGAAAAGATCGGATGAACTTTTAAAGAAGAACTACGATGATTGGCAATGGGACGTTACGCAATATTTTATGGCTGACGGATACGAACAGTTGAACAAACTGGATAGTGCCGAAAAACTGGTGCAAATGCTTGAGGAAAAACATCCATCGGATCCTCTTTGGATTGTTATAAATAACAGGTTACGGGGAAGTATAGCGGTAAAAAGAAATGAACTTCCGCTTGCTATAGAATATTATCGCAGGAGCAATACAGAGGCGATGGCGGGAACTGCATTCAGGGAAGCAGCTACTGCGATCAACGCCATGGCCCAGGTTTTTAAGAAACTTGATCAACCTGATTCCGCAATTTTTTATGCAAAAGAAGGATTGAGACTTGGCGAAATGCTTAAATACAGGAACCGCATACTTGCAGCAAGCAGCTTATTAGCGGAACTTTATGCGGAAAAAGATCCTAAAGAAGCAATAAGATATTATCAAATTGCTTCTGCAGCAAAAGACAGTTTATACGGGGTACAAAAAGTTCAGCAGCTACAGTCTGCCACAATGAAAGAGCAGGAAAGACAAACTGAATTGGAAGCTGCCCGGCTTGCTTTTCAGAATAAGATGCGGCAATGGGCTTTACTGGCAGGCGGCGGTGTGTTTTTAATAATTGCAGTCATTCTTTTCAGGAACAACCGGCAAAAACAAAGAACAAACAAAGTTTTAGAAACAACTCTTACTAATTTAAAGAATACCCAATCTCAACTCATCCAATCAGAAAAAATGGCTTCTTTGGGAGAATTGACTGCAGGTATTGCACATGAAATTCAAAACCCATTAAACTTCGTCAATAATTTTTCTGAAGTCAGTAATGAGTTGATCGATGAAATGAAAACTGAATTGGTGAACAACAATAAAGAAGAAGCTCTTGTAATTGCTGATGACATAAAACAAAACCTGGAAAAAATTAATCATCATGGTAAAAGAGCTGATGGAATTGTAAAAGGCATGCTGCAACATTCACGAAGCAGCAGCGGTCAAAAAGAACCAACAGATATAAATGCTTTAACTGATGAGTATTTGCGATTAGCTTATCATGGTTTGAAAGCAAAGGACGATTCATTCAATGCAACTATGAGAAAGAATTTTGATCAAAGCATTGGCAATATTAATATCGTTCAGCAGGATATCGGAAGAGTTGTTCTCAATTTGATCAACAATGCATTTTATGCAGTTGATGAAAAAAAGAAACTGAATTCAAATGGATACGAACCAACTGTTTCAGTAAGTACAAAAAAGAGTAATGGAAAAGTCGAAATAAATGTGAAGGATAATGGTAGCGGCATTCCTCAAAAAGTATTAGATAAAATATTTCAACCCTTCTTTACTACTAAACCCACAGGCCAGGGAACAGGTTTGGGGTTATCGTTGAGTTATGATATAGTGAAAGCACATGGCGGAGAGTTAAAAGTAGAATCGAAAGAAGGAGAAGGTTCCAAATTCAGCATTCAATTACCCGTTTAATAAAATAATGATAAAAAATCTTATTGCAACAATCCTTGTATTTCTGAGTTGTGTTACTGGATTTACGCAGAACCCAAAGTTTATTGATAGCCTTCATCATCGTTTGGCAATGGCTAAAGATGATCGCAGCCGCATTCATGCACAAATAGATCTATGTTCTAATTATCGCCTGGGAAACACTGATTCATCTGTTTATTACGGGCAAGAGGCATTAAGTTTAGCACAGAAAGTTAAATATCCCCTAGGTGAAATACTGGCCCTGTCATTTATGAGTATTACGTTGGGACAGGTAGGCAATTTACCCAAGGCTCTTGAAATGTCATTCAAAGCATTGCAGATCGCCAAGTCGAATAACCTTGAAGGCGTTACTTCGCCGACCCTGAATGCGATTGGTGAAATTTATATTGTATTAAAGGATTATCCCAAGGCATTAAACTATCTGCAAAGACAAAAGAAACTCTATGATAAAGTGGAAATAAACGAAGGGTTTGGTTATGCCTTATATGATATAGGAAATGTTTATGAAGAAACTGATCAACTCGATTCAGCTAAGTATTATGAACTACAGGCTCTTGAATTTTTCCAAAAGATCAACCGCGAAGAACCATTCGTGTATAAAACTTTGGGAAATATAGAAATGAAATTGGGAAATCCAACTAAGGCATTAGGTTATTATCAGCAAAGTCTGCAGATCGCTATTCAAAATAATGAACACAGGGCATCGGCATCGGCATACAATAAAATTGCATCCTTTTATAAGTTAGCAAACCAGCCTGATTCCGGCATCTATTATGCCCGGAAAGGCCTTGAGAAATCAGAATTGATATCTCACAAAAAGACAATATTCGAAGCTGCCACCCTTTTATCAGAATTCTATGAGCAACAAGATGCGAAAGAATCACTCCGCTATCTTAAAATAGCAAACACTTATAAAGACAGTTTATTTAGCACTGGAAATATTCAGACCATCCAGGCATTGGTTGACAAAGAAGAGGAGCATCAGAAAGAGATCGAAGCAGCGAAAGCCAAATACCAGGAAAAGTTAAAGCAATATGGTTTCATTGCAGGATTAGGAATACTTCTTTTGATCGCTTCGATCCTTTATAGAAATAATCGTCAAAAGCAGAAGGCAAATAAAATATTGGAAGCTACTCTTACAAATTTAAGAGCTACACAATCACAGCTTATTCAATCAGAAAAAATGGCTTCGTTGGGAGAACTTACGGCCGGCATTGCACATGAGATACAGAATCCTTTAAACTTTGTCAATAATTTTTCGGAGATAAACACAGAACTGGTTGATGAATTACAGCAGGAATTAAAAGCAGGAAAAACGGAGGATGCTATTTCTATTTCAAATGATATCAAAGAAAATGAAGAAAAAATAAATCATCATGGTAAAAGAGCCGATGCTATTGTAAAAGGAATGCTGCAGCATAGCAGAAGCAGTAACGGTGTAAAAGAGTCAACTGATATTAATACGTTGTGTAATGAATATGTACGCCTGGCTTATCATGGATTAAAGGCAAAAGACAGATCGTTTAATGCAACAACCAATACTGATTTTGATAATAGCATTGGAAAAATAAATATAATTCCTCAGGATATCGGAAGGGTTGTTCTCAATTTGATCAACAATGCTTTTTATGCCGTTGATGAAAAGAAAAAGAGAACAGGCAATGGTTATGAACCAACAGTTTCAGTAAGTACAAAAAAGAATAATGGAAGAGTTGAAATAAAAGTGAGTGACAATGGCAATGGTATACCACAAAAAGTATTAGATAAAATATTCCAACCATTTTTTACCACAAAGCCAACAGGACAGGGTACTGGTTTGGGTTTGAGTTTGGCTTATGATATTGTTACAAAAGGTCATGGAGGTGAATTAAAGGTGGAAACAAAAGAAGGTGAGGGAAGCGAGTTTACAATTCAATTGCCAAATCAGCCATCATAATGAAATACTTTCTAAGACTAATCTTTCTTATTCTGTTTCCATTTTTAATGAATGCGCAACAAAAATTGCCTGATAGTTTAAAAAATATTTTTAGAAATTCACCGGATGGCCCTTTGCGATTTAAAGCAGCAAGAGATATTTATACCTACTATGAAGAATTAAATCGTGATTCCGCTCTTTATTATGCGGAGGAGCAGGTATTGATTGCACAAAACAATCATCATAAACTTGCCGAAGCTTTTGGTTTAATTCAAAAAGGATATCAATTGACCGGGTTAGGCAGATTTGCAGATGCACTCCAATGTTTGCTGAAAGCTTTTGCAATAGCAGAAGATAAGAAAAACGATAAAACGGAATACTGGTATCTGACAACGCTGGAATTTACCGGCAATAGCAGGCTTGTAGTATTATCTTATGCTCATCACATATTTGCTATCCTGATGCTCAGGACTGAAAATCTTGAACAGCAGATCATTCATTTTAAAGAGGCTGGAAAAATTGGCAGAGAGATAGGGTATCCTCCACGCTACATGCTTGCTGATATGAATCTTGGTCAAAGCTACCTTACAGCCAACAAACCCGATACCGCACTTATTTATGAAAAGTTGGCTGAGCAAACTGCATTTCAATCCAGTTACAAAAAATACATTGGCAATATTGATCTTTTAATGGGTGATATTTACCAGGCACTGGGTGATCAATCAATGTCTTTGCAATATTATTATGCCGGAATGCAGGCTGCAACAGAACAAAATAACCGGAGTAGTTTAAGCAGGATCTATTTACGTCTCACAAAATATCACCTGGCACGCGGCAATAAAGATTCCTCATTGTATTATTCCCTGAAAAATTTGCAAACAATAGAATCGTTGGGGCCGGTTGTGGGCCTCGAAACCAATATAGGGATCGGATATGAAAATATGTATTTAAGCTATCAGCTAAATCATCAATTTGACAGTGCCTTCAAATACCAGGGACTTGCATTGGTGATGAAAGACAGCTTGAACCAGGCGAGGATAAAAAATTTAACCAAATTTCAAAATCTCACGTACGGTGAACAGACCCGTTTGAGAGAGGCAGAAAAAGAAAAAATAGCTTTTCAAAATAAGGTCAGAACATATTTTTTGGTTGCGGGAATTGGAGTATTGTTATTGCTTGCAATTATTTTTTACAGGAATAATCTTCAGAAACATAAAGCAAAAATTAAAATTGAACAAGCTTATGATAATTTGAAAGCAACGCAACAACAACTCATACAATCAGAAAAGATGGCTTCGCTTGGCGAACTCACTGCGGGTATTGCACACGAGATACAAAACCCGTTAAACTTCGTCAACAATTTTTCAGAAGTAAATGATGAACTGCTTAAAGAATTAAAAGCAGAAGCAGAAAAAGGAAACCTGGATGAAGTAAAAGCAATTGCAAAAGATATTGAGTTCAACTCAGAAAAAATAAATCACCACGGCAAAAGGGCTGATGCGATTGTCAAGGGAATGTTGCAACATAGCCGCAGCAGCAACGGAGTAAAAGAACCAACAGACATCAATGCATTGTGTGATGAATATCTCCGCCTCTCCTATCATGGCCTCCGAGCAAAAGACAAATCATTTAATGCAACGATGAAAACTGATTTTGATGAAACAATTGGCAACATCAATATCATTCCGCAGGATATTGGAAGAGTCATTCTCAATTTGATCAACAATGCTTTTTATGCCGTTGATGAAAAGAAAAAACTAAATACAAATGGATACGAACCAACTGTGTCCGTAAGTACAAAAAAGAATAATGGAAAATCCGATAGCTATCGGATTGAAATTAAAGTGAGTGATAATGGTAATGGTATTCCGCAAAAAGCATTGGATAAAATATTTCAACCATTCTTTACAACTAAACCAACAGGACAAGGAACAGGATTAGGATTATCATTAAGCTATGATATTGTAAAAGCACATAGCGGGGAGTTGAAGGTGGAAACAGAAGAAAACAAAGGTTCTGTGTTTATCATTCTCTTGCCTAATCAAATCACCTCATGAAATATTTTCTGAAAATATTGTTGTTCATTTTCTTGCCCGTGCTGGTGAACTGCCAGGATACTGCAATAACATTAACACCCGGGATGGTTGATCCAAAAAAAGAGGTGGTTATGCTAACAAATCTCGATGGTTGGCTTTTCAAAAAGGGAAATGATACGAATTGGGCAAAAAAAAATATCGATGTCACTACCTGGCAGAAATTAAAACCCTCAGCACTATCTGAAAAACTTGCAGACAAGAACGGGAGACTAGAATGTTGGTTGAGGTTGAAGATAAAGTTGGATACTTCTTTCAGGGATACACCGGTTGATCTATTTATCGGGGCCTGGGCTGCAGTGGATCTTTATGTTGATGAGAATTTGTATTACAGTTTTGGAAACACGGGATCCAATGGAAAGCCTTTTAAAGAATATAATCCGACTTATAAATTACCCATTGCCTTTAATATTGAAAAAGGAATCGACCATGTACTTGCTATTCATTTTGTGGATTATACATCGTCTCTTCCGCCATACCGATTAAAATCTGAAGGATGGCTTAATAATTTTATTGCGATAACACTCCCTCAATTCAAAGCCGGGTATCTCGGTAGGCATTTAGAAAATCATTTTTTCAGAACGATTTGGCTATGGATAAACATAATTCTTTGCCTGCTCTTCTGGGTATTGGCTTTTCAGAACCGCGGTGAAAAAAACCTGCTGCTTATTGGGTTAGCCTCAACCGTTCAGATTCTTACTATTTATTGTGACCAATCTATCATCAATCAGGGCATATCATATTTTAATTATACCCTTTTGCATTTGGCCTGGTCGATCCTGCTCCCTGTTGGTGCAATACTGGGCCTGTTATTATTACTCCGGATATTCAAGCGAAAAATAGGGCTGGCTTTTAAAATTTTCGTGGTGGTGATGTTGGTCTGTGGGGTCGCACAAATTTTTCTTGCCACTCCCATCTTGCTCATCTTTATGATCACGTTTACACTTGGAGCTTACACATACTATATTATTACTTCCTGGAAAACATTAAAAGGTGCCCAATGGGCGGTGCTTGTGGGCATTCTATTGCAATTCAGTTTTGGATTATTGTTGGCGACTGTTTCTTTAGCCAGGCCGGTCTCCAGTATTATAATACTTCTACTTTATACAGGCGTTTTTCTATCAGGTCCACTATCCCTATTGGTTTATATTGCCATGCGGTTTAAAGAAATAATAAAGGAAGTTCGGGGTAATGCGCAACAGGTAGTCAAACTTTCAGATGAGAAAAAAGAGCAAGCTTTAAATCAGCAAAAAATTCTGCAGGACGAAGTAAACAAGCAGACTGCAGAAATAAGAACCACACTTGAAAATTTAAAATCTACCCAGGCCCAACTCATTCAATCCGAAAAAATGGCTTCACTCGGCGAACTGACTGCCGGGATTGCGCATGAGATACAGAACCCGCTGAATTTCGTCAATAATTTTTCTGATGTGAATAAAGAATTGGCTGATGAATTAGAGCAAGAGATCGACAAAGGAAATTATGCAGATGCAAAAACAATTGCAAAAGATATCAAAGACAATGAACAAAAAATAAATCATCACGGCAAAAGAGCTGATGCGATTGTAAAAAACATGTTGCAACATAGCCGTAGCAGTAGTGGAGCAAAAGAGCTAACTAATATCAATGCATTAGCTGAGGAGTATTTAAGATTGTCTTATCATGGCCTACGTGCAAAAGACAAATCATTCAATGCAATTATGAAAACAGATTTTGATGAATCCATTGGCAAGATCAATATCATTCCACAAGATATTGGCAGGGTTGTTTTGAATTTGATTAATAATGCGTTTTATGCTGTTGATGAAAAAAAGAAACTAAGTCAAAACGGGTATGAGCCAACAGTTTCATTAAGTACAAAAAAGAATAATGGTAAAGTTGAAATAAGTGTGAAGGACAATGGCAATGGCATTCCACAAAAAGTACTGGATAAAATATTTCAACCATTCTTTACAACTAAACCAACTGGACAGGGAACAGGTTTGGGTTTATCATTAAGTTATGATATTGTAAAAGCACATGGAGGAGAGTTGAAGGTGGAAACAAAGGAAGGAGAATGTACTGAGTTTATTATTCAATTACCAATTACTTCTTAATAATAAGTATGCACAAACTAACTTCCATCATTGCTGTTTGCTTTTTGCTGTTAAGCGGAGATAGACCGTTTGCACAGAATCTACGTTTTAAAGAGGCAATAAAAAATCCATCAGGTGCGATCATCGATGTCATTCAGGATAAACAGGGGATTTTCTGGTTTGCAGCATTAGAAAAAGGATTGATCCGGTACGATGGGGTAAATATTAAAACATATATCAATGATAACCGCAATCCGAACTCAATAGCAGCCAAATATGCTATTAGGGTATATGCTGATAAAGACAATATAGTTTGGGTAGGAACACTGGGTGCAGGTCTGGAAAGATTCGATCCTTCCACTAATATATTCACTCATATCCGCCATGATCCAAAAAATGTTTCCGGTTTAAATAACGATACTGTTTCCGCTTTTTTAGAAGATCGTTCAGGAAATTTCTGGGTCGGCACTTTTGGTGGATTGAGTTTGATGGATAGAAAAACCGGCAAGTTCAGTCATTACAGGCATGATCCAAATGATCCAACAACTATAAGCCATAACCAGGTATTTGAGATCTACGAAGATAAAAATGGAACATTGTGGCTGTATGCGGCAAAATCTGAACTAACTACCGGGGTCATTTCAGGTTCTTTAAATCGGTTTGATAGGTCTACTGGCAAATTTACCCGGTATGTAAAAGATCCTGCAAATCCTGGAATTATACTTCCGGGCCCGATCAAAAATTTTTTTGAGGATCGCAAGAATAATTTTTGGATGGGTACTGATTCAGGGCTGTATAATATGGATAGAAAGAGTAATAAGTTTACCCGCTATTATCCTGACCCTTTTAAAAGTGGCCCATTGGGACAAACTCCATTAACGCAAAAGATCTCTCCAGCCGTTCAAATTGTTAGAGGAGATTCTTCAGGTGCTTTATGGGTGGGTTTACTTGGTGGTGGTTTGATCAGGTATGATCCAGACAATAAAACATCAATGCATTTTGGAGCTATCTATGAAAATGACAAATTGATCTCATCGAAGGATACAAGTAACGGTTTTGTCTCAGGCTTCCCATTCAAGGCAATTAGCTCAAAGGAAGGATTGTTTTGGGTCATAAATAATCGGGGGGTTTATTACCTGAATTATAATAAAACTTTTATACCATTTTATTCTATTGGTGACAAAGGCGCCAACGCTTTTTATCACGAAGCAAAAGAAAATATACTTTGGGTAGCTACCGACAAAGGGCTGTTGCGCAAAGACCTTACTAACAAAAAGGAAAAACTATTTGTTAATGATCCTCAAAATAGCAATACCATTACTGCTGGTAGTGTGAGTTCAATGCGTGTAGATGCAAGCGGCAACGTGTGGCTGGGTACAAGAGGAGGGCTTGATAAATTTGACCCTGCAACAGGAAAATTTGTTCATTATAAACATGATCCTAAAAACCCGGGCAGCATTGCAAGCAACAATTTAGATTACCTGTTGATCGATCATAATAAAAACTTATGGATCACTTCAGATTCGGGTATTTCCCGAATGGATACACGTACGGAGCAGTTTATCAATTACCAACCGGAAGAACTTGCCAACACCCCTTTTCCCGGGGAGCTGCTTTGTATAGCCGAAGATGCAGATCATAATATCTGGATATCATCTGGTGGCGGGGTAATTAAAATGGATACAAAAACAGGAAAATTCCAGAAATACATTTCTAATACTTATATGAAA
>Ga0184611_1000088_pt1 | contig 14631 bp, 15 predicted proteins | sample PLM3_5_coex_FD_133162 | JGI IMG/M metagenome (GOLD analysis project Ga0184611, IMG submission 133162) | Groundwater sediment microbial communities from an aquifer in East River, Colorado, USA - PLM3_5_coex | ecosystem: Environmental > Terrestrial > Soil > Riparian zone | place: USA: East River...
ACAATTAATGGTAGGCTGTAGCGCATATGCCACAGATACTGTCACAATAGCAAGAGATACAAACTGTGCAGTACTGCCTGCAAGGTTCAGATCATTTTCAGGAATTTATAATGCGACTGCGAAAAAAGCAGAATTGCAATGGACAGTACAGAATAATTCTTTTGTAAGATCTTTTGTAGTGGAAGCAAACATAGATGGTGGCGGTTTTGCTGAAGCTGGAATGATCGCTGCTAATAACAATTTAAAAGACGAAGCATCTTATACTTTTAATTATGATATTCCTTTTGGAACCTCTTCATACATAGAGTTTCGAATTCGAATGATAAATCGCGATGGCTCTTACTCGTATAGTCGTATTTTAAGACTTGATGCAAAACCAGCATTAAAGACCGGGATTATGATTGCACCAAACCCGGTACGGGGAAAATTTCAATTGACGATAACTTCCTCGTCAGATGTGCAGGCAAAGATCTTATTTGTTGATATGCAGGGTCGCCAGGTCTCAGTGATGAATGAAATGCTTAAAAAAGGCACGAATGTATTTGCAGTTGAGATCGATAAAAATTGGCAGCCAGGTATATACAATGCATTATTAAAAATAAACCAGGAAACACTTACTACTCGTTTTGTTGTTTTGGAATAGCGGTTTTCATAATTGTTTTTTAAAAGCCTCCCTTTGCTGCAGGGAGGTTTTTTTATTTAAAAAAATTTAAAAAAAACAAGCCAGTACATTTGCAAGGATGTATACACTTAAAAAATCGTTGGGGCAGCATTTTTTAAAAGATGAAAATATTTGCAAAAAAATTGTCGTTGCTATACAGCAACACCCTCATCAGAAATTGCTTGAAGTGGGACCGGGTGGAGGTGCATTGACCAAATACCTGCTTGAAATTCCTGCTATCGATTTTAAGGCCGTGGAGCTTGATACCGAAAAAGTAGATTATTTGCTTGCCACCTATAGTGATTTAAAAGGCAAGCTGGTCAATCAAAATTTTCTTGATATGGAAAAGCCTTTTACTGAAAGGTTTTCTGTAACTGGAAATTTCCCTTACAACATTTCATCCCAGATATTGTTTAAGATACTTGAATGGAAAGAGTATGTTGAGAATGTGGTAGGCATGTTTCAAAAAGAAGTTGCACAAAGGGTAGCGGCTAAAGAAGGAAGCAAAACTTATGGCGTTACCAGTGTATTAGTACAGGCTTTTTTTAAGGTTGAATATCTTTTTGAAGTAAGTGAATCATCTTTTACACCTCCCCCAAAAGTAAAAAGCGCTGTGATCAGGTTATTGCCGTTGGAAAAAAATGTTGAGATGAAAGACGAGAGATCTTTTTTTCGATTGGTAAAAGCAGCGTTTAATCAACGCAGAAAGATGCTGCGAAATGCTGTTAAGGATCTATTCGATCCGGAGATATTGAAAGATGAAATATTTAATAAAAGAGCTGAACAATTATCAGTAAAAGAATTTGGTGAGCTTAGTTTTAAAATGAAATAAGAAGAATGAGCAAGGTTATCATTACAGCAAAGGCACATGGATTATTAGCCGATACACTAAAGCAAAAAGGATTTGAGGTTATTTATTCGCCAACAATTTCATATAATGAATTGTATAATGAAATGAGCGGAGTAGAGGGATTGGTAATAACTACAAGAATAAAAATAGATGCAAGCTTAATTGATAAAGGAAAAGATCTGAAATGGATCGGTCGTTTGGGTAGTGGGATGGAATTAATAGATGTTAAACACGCGGAAAGTAAAGGGATAAAATGCCTCAGCAGCCCGGAAGGAAACCGGAATGCAGTAGCAGAACATGTATTAGCAATGTTGTTATCCCTGGTGAATAAAATTAATTCAGTGCAAAAAGAATTAAAAGAAGGTAAATGGTTGCGTGATGAAAACAGGGGTACAGAACTTTTCGGTAAAACAATTGGCATTATTGGTTACGGAAATACCGGCAGTGCATTTGCTCAATTATTGCGATCGTTTAATGTAACGGTCCTGGCTTATGATAAATATAAGTCTGGGTTTAGTAAAGATCATATAAAGGAAGCAAGTATTGAACAAATATGTCGTTATGCCGATGTGATCAGTTTCCATATACCACTTACAGATGAAACATATTATTTGGCAAACAATGATTTTTTTCAATCGTTGAAGCAGAAACCATGGGTACTAAATACTTCAAGAGGTCCAATTGTAAATACCCGGGATCTGAAAAATGCTATTTTAAACAAGGCGATTGCAGGCGCGGGGCTTGATGTGTTGGAAAATGAAAAGCTATCTTCTTATAGCGCCGAGGAGCAAACGCTTTTTGAATGGTTGAGCAACCAACCTAATGTGATCATTACGCCTCATATTGCGGGGTATAGTCAGGAGGCATTTTTAAAAATGAGTGAGGTGTTACTTCAAAAATTGGGGTTTCTTTAAAATAAGTGGCATAAACACCGCCAAAATTTTCATAGAACCGGGCACCTTTTTGAGTTCATAAACACCCGGGAAAAACTTTTTGATTCTAATTCGATGAAATAGGGAATTTTCTATATTTGTATATATAAATGCAACGCTTCAGCAAACACTGGGGCGTTGTTATTTTTTTTGTCTGCAAACGTGACCCACGATTGCTATTAAATAAGGAGGTAATTATGAGTGGTTTTAATTATGTGAAAAAGGACACCTTAGAGCAAATGAAAATAGATTTGCAACGTATGAAATCAGTGGACAGGCCTGCTGCTTCAAGAGCTATTGCTGAAGCAAAAGAGAAGGGCGATCTGAAAGAGAATGCCGAATATGATGCTGCAAAAGAAGCACAGGGCCACCTGGAATCAAAAATTGCACAAATGGAAGGCATTATTGCTAATACACGAGTATTGGATGAAAGCAATATTGATACAAGCAAAGTTTCTATTCTTACTAAAGTGACACTTACAAATCTTAATACCAAGAAGCAGGTGACTTATCAATTGGTAAGCGAAAACGAAGCTGACCTGAAAGTGGGAAAGATCTCTGTTACATCGCCTATCGGTAAAGGGTTGCTTGGGAAAAAACCGGGTGAGGTAGCCGAAGTGCAGGCACCAGCAGGAATACTGAAATTTAAAGTTGAAAATATTTCTATTTGAGCCAATTTTAGATTGCAGATTGCTGATTTTAGATTTGTAATGAATATTCTTATGAATTGGGAGCACCTTAAATCTGCAATCGAAAATCTTAAATCTAAAATTTTTGGCGGTATGACCATCTTTTCAAAGATCATAGCAGGCGAAATACCTTCCTATAAAATTGCAGAGAATGAAAAATTCTTTGCATTCCTCGATATTTTTCCTTTGCGTGAAGGACATGTATTGGTAGTTCCTAAAAACGAAACAGATAAATTTTTTGATCTGCCTGATGAATATCTTTCAGAAATGTTATTATTTGCAAAGCCTATTGCCAAAGCCATTGAAAGATCTTTTAAGTGTAATCGTTGTGGCATAGAAGTCGTCGGCCTGGAAGTGCCGCATGCACACATGCATTTGATCCCGATTAATTCCGCAAATGATCTGAATTTTACAAATGAAAAATTGAAATTGACACCTGAAGAAATGAAGAAGGTGCAGGAAACGATCTTAAGTAATCTATAAAACATGCAACTTAGCAGATAAATCTTATTTTCACATTCTTACAACACCAAAAGATCATTATAGGTATTTAATATTCTTGTTTATGAAAAAAATAGTATCATTCGCTTTCATTTTTACTGTATCACTGTTATTGTCAGTGAATGCAAGGTCACAAACACTCAAAGTTGGTGTGTTTGATATTGGCATAATGGTACAAGCCATGCCCGGTTATGTTGTTGTAGATAGCTTAATGGAGATCTATGATCGTGATTCATTGGGATCTCTACGTGAATATTACGAATCGGAATATCAGCGACTCGACAGTACATACAAAGCCGACTCTGCGCTGGGGGCTGCCGGTAAAAAATCAAAAGCAATTGTTGATATGGTATACGCCGACCGTCAAAAAGCAATGATCAACATTGTTTACTGGCAACAGATCGCTCAAAACAAGTCAAACGAAAAAAGAAACGTTTTGTCACAGGGCATATATAATTTAGTAGTAAATGCTTACAAGAAAGTGCTGGCAAGAAAAAAATATACACTTGTATTAAAACCTCAAACCTATGAGGGAGGTTTTAAGATCGATAATATTTTTATTGCAGTAGCAAGAGAACTTAAGCTCACGGAATTACCTCAAAACCTTCTTTACCTGGGTGATGATCCCGATCCTGTAAAACCACCAACAACACAAAAACCTCCTGCAACCAAACCGAAAGGTTGAGCAAATATCGTTTACGTTTTTAGTGATGTTGCATTACCATAATGGCAGCAATTGTTTCAATTCCTTCCCATAGAAATTTCAATTGCACATTTTCATTTTCTGCATGTTGGTTGTTGTCATAATTCACAACAGGCACCGTGATCACTTTTGCATTTAATGTTTTTTCAAAAAGATAGAGTGGTAGGCTTCCACCCATGGATGGCAAAAGAATTATAGAATAATCAACAGTCCCTTGTACTGCTTTTACCATACTTTGTGCGATCGGCAGGTCAAAGGAAGTCCTTTGTGCAGGATAGCCAATACCTCTTGTTATCCTGATCAGCCTGGCATATTTCAATCTTTCTTCATCACTTGGTTCATGATCGATAATATGATAACCTTTTTTCTCAATATGTTTTACTACTCTATTTATTTGCTTATCTACCTCATTACCTAATACAAGACGGAGGTCAAGCATAGCTTCTGCTTTTGTTGGGATGATGTTTGCGCCAAGTTCACCAACATCTGCGCTTTTGATACCATTAATATTTAATGTTGGCAAATGCAATAATTCAAGAAATGATTTGCCATTACCTTCCGGCTCCGCAATTCCTAATTCTTTTTTTAAAGTTTCTTCAATGTTTGGAATTTTTGATAAAGCTTCCTTTTCACCAGGAGAAAGCGGGATGACATCATCATAATATCCTTCAACTAAAATATGTCCTTTATCATCTTTCATGCTTGCAAGTAATTGTACTAATGATAATGCAGGATTTGGCGCCCAGTTACCATAATTGCCACTATGCAAAGGACGTTTTGGACCATATACAGTTAAATGCATATTTACATCGCCGCGTACGCCGAAGCTTATCATTTTTTTTCCTGATACATGCCGGGGCCCATCGATAATGACCCAAAGATCTGTTTGCAGTTTTTCTTTATGTTTTTTAAATATCTCATCAAGATGGGTTGATCCAAATTCTTCTTCTCCTTCAAAAAAGAATTTGATATTGTGTGTAAGGGCAACTCCTGTTTTCACCAATGCATCATAAGCATTTAGTATTGTCATCACACCGGCTTTATCATCAGCACTTCCTCTGCCAGCAAGTCTGTATTCCGGTGAAATGTTTCCCGAAACCGAAATAATTTTTCCTCCTTGCTCAACAGGCTTATCAATAAAGACTGGTTCAAATGGCTGCAATCCTCCTGTCCATTTCGCAGGATTAACGGGCTGGCCATCATAATGTGCATAGAATGATAAGGTAGTTCTTGCGCCAGGAACTTTTATTTCACCAAACACTACAGGATTTACTTTTGGAGTGGTACCATCCAGGAATTCTACTTCTATACCACGTTGCTCCATCATCATTTTTATGAAAGCAGCATTGCGTAAAATGTTTGATGTATCCCTTGTTACGTTCGGAATAGCAACAAACTTTACATATTCATCAATGATCCTGGTCTCATTTTCTTTTCTGAATTGATTTACTTTTTGCTGTACTGTTTGAGAATGTGGGATCAAACCCGTTAAAAAGAAACAGGCAATTAAAAAATAGAATTTAACTCTCATAAAGCTTATTTGACTGTAATTCTTGTTGGATTCTTTGTAATAAAATCTTTCCAGCTCTTTAGTTTGCCATTTGATCTCAGTGCAGGCTTATCCTGGAAATGATGACAAACTGCTACTGCCAGTGCATCGGTTGCATCATAATATTGTGGTATTTCTTTTAATGCAAGCAAATGTTGCAGCATTTTCCATACCTGTTCTTTATCAGCATTACCATTACCCGTGATAGATTGTTTTACTTTTTTCGGGCTATACTCTGTTACCGGCAAACCGGCACTGATGGCAGCAGCAATAGCAACGCCCTGAGCCCGTCCCAGTTTGAGCATACTCTGAACATTTTTTCCGAAGAAAGGGGCTTCGATCGCAAATTCATGGGGCCGGTGTTTTTCTATCAGCTCTACAATTTTTTTATGAATTAGTTGTAGCCGGATATAATTATCTTTTTTACCGGAAAGCTTCAACACACTCATTTCTTTCATGCAAATAACGCTACTGCTGATCTCTATTATCCCATAACCCATCAATAATGTGCCGGGATCAATGCCAAGAATTATTTTTGGATGCTTTTGCAATGAGCAAGTATTTTTACAGGATTAATGAAGCTAAACAAAAATACCAAGATCTTTCTCAATTATGTTCTCGGTCCTCTGCTCTTTGCATGGTTATCTTATTCGGTTTTTAAACAGATAAAAGATCAACCACATCTTGAAGAATCATGGGAAAGTATAAAAGCTTCTTTTAGCGACTCAAGAGTACTCAACTTTATTCTTGTTTTTGTTTTAATGTTTGTAAACTGGTCGCTGGAGGCGTTGAAATGGAAAATATCTGTTCAAAGTGTGCAGCCGGTTAGTTTTTTCAGATCATTGAAGGCCATTTTTTCAGGAGTATCTTTTTCGGTTACAACTCCCAATCGTACCGGTGAATATTTGGGCAGGGTCCTTTATATGGATGATGGCAATCGTTTAAGGGTTATTTCACTCACAATACTTGGAAGCATTAGCCAGCTTCTTGTTACCTTTTTTTTTGGTCTTTTAGGGTTGTTGATATTACAACCTGATACTGCTAATATGAAATTATCAGTTTGGATGGAATGGATAAAAAACCTGGGAATTATTGGTGGATCACTTGTATTCATATTTTTAACAGTTTTTTATTTTAGAATAGGATGGCTGGTGAAATGGATCGATAAAATACCGGCAATAAAAAAATACATTTGGCTCATAAATGAGTTGGAAAAAGCAGATACAACGTTGTTGATGCGTTTATTGTCTATATCAATATTGCGGTATTTTGTTTTTGCTACTCAATATTTTTTATTGTTTCGTTTTTTTGCTGTTGAAGTAAATTGGTGGCAAGGCTTTTGGGCAATAGCGATCGTGTTTTTTGTTATGGCGATCACCCCAACCATTGAGCTTTTTGAGGTGGTAAAAAAAATGTATGTGACACAGGAAATTTTTACAATTTTTACAGTCAATACATTAGCGATCGGGTTTGTGACCACTACTATTTGGTTTATTAATTTAGTGATACCGGCGACAATTGGCAGTTTATTAATACTTGGAATTAAATTTTTTAAAAAGGATGAAGCTTCGTAACTCATTATCGGCATTCGGCATCTGGTTGGTTTTTTTTATCGGGGAAGAAGAGCAAATGATGTCGCCACCGGCACCTGTAAATGCAATTAATACAACTGATGAATTCTGCGGCATTAAGAACAATGCATTCCAGGCAGGCGAGCAGGTAACTTTTCATGTTTATTATTCATTGGCGGGCACCTATATACATGCAGGTACGGCGATCTTCTCTGCTACATTGGAGAATTTTGGAAATAAACCTGTCTATCATATAGTGGGTGATGGAAAGACAAAAGCATCATACGATTGGATCTATAGGGTAAGAGACAAGTATGAAACTTATATTGATACGGCGACTCTACAACCGTTAAAATTCATTCGTAATGTGGATGAAGGCGGTTATAAGAAATATGAAACGATAACTTTTAACCGTACTGCAAATACTGCTGTATCCAATAGCGGCGTATTTAAAGTGCCGGATTGCATACAGGATGTATTAAGCGCTATGTACTATGCCCGGAATGTTGACTTTTCAAAATATAAAGTGGAAGATAAGATCCCCTTCAAGATGTTTTTGGATAATGAAGTATTCAATATGTATATCCGTTACCTTGGAAAAGAAACTATAAAAACGCAATACGGAAAATTCAAAGCGATAAAATTCAAACCACTGTTGTTAAAGGGAACCATATTTGAAGGCGGCGAAAAAATGGTCGTTTGGGTAAGTGACGATCCCAACCATGTTGTACTTCGAGTGGAAAGCCCGATCGTAGTGGGTAAAGTAAAAGTTGATATGATGGCTTACCGTAATCTCCGCTATCCGCTTACATCAATGGTGAAATTGAGAGGGAATTAGTTTTAGGTTATAAGTCCTAAGTTAAAAGTGTAGTAATTTCTAGCAGGAGAACTTAAAACTTAATACCTACAACTTACAACTACACTTCTTCTAATTTAAAAAACTCCTTTGGTCTTATCCCTCTTTCTGTTTGTTGAAGTGTGCAACATTCATATACGGGGTCGTGTTCAAAAAAAAGTATATAATCGTTTTTCAATGCTTCATTCAAAAAAGATCTTTTTTCATATAACGTAGTAAGTGGAAACATATCATAACTCATTACATAAGGCAAAGGGATATGGCCTGCAGATGGTAAAAGATCAGCCATGAAAACAACCGTTTTGCCATTATAATTTATTTGAGGAAGCATCATTGCCTGTGTATGGCCATCTACAAAACGAACAGATATGTTTTCTGAAAACTTAACTTCTGGTAACGTAACACGAACCGTCCAACCCTCATCTTTATTTTTATGACGGTCAATAAATTTTAGTTTCCCACTTTCTTCGATCGGTAAAATATTTTCTTTTAGAAAAGAAGCTTTTTCTCTTTCGTTTGGCTCAGTTGCCCATTCCCAATGCTCATTATTACTCCAAAAAGTTGCATTAGGGAAATTTGGCACCAGTTTATCTCCTTCTCTTTTTATAGAACCGCCACAATGATCAAAATGCAAATGAGTAAGAAATACATCCGTGATATCATCTTTTGTAAAACCATATTTTGCCAACGACTTTTCCAATGTATCATCTCCATGCAAATGATAGTGACTGAAAAATTTTGCATCCTGTTTATCACCATTACCATTATCAACTAGTATCAAACGATCACCATCTTGGATCAACAAACAACGTAAAGCCCAGCTGCATAAATTATTTTCATCAGCAGGATTTATTTTGTTCCAGATAGTTTTTGGGACCACGCCAAACATGGCGCCGCCATCGAGTTTGAAATAACCGGTATTAATAGAATAAAGTTTCATTTATTGGTAAATTAGCTACTGATAATGCAAGATAATATATGCTAAAGGATATTTTTTCTTTAATTAAAGGGTCCTTTTTAAGATTTGCCAGGTGGTTAGTAGTAATAACATTTTTTGCAGCGGGACTTACCTTATATTTTTCATATCGGGAGGCAAGAAGAAAGGAAAAGCCGATGTATATCAAAGGAATAATCACCGATAGATATGACCGAAATCAAAGAGCATATTTTAAATATAAATTCACGGTAAGCAAGGAAATATATATTAACTCTGCTTATCGAACTTTATGTTCTGAGTGCAAAGATATTTCTTGTGTAATAGGCGATAGTCTTTTAATTGAATACAGGAAAGGTAATCCGGGTAATAATGCACCTGTTTGCAACCGATAATAGAAATAAAGTTTCATGCTTTTTTTTCCTTTGCTGAGTTGGTATAAGCCAATAACAAAAGTCCTATCACAAAAAAAGTTGCAAGCGCCAGGGTTGAATTCCTTTGTGAACCAGTAAGGTCGGTGATGTAACCAAACGTTACTATACCAATGACAGCCGCTAATTTTTCTGTTACATCATAAAAGCTGAAAAATGAAACCGTGTCTTTTGTTTCGGGCATTAACTTAGCGTATGTTGAACGACTAAGTGATTGTACACCTCCCATAATGAAACCAACAAAAGCCCCTAATGCATAAAATTCATAAACTCCGCCTTTAGGCATAAAATAAGCGGCAATACAAAGAATGATCCATAAAACCACCAGAATCATCAATGTCTTAATGTTACCGATCTTCGACGACAACCATGAAATAGCATAGGCACCCGGTATGGCTATCAGTTGAATAATGAGAATGGCAACAATGAGATTCTCAGTAGGTAATTCAAGCTCTCCTTTACCATATATAGCAGCGACCAGCATCACTGTTTGCACTCCCATATTATAAAAGAAAAAAGAAAGGAGGTATCTTTTTAGTTTAGGTAACTGTTTTACCTGGTTCCAAACTTTGTTTAGTTCTTTATAGCCATTGGTTAAAATATTATGCTGACCACCGGAGCCGGCAGGAACGGGATTTGGCAATCTTGATAGTGAAAAACGGGCAAAGCTCCACCACCAGATACCAACAAAGAGAAAAGAAATTTGAGCTCCTTTATCTTCCGTAATGCCAAATGTGCCAGGCATCATTACAAAAGCAAAACAAATAAGCTGCAATAAAACGCTTCCGATATATCCATATACGAAACCTTTTGCGCTGATGCGGTCACGATCTTCTATAGAAGCGATCTCAGGAAGAAATGAATTATAAAAAACCTGTGCACCCCAGAAGCCAATACAGGCAATGATGATACCTGCAATACCAAGCCCTAAAGTATCTTTTTGAAAAAAGAACATAGTGGCACACGCAATACTTCCTAAAGTAAAATAAAAGCTGAGAAATTTTTTCTTGTTGCCCTTGTAATCGGCAATAGACGAAAGTATCGGCGACATTATAGCAACAACGAACATTGCAACTGCAATGGAATAATTGTAAAGTGCCGAGTTCTCAAATTGACGTCCAAGAAATGTGACAGTTTTCCCTGATATACTTGAGTCATCAACAGCTATGGCTTCGAAATAGGTCGGGAAAATTGTGGAAGTGATCACAAGGTTGTACGATGAGCTTGCCCAATCGTACATCGCCCAGCCATTCACAACTTTTTTTGAAGCCGTTTGCATGCCGTTGATTTTTGGTGAAGGGAAGATAGCGAGAAAAGATCATTCAACTTCCATCATGCCGCTCAGGATGATGGCGAGCAAAATAATACCGGCAATGATCCTGTAGAATCCAAAAGCCCTGAAACCGTAGATCTTTAAATAATTGATGAAGAATTTTATGGCGATCATTGCCACTACAAACGCAACAATATTACCGGCAATGAACGAAACCATATTCTCATTGCTTTGCCTGATGATCTCATAGCCTTTCAATCCACCACTCCATTTTTTTAGAAAGATGGTATAACAACTTGCGGCAAGCATGGTTGGCACAGCGAGGAAAAAAGAAAACTCAGCTGCAAGATGTCTTGTAAATTTTTGTTGCATGCCGCCAATAATAGAAGCAGCGCTTCGACTTACCCCGGGCACCATTGCGAGTACCTGCCAGCAGCCAACCAGGAATGCTTTGGGAAAAGTTATTTGATCATCGGATTCAATTGTATGAACCTTGAATAAATTATCAACGAACAAAAGAATAAATCCACCTGCCAGCATAGTGATAGCCACAGTTGTTGGACTTTCCAGCAGGTCATCTATTTTATCAGAGAATAAATAACCAAGTATCAATGCAGGTAAAACACCAATAGCCAATTTTACATAAAACTGCCATCGACGGAATTCAAAAAATTTTCTCCAGTATAAAACAACAACAGCGAGAATAGCGCCGAACTGGATAGATACTTCATATAGTTTAGTGAACTCTTCCTGGTGTATGCCCAGTAGATAACTGGTAACGATCATATGGCCGGTAGAAGAAATAGGCAGGAATTCGGTCAGACCTTCAACGACCGCAAGAATGATAGCATCAACAATAGTCATGATTAATGTGCAAATTTGAAAATGTGTCCCGATAGCAATCGGGATGCAAATGAGGAAAATCTGGAATTAATTGAAGCCAATTTGCATATTGGCACTTTTGAACATTAGCAAATTAAACTTTTGGTTTTTTAAAAATTGCATAGATCTCAATCCCCAAACCGATTATAATTAATACAGGAGCCACACTGATCCTTAGAGTACTGTAAACTTCATCATAATTAAATGTGTTAGGATCTTTGCTTCTGCCACCTACCATCAAGAGCATACCGATTGCAATTACTGCAACACCCAGCAGCATAAGCCACATGTTTTGTTTGTCAAATAAACTTGATGAACTTGTTGTTGTTACCTGTTTCTTTTCACTCATACCGGAATTTTAGGGCTGCAATATAAGAAAAGTCCACAGACCACGGTCAATAGTCCACAGCCTTGTATCAATACTGTGGTCCGTCGGCCGTTGACCTGGGGCTAATGCGGTTCATTATAAAAGAAAGTCCACAGGCCATAATCAATAGTCCACAGCCTTATATAAATGCTATGGTCCGTCGTCCGTTAACTGTGGTCTATTAATACAACTCATCCAGCTTCATGCGGAGATATTTCAGCACACTGCGATGGGTACTGAAAACAGTAATGCAAATACCAAGCACAATCAATATAATGCCCAGCAACAAAAGAGATTGAGTATCTCTTAATGCTCTAAAACCTTCAAAAAAGTTTTCGGATAATAACATCAACAGGTAAACGATGGCGGTAGCAATAACCCCACTAAGACCACCGTTAATGACGGCTCTGATATTAAGCGGCTTTGCAATATACCATCGTGTAGCACCAACCATTTGCATGGTTTTGATCAAAAAACGGTTGCTAAACATGGCCAGGCGAATCGTATTATCAATAAGAACGATCACAAAAGCAGAGATCAGGATCGCCACGACCAATAAAACAATACTGGCTGTTTTGAAATTAGAAACCATTTGTCCCACTACAGCCGTCGGATATTTTACTTCATCAACTATGGGGAATTGAGAAATATCTGCTTTAATGTCGACCAGCCGGGCAGAGTCAAGATAATCGGCTTTTAGTCTGAAATCAATGCTTGGCGGCAACAGGCTGTTATCAATGAATTCGGCAAAATCTTCACCACCGTCTTTTAGCCATTCTTTCTTTGCTGTTTCCTTATCCGTGTATTTTATTGTTCTTACATACGGTTTCGCTGCAATATAATTTTGCAATCGTTCTCTTGCGGTATCTTTTATATTTTGTTTCAGGAACACATGCACTTCCACACTTTCTTTCAAATTAGTGATCAGTTTACGGGAATTGATAGTAATAACGCCAATAATTCCCATCAGGCACAACACAATAGTCACACCCAGTATCGACATGAAATAAGACGGTTTGCCGCGTTTGATAGAAGCTCTTCCTGCTTTGACCATGAGTACTTTATTTGGTTTTTAAGGATTGGCAAAGTAACGGTTTTGTTCCCACATGTATTGGTCAAATCCGTAAATTTGTTGCTCTCTAACGATTAGTATTGAATGATATTTTTGAGAGGTGGAAAGAAATAATTTTTTTAAGTCTTCTTTCACATCTTTGCTTCCCGATAGTTATCGGGACGATGCGGAGCCTGCACTGAGCAAAGCGAAGTGTCTATCGTTCTGTAATCCTTATCATCCTTTAAGTTGAATAACGAAACGAACGTACAAGAGTGCGACGCAACGAAAGTTAAATAGTAGTAATAAAGCTGGGAACATAAGTAATATAAATTAAGAAACGAGAAGTCAGAAATGGAGTACAAGTTCAGAGATATTGAAAAAAAATGGCAGGAGTGGTGGAATGTAAATAAGGTATATAAAGTATCTAACGATTCTGCTAAACCAAAATATTATGTGCTGGATATGTTCCCGTATCCGAGCGGGGCGGGTTTGCATGTGGGACACCCATTGGGCTATATCGCATCGGATATTTATGCACGGTTCAAACGGCTGAAAGGTTTTAATGTATTACACCCGATGGGTTATGATGCATTTGGTTTGCCGGCAGAACAATATGCGATCGAGCATGGCATACATCCGGCAGTTTCTACAGAGAATAACATTAATAACTTCCGCAAGCAATTAGATAATATCGGTTTTTGTTTTGACTGGAGCCGCGAAGTGAGAACCAGTGAACCGAATTTTTATAAATGGACACAATGGATCTTCCTGCAACTGTTCAACAGTTATTTCTGCCACACGGAGAAAAAAGCATTGCCCATCTCTAAACTTATTACCAAGTATGAGACAAAAGGGGCGATGCCAAAGAATGGAGAACCGATACCAGGCAAACATTTTTCAGCAGTCCAATGGAAAGCGTTTTCAGAAAAAGAGAAAGCGGATATTTTGATGAAAAGACGATTGGCGTATTGCGGTTATGGCGAAGTGAACTGGTGTGAAGCATTAGGAACTGTTTTAGCAAATGATGAAGTAATAAATGGAGTGAGTGAAAGAGGCGGTCATCCGGTAGTGAAAAAAACATTACGCCAATGGTACCTGCGTATTACTGAATATGCTGATCGTTTGTTGGAAGGATTGAATACGGTTGATTTTAGCGATAGCATGAAAGAGATGCAATCGAATTGGATAGGGAAGAGTAGCGGAGCGGAAATAGATTTTAAGATCAGAAAGCCCCCTCTAACTCCCCCTAAGGGGGAGAATACGACTCCGCGATATCAAACAGCCACTCCTGCATTGTATGACATCACTAAAAAACTAGCTGAAGAAAAAAGAGATAATCCTACTCATGAAGAAGAAATCATGTGGCAACTTTTGCGGG
>Ga0184611_1000089_pt1 | contig 14615 bp, 7 predicted proteins | sample PLM3_5_coex_FD_133162 | JGI IMG/M metagenome (GOLD analysis project Ga0184611, IMG submission 133162) | Groundwater sediment microbial communities from an aquifer in East River, Colorado, USA - PLM3_5_coex | ecosystem: Environmental > Terrestrial > Soil > Riparian zone | place: USA: East River...
ATTGATCTCAATCGTGCCATCAAGGGGAGAGTGTTCGCAACACCAGCTAAAGCTTTCAAAATTTTCCCATAAAACACCGCCAAAGTTTTTTTCTGCATGATGCATATTGTTTATATGATCTTCGATAAGACTTTCCGCAAGCCTGGTGTTAGTTTCTACAGTTGTTATTGGTATTCCTTTCATAAGTAACCATTTTTTACTTCAAGTTCATTTCCGCTATTAATAATTCAAGCGGAGTGCCAGATTTTTTCCCCCTGAAAATTGATTTCGAAAAAGCATTGCATTGTAATTGGTTATGCTTAGTGTGTAAGAAGACAGATAGTTTGTGCGCAATATTTTTCCCACTATTTTATAAACTATCTTTCCCGGTAGGAACAAAAAAGCCTGTCAATACTGACAGGCACGGCTAATAAGATAAGTATGTTTTTATACAAAACTGAAGTTGTCTCCGTCAAATAAACCCTTATCACTCAGTTTTAAATGTGGAATAACCAGCAACGCCATAAAAGAAAGCGTCATAAACGGAGCGGATAAAGCAGAACCTAATTCTTTTTTTGTCATTTTATCAATGGCTGTGTAAGAGGCAGCAACCTTATAACCATCTTCATTGCTCATTAAACCGGCAACAGGTAATGCAAGGACCATTTCTTCTTTATTATTAACAGCACTTACCCCGCCTTCTTTTTCGATAACTAAATTCACGGCCCTGCAAATACTTTCATCATCCACCCCAACTGCAACTATATTGTGTGAGTCATGTGCAACTGAAGATGCGATAGCTCCTTTCTTTAATCCAAAATTTTTAATGAATGCTTTTGCAACAGGAGCATTTTTGTAACGATTGACAACAACAATTTTTAAAATATCATCTTTGATATTTGTTTCAAGTATCTCTTCATCATAGCCAACAGCGGCTTCAATTTTATTTGTTATTAGTTGGCCGTCTAACGCCTCGATAACGGGAATTCGGATATTATCAGCGCCGCCTTCTACAAACCAGTTTGAAATAGTTTTTGCATAGCTGCTCATTCCTTTTATTTCAAAATCAATTGGATGTTTTTTACTACAGGAAAAATTATTAATGATCTTTGATGTTTCGGTTTCAATCTTTGATTTTCCATCTTCTGCAACCAACTCACCATTAATAAACGTTTTTACTACTTCGAACTTTTCTAAACCTTTTACCACAATAAAATCTGCCGCATCACCTTCTTTTAATATACCCACATCAAGCTTATAATGTAAAACAGGATTAATGCAAGCAGCTTGTAATACCTTATATACATTTATACCTTTCGCCAACGCTCTTTCGCATAATTGATTAATATGCCCCATCACCAAACTATCGGGATGTTTATCATCGCTGCAAAACATCATTTGATTTGGGTAATCATGTAACAGATCTATAAGCGCTTCAAAATTTTTTGCAGCGCTTCCTTCCCGGATAATGATCTTCATCCCATTTTGCAATTTATCCAGTGCTTCCTCTTTTGTAAAACATTCATGATCGGTAGTTATGCCGGCGGAAATATATTGTTTAGCCAGATCACCTCTTAGTCCCGGTGCGTGGCCATCAACTGGTTTTAATAAGTGATGTGCTGCTGCGATCTTTTTCATTACTTCTTCATCTTCATTCAACACACCCGGAAAATTCATCATCTCGCTCAAATATTTTATCTCGTCTCTTTGCAATAGCTTTCTTACATCGTTCGAGTTAAGCTCTGCTCCGGCTGTTTCAAAAATTGTTGCCGGTACACAACTAGGTGCACCAAAATTGAATTTAAATGGAACTGTTTTTCCATTTTCGATCATGAACTCAACTCCTTCCATGCCACAAACATTTGCGATCTCATGCGGATCACTTACTGTTGCAACAGTGCCGTGAACTACTGCAAGTTTTGCAAACTCTGAAGGAACAAGCATGGAGCTTTCAATATGAACATGCGCATCTACAAAACCGGGAAGGAGGTAGTGGTGAGTCGTGAGTTGTGAGGGAGGAATAGGATTTATTGAAATTATTTTTCCATCTTTTACAACCACTTCAGCCGGATAGATCGTCTGCTGGTGGATATCCACCAGGTTAGCCCGTATTGAAAATGAACCGCTCATGAGGAAAATTTTTAAATCTTGCTATGGTAACAAGGATACGCTAATTTCGGTGACAATTTCAAAAAAATAAACCATTAATATGAAACTAATCAGAACGTCAGCGATTGCAATTATGGCAATGCTGGTATCAGTTTTCACCTTTGCGCAAACAGCCGAAGAAATAGTAGCAAAACATATAGAAGCTGTTGGTGGCGCTGCTGCCTGGAAAAAGGTCAATAGCCTTTATTATGAAGGTAAAATGACAGTGCAGGGTGCTGAAGTAAATGTAACATTGACCGTATTAAATGGAAAGGGATCCCGGCAAAACATTTCTGTTATGGGAATGACCGGTTACCAGATCGTTACTCCTACCGCCGGTTGGAATTTTATGCCCTTCCAGGGACAGACAACCGCGGAAGCAATGACAGCAGATGAATTAAAACAATCGGCAGATGATCTTGATGTGCAGGGTAAATTGGTAGATTATAAATCTAAAGGACATACGGTGGAATATCTTGGAAAGGATGATGTAGAAGGAACAGAATGTTTCAAGCTTAAGATAACAACAAAAGCAGGTAATGTGGAAACTGTATTTATCGATCCTAAGTCATATTATGTAGTTCGTTCAGTTGTAAAAAGAACTGCTAATGGCCAGGAGAGCGATGTGCCAAGCGATCTTTCCAATTACCAAAAACTCCCTGAAGGAATCGTGGTGCCGTTTTCGATAACGTTACCTTTTGGTGAACTGGTAATTTCAAAAGCGGAAGTAAATAAGCAAATAGATGAATCTACATTCAAGCCTTCAAATTAAGACCTCAACTTAATAGCAATTTCCCGTTCCGGAATTTAAGGGACGGGATTTTCTTTTTCATTACCTTCAAAAAAACTCATAAGAATGGAAAGAGTAAATAATAAAAAACATTGGATGGTTTTTATTTTCCTGTTTATAATTAACTCATTCGATGCAGATTCACAGATAAGCTCTGCCACGTTTGGCATGATGGAAGCAAGATGGCTCGGACCGGGTACTATGAGCGGTCGCATTTCAGCAATTGAAGGAGTGAATGAAGATGGTAAAACAATCTATGTTGGTACAGCTGGCGGAGGTATCTGGAAAACCACAAATGCTGGTGCGTCTTTCAAACCAGTCTTTGATAAATACTGTCAATCCATCGGCGCCATTGCTATCGATCAGAAAAACCCAAAAATAATTTATGCAGGTACCGGTGAAAGCAATATGCGTAATTCAGTTTCTATCGGCAATGGACTTTATAGATCAAACGATGCTGGTGAAAACTGGACAAAGATCGGCCTTGACAGTTCGGAACATATTTCCAAGATCATCATTGATCCTAAAAACTCAGATATAATTTATGTAGCCGTACCTGGTCCACTTTGGAGTGACGGCAGCAGTCGCGGATTATATAAATCAACCGATGCTGGTAAGACATGGAATAAAATTTTATACATAAATGAAACAACGGGTTGCGCTGATATTGCTGTTGATCCTTCAAACCCGGAGATCATTTATGCAACAACCTGGCAATTTCGCCGTCAACCTTATTCATTCAATTCAGGAGGGCCTGGCAGCGCTATATTTAAAAGTAATGATGGAGGTAAAACATGGAAGGAGTTGACAAAAGGATTACCGGCAAAACCTTTTGGCCGGGTAGCATTAACACTGGCGCCAAGTGCTCCGCAAAATCTATTAGCGATCGTTGAATCAAATAACACGGGTCTTTATATATCATCTGATGGCGGTGAAAACTGGAAACAGCAAAGTGCAACATTTAATGTAGTATCAAGGCCATTTTATTTCAGCACCCTTGTTATCGATCCAAAAGATCCGAAAAGGGTTTATCGTCCGGCTCTTAGTTTTTCTTATTCAAGTGATGGCGGTTATTCATTTGTTGATGCAAGTGGTGAAGGTGGCTGGGTTCATAGCGATCATCATGCCTTATGGATAAATCCGAACAATACGAATCAAATGTATCTTGGAACTGATGGCGGAGTTTATATAAGTCTTGACCGGGGTGCTACATGGACATTCAATCAGAATTTACCCGTTGGCCAGTTTTATCATGTGGCTGCGGACAACAAAGACCCTTATAATGTTTATGGAGGATTACAAGACAATGGAAGCTGGTTTGCTCCTTCCGCAAAACCAGGTGGCATTTCTAATGGTGACTGGAAAGCTATTTATGGAGGTGATGGATTTTGGGTAACACCTGATCCTAATGATCCTAACACTGCTTATGCTGAATCTCAGGGTGGTAATGCAGGCAGGATAAATCTTTCAACATTTAAATCAGTTTCCATAAAACCACAAGAGGGTCCGAATGAAGAAAAATTCAGATGGAACTGGAATACACCGATCGTTTCAGGAACGAAAAATAAAAAGAACCTCTACATGGGCTCGCAATATTTGTTCAGATCAACTGACCGCGGCGCTAACTGGAAAAAAATATCTCCTGATCTGACAACGAATGATAAAAAGAAACAACAGCAGGAAGAAAGTGGGGGACTTAGTGCTGATAATACTTCAGCAGAAAATCATTGTACTATTTTTTCGATTGCTGAATCACCATTGGATGAAAATTTAGTTTGGGCAGGAACAGACGATGGCAATCTTCAATACACAAACAATGGTGGCGGCTCATGGACAAACGTTGCAAAAAATTATGCAGCTGCAGGTATTCCTGCGCAAACATGGGTCAGCAGCATTGAACCCAGCCGTTTTGATAAGAATATCGTTTATGCAACATTTGAGAATCACATGTATGGCGATCACAAAACTTATTTAGGCAGATCAACGGATATGGGTAAGACATGGAAACTCATCACCAGTACTGAGTTTACAGGTTTTGCTCATAAGATAAAAGAAGACCTCGTTAATAAAGACCTGCTTTTTCTTGGCACTGAAATGGGTTTGTTTGCAACAGTAGACGGCGGTGCTAATTGGTTCCGTATGAAAAATCATATTCCTGAATATGCATTGGTAAGAGATATACAAATACATCCCGCTACGAATGATCTTATACTTGCAACACATGGCCGTGGTGTTATAATTGTAGATGACATTACACCGATGCGGATATTGACAAAGGATATCGTTGATAAAGATGTTTACCTGGTCCCCAACAAGCCAATTGAATTAACGGCAGGAAAATTTGGCGATGGTGGTTTCCCCAGCACTGGCGGATGGGTGGCCCCAAATCCTTTCTCTATTCCGCCTATTCAGTATTATTTAAAAGACCGGGTTACCAATGCTGATGTGAAAGTGGAAATATATGATAAGGATAATAACCTGGTACAATCGATACCGGGTACTAAAAGAAAAGGCATCAATAAAGTGAGTTGGAATCTTCGCATGAAACCACCAAAGGTTGCCAGCGGCGGAGCCAAAATTGATTTTGGTGGCTTTGTAGCGCCAATGGTTTTGCCGGGAGATTATATTGTGAAATTAAAAGTGGGAGATAAAGAATATACACAAACAATAAAAGTGATCCATGATGAAAAGAACAAAGAACTGTCAATAACTGACCGCCAGCAACAATATAAAGTAGCTACGCAATTATATAAGATGCATGAAGATCTTGCCGCAACAGTAGATGATATAAATGAAAAACAAAAATTAGTAAAGGATAATCTTGATAAGGTAAAAGATTCCGCTACCAAAAAGTTGATGATCGAGTTCAATGATAAACTGGAAGAACAAAGAAGCCAGCTCCTTGCTACAAAACAAAAATCAGCTTTTGCAGATGAACAACGGCTAAGAGAAAAGATCACTGATGTGTATTCGGCTGTGGCGAGTCAGGAAGCTCCGCCATCAAACCTGCAGATACAGCGAGCTGAAACTTTGCAAAAAGAAGTGGTCAAAAGAAAACAGGATGTGCAAGCAGTCAATAACAAATACTTTAAACAGGTGTTTGATGAATTAGTGAAAGAGGGCTTAGCAAAGCCAAAAGTTTTTTGATGCAGGTAAACATTTTTAAAAGCGCCCCATTAAAAGGGGCGTTTTTTTATAACAGGAACTGCTGCTATGCCAACAATTCGTATATTCAAACTAACAACACAAAAACATGAGAAAGATATTTCTATTACTGATCAGTATTGGCTGTATATGTTCTTTAACGGCACAAACAGCGGCAAAGTCAAATACAACAGTTCCTCCTGCATCAAATGAGGAGGCGCAATTACTTTCAAAAATGAAATATAGATTGATCGGTCCTTTCCGTGGAGGACGTAGCGCTGCTGCAACCGGCAGTTATAAAAATAAAAACACATTTTATTTTGGTGCTACAGGAGGTGGTGTTTGGAAAACAACAGATGGCGGAAACAACTGGAACAATATATCTGATAAATACTTCGGTAGTTCTATCGGCGCAGTAGCGGTTGCTCCATCTGATGAAACAATCGTATATGTTGGTGAAGGGGAAAACAGTATGCGCGGTAATGTAAGCGAAGGTCTTAGTGGTATGTGGCGTAGCGATGATGGTGGAAAGAGCTGGAAAAATATTGGGTTAAAAGATGGGCGTCATATTATTCGAATTGTTATCCACCCAAAAAATCCTGATATAGTTTGGGTGGCTGTAATGGGACATTTGTTTGGACCCAACCTGGTACGGGGCGTTTACAAAACAACCGATGGCGGCAAAACATGGAAACGAACTTTATTTATTAATGATCAAACAGGCTGTAGTGACCTGGTAATGGAGCCGGGAAATGCAAATGTGTTTTATGCAGGTACCTGGCGATTGATAAGAACTCCTTATTCATTAGAAAGTGGTGGCGATGGTAGTGGCTTATGGAAAAGCACAGATGGAGGAGAAACATGGACAAACATCTCAACAAAGAAAGGTTTGCCAAAAGGAGCATGGGGCATAGTTGGTGTTGCAGTGGCCCCATCAAATACGGATAAAATTTATACCATCATTGAGAATAAAGATGGGGGATTATATATGAGTGCCGATGGAGGAGAAACATGGGCATTAACATCCGGTGATAATAATATCCGTCAACGTGCCTGGTACTACACAAAAGTTTTTGTTGATCCTAAAAATGAGAACCGTGTTTATTGTCCCAATGTAAATTTTATGCGCAGCAATGACGGCGGTCGCACATTCCAATCCATCAATACACCACATGGCGATCATCATGATCTGTGGATCGATCCCGAAGATGCAAATCGTATGATCGTTGCTGATGATGGTGGTGCACAAGTTTCATTTGATGCTGGTAATAACTGGAGCACATATTTAAACCAACCGACAGTACAAGTATATCGTGTGAGTACTGATAATGCATTTCCATATCGGGTTCTCGCACCACAACAGGATAATGGAGCATTTAGAATTAGAAGCAGGACTTATGGAGCAGCAATCACAGCAGCAGATATGGAAAATGCGGCAGGAAGTGAAAGCGGTTATATCGTCGCCGATCCGTTGAACCCTGACATTACCTATGGTGGAAACTATATGGGTCTTCTGCAAAGATTAGATCACAGAACTGGTGAAAGCCGCGCAATAAATGTATGGCCCATTGATAATATGGGTGCAGGTGCTGAAGCAGCGAAGTACCGTTTTCAATGGAATTATCCTATTTTCTTTTCACCGAACAATCCTAAAAAATTATATGCAGCCGGTAATCATCTTTTCGCAACCGAAGATGAAGGAAAGACATGGCAGATGATCTCACCTGACCTGACAACAAATGATAAAAAGAAACAAGCTTCAAGTGGTGGACCGATCACGCAGGATAATACAAGTGTTGAATATTATTGTACCATATTTTATGCAACTGAAAGCTGGGTTGAAAAAGATCTTCTTTGGACAGGCAGTGATGATGGATTGGTAAACGTAAGTAAAGATGGCGGCAAGAATTGGGAGAACGTTACTCCAAAAAATATTCCGCAATGGATCATGTGGAATTGTATAGAAGTAGATCCTTTTAAAAAAGGTGCCGCATATATTGTAGGCACAAGGTATAAACTGGATGATTTCAAATCTTATATATATAAAACGGAAGATTATGGTAAAACATGGAAGCAAATTGTAAATGGAATTAACGTTATGCATTTTGCAAGATGTCTTCGTGCAGATAGAAAAAAACAAGGTTTGTTATATGCAGGCACCGAATACGGAATGTATATTTCTTACGATGATGGGGCCAACTGGAAATCATTTCAACTAAATCTCCCGGAAGTTCCGATCACTGATCTTACAATAAAAAACAATGATCTTATTGTAGGCACACAAGGAAGAAGCATTTATATTTTAGATGACCTGACTGTGCTGCAGGAGAAAAATGCTGAGATACTAAATAAAAATTTGCATGTGTTTAATGTAAATCCTGCTTATCGTATGCCGGGTGGTGGCAGGCGTGGAGGCGGAGGTCGTGGAGCAACCGCGGATATGCGTAATGTTGGAATGAACCCGCCAAATGGTGTTGTATTTAATTACTATATGCCAAAAGCTACCGATTCAACAAAACTTTCTCTAGAAGTTTTTGACAAGAATAAAAAGACGATCAAAACTTTTTCTACAACCGCCAAAACACCTGCAGACAAATTAGAAGTTGCTAAAGGAATGAACCAGTTTGAATGGGATATGAATTATCCCGAAGCAGAAAGGGTGGAAGGCTTGATCTTGTGGAATGGATTTATCGGCGGGCCAAAAGCAGCACCGGGAAATTATTTTGCGAAATTCAAGTCAGGCAGCGATTCAACTGAGATTCCTTTTACGATTCTTGGCGACCCGAATTATAAAACTTCATTAGCAGAGTATGAAGAACAATTCAATCATTTGGTCACTATCCGGGATAAATCTACCGAGATCATGAAAGCGATCAGGAACATTCGTGAAGTAAGACAGCAAATGAATGATTTCAGTGCAAGAGTTGGAAAAGACATGCCAAAAGAAGTGAAACAACAGATCGATACAGTAAATAAACAAATGACTGCTGTTGAGGAAGCATTACATCAAACAAAAGCAAAGAGTGGGCAAGATGTATTGAATTACCCGATCAAACTTGATGACAAGCTTTCAAGTATTTACAATGCGTCTGCTGCCGGTCAATCAGGACTTTCTAAACAATCAAAAGATGCTTATGCAGAACTGGTGGTGCCAATAGATGAACAGCTCAACAAACTGAAGAAGATCATGAGTGAAGATGTAGTAAAACTTAATCAATTAATTCATGAAAAAACATTGCCAGTGATCGGCGTAAAAAAGGAATAACAACAATCATATTTGCATTAATAATCTAAGCGGTCATTTTTTTGATCGCTTATTTTTTTTAGCTTTTCGGAATTGTTTAAGTACTAAGCGTTTCTTACTCTTCGGTACTCGCTTTTTATTATCAACTTCAAAACCAAAGCCGTTCATGCCTGCATTTTTAAGGCATTCCTTCATTGAGATCTTTGGCTTATAATTATAATAAGTGGTTAACAATTTTTTCCATCCAGACCTTTGATAAAATCTCATTTCCTTTCTTTTAAGTATAGACAATTCAGCAAAATCTTTATTTTTTGGAAAACAAATGGCAATACCATTTCCACCAATAGCTGCATTGCCCATTGCAGGTTTTTTATAATTGCTGCTCATAAAACTTGTAGTTAGCCTGCCCTGAAGTTTATAAATAATACTTAGAATAAGCTCCTCCCTTTTGTCGTCCAGGTTATAATACAAAAGGTTTTCCAATAACCAAATCAGGTCAATATTGAACATCGGGTATTCGATCTTACTTACTGATAATTTATCTGTGTTTTGATATGTGTAATCAAGACATTTGGACCTTGCATTATTGATCAGGTAGTAAGTATAATCATCTTTTTTATTCAATTGCTTCGTAAGCATATTACACAACTCTGCGAAAGCAACAATGAAATTATCATAGGCTTTCAGATCTAAACTTGTGACGGATACTCCCATTTTTCTGAATTCAGCTTGTTCACTATCATAATCAGAGTAGTTTACGTTGTAGTAGGTAGATACTATTAGATTAGCTGCTTCATCGGGCCTGATAGCAGGACGTTTAATAAAATGATTACAAAGGATTGTATATCCCAATCCCAATGCTGGCATTTCATCTGCAGAGGCAATATAGTAACCTGTAACGTTAGTAAAACTGTATGCATTTTCAATTTGCTGTGCCCAGCAACAATCCATACAAAGAAAATCAAGCTTTCCTTTAAAAACGCCACGCAATACTGCGGCCAGGCTATAGTAAGTAAGTGTTTTATTATTTCTTTTACTGTATATCAGCAATATTGGTTTTTTATTAATACTATTTTTTTTAACTGCCGGGTATTCACAATAACCTTCAAATAACCATCCTTTTTGTTTATTACCATATTCCTTTTGTAATTTTGAATCACTCCAATTAGGATTTACATAAGCAGTCCTGGTTACAAAAATCCCTCTTGCTAAATCGGTTTCTGCCGGTCCACCATGTCCTTTATAAAAAAAACCATAATGACTTGCAGGAAAATTTTCAACTACTTTATTTAGTATACGTTTTAAATCAACCTTATTTGTAAGTGTTGCTTTGCGGCTTCTAAGAATATCAAAATGAGTATCAGTTAAAAAATCTGTATTCTTTTGAGGAAAAAATATAGCAGGTCTTTCTAAAGACTCAGAAAATTTATCCCCTCCTAATCCATCCAGGATAATAACTAAATTCACATCTTTACTGCTTCCAACTCCATATATCTCATTTATAACCTTTAATTGTTCCATGTAAAGGTTATTCTTGGCACTAAGCAAAAAGATCAATGTCCATTTTTTAGGAGTTTTCTTTTTCATGGAGGAGGCTTGTTAGTCTAAAATTATTCTTAATTTAATTCATAATTGTCAGGTTTCCATGAAGTCTCTTTTTATTGTTACAGTTTTCTTGTTTTTTTTGACGCAAAACACATGTATTGCGCAGCAGTTTAATGTCAAGACATATTCCTATAATGAGGGGCTTGCTACTTATAATATTAAAAAGGCCGTGCAGGATAAGTATGGATTTATCTGGTTAGCCACACAAGATGGTGTTTACAGGTATGATGGAACCAATTTTGAGTCGTTTAAGAAGGGCGGCGATGGAAGTGCCAGCATAAGAGAAAATTTCATTTTTGATATAGCATTGGGGAACGATGAGAATCTTTATATCGCTTCATTCAATGGGGGCGTTGATTTTATTAACATAAGAACTCTTCAAGTCACGCATCTTTTATCGCAAAAAAAGAGAGATGAAGAGGGACTCCCGGATCTATGGATAGAGAAAATTTTTTGTGATGCAGAAAACAACTTATGGATAGGTGGACAAGAATATCTGAAAATATTTAATCTAAAGGAAAAGAAATTTAAAGATTTTCAGCAGGCTGTAACTATGAGACCGGATAATCATATCACTTTTATAGAATCAGTGGATAAGAATACAATAGCAGTCGGTGCAGAAAATTATGGCATTTTATTTTACAATACCGCGTCATTAAAAATCCGGGATAGCATAAGAACGCTGGAAAACATAAATACTATAACAGCCAGTGATCTATGTGTAATAAATGATAGTTGTTATTTTAGTAAAGGTTCACAATTATACAGTGGAAAATTTATTAACGGAGCCTGGCATCAGGGAAGAAAAATAATAATCCCAGTTATCAGTGACAATGTTATTAACTGCATGACCGCAGGCAACGAGAATGAATTATGGATTGGAACCAATAATGGTATCGGTAAATTCGATCTTACGACAAATCAGTTCAAGACGATCAATAATGAATACTTGGAAGCTGATAATTTTATTGCTGATCTTTTTCATGATAAAGAGAACGGCCTTTGGATAAGTTCTTCAAAAAATCTTATCAGGATGAATCTTATTCCTTCACCCTTTTATGCAATAAAAGGAAGCAGGGACGGAAGTACGAGACTAAATCATATTTATTCACTTGTCCCGGTAAATAAAACTCAACTATTTGCTTGTGGAACTGATGGATTGTATTTATGTGATCTTGTTACCAGGGATATAAAGAAAGTTAAAGGAACTGCTGCTTTAGGTATCATAGACTATGTTTTTAAAATAGAGGAGGATTTTTGGCTGGTCTGTTCCCGTGATGGAATGTACTGTTACCAGCCGTCGAAAGATATTCTTTCAAAAGATGGTTTGCTTAAAATGTATCCTGAGTGGAAGCCTTACGCCAATAATTATTTTAATAATACAGCCAGATCAGGGAATAAAATATATTGGGCGAGCGAAGAGCAGGAAGGATTGTTGATCTGGGATCCGGAGCAACACATGATCAGCCAGGCTAAATACGGAACAGTTTCTTCCAGGGGGTTACCTGAAAATCATATTCATAATATCAAGTTTGATAAAGAGGGTTTTCTATGGTTATTGTTTGATAATTCAGTCGCAATGTATGATGTAGTAGCAGATTCAGTTGTTAAGGTGATCGGGTATGATCATAGTGGTAAGGGTTTTAATGCTGGGATCTTTTTTGATATGTATGACGATGGTTCTATTTTATGGTTTGGCACTTATGGCGGTGGCATTAATGGGTACAATAAAAAAACAGGCGAATGGAAATATATTACCGAAGATGATGGCTTATGTAATAATGCTGTATATGGAATACTCCCCGAACGAGACAGCATCTTCTGGGTTAGCACTAACAATGGTTTATCAAGGGTGAATTATAAAACTGAAAAATGCCTGAACTATTTTGTAGACGACGGGTTGCACGATAATTCGTTTGATGAAAAAGGCGCTTTATTATTTGACAAAAAATTATTTTTTGCAGGCGTAAACGGTTTTACCTCTGTTGATCTCGACAATTATTACAGCAGTTCAGCAACGTTCCCTGTTTATATAAAAAAACTGGAGTATATAAAAGGTAACAAGACAAATTCATTGAATGATCTTAAATGGAACAGAATAAAATTACCAGCCGGAACCTCGGCAGCTACTATTTGGCTAAGTGCTATATCCTATACAAGCAATAGACCCGGGTTCAGCTATAGGATAAAAGGTTTTCAGGACGAGTATGTACCTGCCGGGGATAAGAATAAAATAGAATTGAATGCGTTGAGCTATGGCGAATATAAGATTGACATTCGTTACATAAACGAAAAAGGAGAATTTGTTGAAGGAATGATCGGGGTTAACCTCGAGATACTTCCTTTCTGGTATCAAACATGGTGGTTCCGTATGCTTATAGTTGGCGTTGCTTTATCAATATTAATATTTATTATTCGACTCATATATATTTCAAGATTGAGAAGAGAAAGAGTAATATTGGAGAAACAATTAGCTGTACAACTGGAAAGGCAAAGAATTTCTTCTGAAATGCATGATGATATTGGAGCGGGACTTTCGGGAATAAAACTATTAACAGAAATGACCAAAGGAAAGGTAAAAGATACGGCTGCAAGCAGAGAAGTTGAAAAAATATATGAGTCTGTTGGAGACATTTCTGCCAAGATGAAGGAAGTGATCTGGAGTCTAAATACAGAGAATGATCAATTGTCAAGTCTTATTTCGTATACCCAAAGACAGGCTAGACAATGGTTGGAAAATTATCCCTGTCAGCTTACTATTACTATTCCGGAGAAAATACCAGCAGTGGAAATTAGCGGGGAATCAAGAAGGAATATCTTTCTTACTGTTAAAGAAGCGATTCATAATATTATTAAACACTCTGGCGCTAATAAAGTAAACATTAACATTACCTGTGATGAGCAATTGATAATTTCAATTTCAGATAATGGCAGGGGAATGGATCCAGGAGAAGATATTAATACAGGTAATGGACTAAAAAACATGAAGCATCGGATCCATCAATTGAATGGAAAAATTTTTGTGCAAAACAGCGAAGGTGTTACCTTAACTTTTGAGATCCCATATAAATAAGTTTTATGATCAAAGTAGCCCTTGTTGAAGACAACGATCTTTTTCGCACGGCGCTTGAAACGATCGTGAGCCAGGAAAAAGACTTAACCCTGGCAGGCTCATTTACCAGTGCTGAAAAAGCATTAAGTGCATTGGAGCAATACCCTCCCGATATTGCGATCGTCGATATTAGTTTACCGGGTATGCGTGGTCCCGAGCTGATCAGCCGGCTAAAAGATAAGATATCCCAAACCCAGTTCATGGTTTGTACTATCCATGACGATAATGACACCATTTTTGAAGCATTAAAGAGTGGTGCATCAGGTTATATTTTAAAAGACCCTGTAACCGCCATAGAAATTGTGAAAGCTATTCACGACCTGTATAATGGGGGTTCACCCATGAGTCCTTTTATTGCCAGGAAAGTGATCGGAACTTTTCAAAAGCCGGCGATCAATGATGTAAATTCTTTATTGAGCCAGCGGGAAAAGGAAGTACTTGAACTGGTATCACAGGGTTTACTTTATAAGGAAGTTGCAATTCGTCTTACTATAAGTCCAGAAACTGTAAAAAAGCATCTAAAGAATATTTACCAAAAACTGCATGTTCAAAATAAGGTGGAAGCGTTGAATAAATTCAGACCACTGTAATAC
>Ga0184611_1000090_pt1 | contig 14550 bp, 10 predicted proteins | sample PLM3_5_coex_FD_133162 | JGI IMG/M metagenome (GOLD analysis project Ga0184611, IMG submission 133162) | Groundwater sediment microbial communities from an aquifer in East River, Colorado, USA - PLM3_5_coex | ecosystem: Environmental > Terrestrial > Soil > Riparian zone | place: USA: East River...
CCCGAGGGAACTAATACAACGCCTCCCCCTTTTTTACTTAGTGCATCGATCGCTCCATTGATACTTTTTGTATTTAGTGTATTGCCATCCGAAACGGCTCCGTACTTTTTAATACTAAGAGTATCTTTTTTAAAAACGGGAGATTTTATAACCGGGAGTTTTTCTTTTTGAGCACATGCAAAAAGAAAAGCAATCGTAAACAACTTCAACGCAATAACCTTTTTCATATAGCAAATCGGGCTTTATTAAGAGTTCAACCGAATTACAATTCTACTTTATTATTCACTGTAAATCAGGGTATTCAGGTTTATTTATTTACGCAAACGATGCCGGGAACGCTACCGGTAGACTCAATGTTACAATGCCCGGATCAAGACTGTCCGACTCGGTTACTGAGTTATTTTTATAGCCTGCCTTGCCAACAATTTCCATCCACTTTTTCCTTTCTGCCAGATCAATAAGACCTTTAAATGGACCTCAGCTGGTTTACCACCATCATTTGTTTTGGCGTTTAAAGTATGACGAACAATCGCCACTTTTTCATTGATACTGATGGTCTGTTCGCTCAGGTCGATCGTCACAAAATCAGAAGACCCGTTTGTCAACTTAGTCACAAACTCTTTTTTGTCATCAATGTGGCCACCGCTATGACCATAACTGAGTTTTTCATCAGTAATTTTTTCTAACACAGCTTTATCCCCATTTACCATTGCGCTTCGCAATTGTTCAACCGCATCAGCCACGGCTTTTTCATCTTTTGTTTGTCCAAAAGAAACCGTATTGAAAAAAACAAAAGCGATCATTCCGAAAATTAATTTCTTACTCATAATGTATGTTTTTAAAATCTGTTTGCCATTGGAGCTAAGTCAGTAAGTTCACTGATCTTAACTGGGCGTTTTTCTTTAATACTTTTTCTTGCGGCAATGCCGATCAAAATACTCATTGCGCCATCTCTTGTACCAGCCATTATGTTATGGGGATTATCATTCTTATCTATAAAAATTCTTCTTTGCATTACCTGGTCGCCGCCACCATGTCCCCCGGCTATTTTTGGCGTATTAATTATTTCATAGTCTTTTGAAAAATTATCCATTACCATAATTTGCCTTGATTCATTCGTTTTGGCTTTGTCATCACTACTCATTTCAGTTGCATGACGATTAGCCTGGTCCAAAGCCATTTTTTCCAAATACGGAATATCCTCCCAGGATTCCACTCTTCCTTTCATTCCATTGAATGCAATGTGCCATCCTTCATAAGGTGAGTAGGTAGTCAGAGAATAATTAGCCGTCACGCCATTTGCATAAATGATCTGTGCACTCATTTTATCGAAGATATCGATCTCATTTCTCCATACACAACCGTCACGCAGATATCCGTCGTGTTGTTCATTCTTTACATAGAGATCAACCAGGCGCTGATCCCTGTTTATATCCCAGTAGAATTTGCAATTAGGTTTATGTTCGCAACCCCGGCATTTTGTGCCACGAAAAGAATTATTTTTTCCATAATGATCGAGACTTCCATAAGCGGTTACCTCAACTGGCTCACTATTCAGCCACCAATTCAGCAGATCAAAATGGTGAGTGGCCTTATGTACCCACAAGGAGCCGCTGCGTGCCATGATACTATGCCAGCGACGGAAATAATCGGCCCCATGAAACACATTCAAATACCAGTGAAAATCAACGGATGTAATTTTTCCCGCACGGTTAGATGCCAAAACTTCTTTTAATTTACTGTTGTGTGTACTGTGGCGATAATTAAAAGCAACGATCACTTTTTTACCAGACTTTTTTTCGGCATCCAAAATCTCTTTACACTTTACTTCATCTGTTGTCATTGGTTTTTCAGTGATCACATTATATCCCTTATTCAATGCCCTCACGATATATTCATTGTGCGTAGAATCAACAGTTGTTACAATAACATAATCCGGCTTTGTTTCATCCAGCATTTTATCAAACTCCAAATATTGTTTGCACCCACCCCCGTATAAATTTTTTGCGTACTCGGAACGACCAGGATTAATATCGTACACCCCGGCATACTCGATCTCATCTTTAAAATTTCTAAGAAGATCCCTTCCCCAAAAACCTGAGCCCCGATGACCCGTACCAACTTGCGCTAATTTTATTTTTGCTGCATTATTGGTATCTGCAAACGGTTTGAGAGATGGGAGCATTACTGATGCACCAGCTGCGGCAGTGTATCCCAAAAATTTACGTCTCTTCATATTGCAAGCTTTTATTTATTAAACCAACTGTATTACTACTATTAACCTATTGTTGCGTCTCACCATTCATCAGCAACAACCCGATAGCTATCGGGTCTATTCTACTTTTCAAAATGTATCCAATCCACGTCAGCAAACCCGGCATCATTTGTAATATTTGTTCGTGTACAAAACAACCCGATCTTAGCTCCTACCCAACGGCCAGGTTTTGCTTTAAATGTTTTTAAAAGATGCCCGGAACCTTTTTCTGATTCATAACTGAAATCACAAATACCTCCTTTACTAACTTTTACTTTCAAATAAAACTCATTGCCACTTACCGGCATGCTTGAAATTTCTATTTCGTTCTTGTTTTTATCTGCATTGATATTTTCAGACTGAACGATATAAACTCCGTCGTTTTTCTTGATAACTGAAAGTGCAGCATAATCAGTACCAAAAATGACCAAACCAAATCTTTCATTTTCAAATTTTGGTTTGAATGATATCTTAACAGTTGCTGAAAATTCTTCAGCCGGGAATTTTTGTGCAAGAATATTAGAATAATTCCATGCTGATCTAACTGAATCAGGTTGATAAACTGAAAACATTCTCAAAGAACCATTTGGTGTTGGAAATGCCCAGCCTTCTTTCGGATTTGCCTGCCATTGCCATTGAAAACCAAATTTAGCTCCATTGAATTCATCACCGTCCTGAACAGTAGCCGGAGGATATTGTTTTCCTATATGGGGCTTTTTATTAACTAAAACCGGCTCTCCCTTTCCGTCACCATCTTTATCTATACCGATCACCGGCCAATCATTTATCCATTTCATTGGCTGCAAATGAACAACTCTGCCATAAGCTTCTTTATCCTGGAAATGTAAAAACCAATCTTCACCTGTTTGAGTCGTTACCCATGCACCCTGGTGTGGTCCATTAATTGAAGTCGCTCCCTGGTCGATCGCCACCCTTCTTTCATAAGGTCCATAAACATTTTTTGACCGAAGAATAGTTTGCCAACCGGTACTTACTCCGCCACCGGGAGCAAATATGTAATAGTAACCATTGCGTTTATAAAATTTCGGGCCTTCGATCGTAGGATCTCTTTCATGACCGTCATACACCATTACGCCATCACCAATAATTTTTGTTCCTTCTTTATTCATTTCTTTGACCACTATTATTGATTTAATTCCTGCACGACTACCTGCATAAGCATGCACTAAATAAGTTTTTCCATTATCATCCCAAAATGGGCAAGGATCAATTAATCCTTTACCTGTCTCAATCATTAACGGGTCGCTCCATGGTCCGAGAATATTTTTTGCCTTTACCAAATAAATTCCAAAATCCGGATCGGGATAATAGATATAAAATTCATTATTATGATAACGTATCGATGGCGCCCAAACACCTGCCCCATGTTGCACTTTATCATATACATCATAAGGTGGTTGCTTTTTCAATGCATGACCGATGATCGTCCAGTTCACCAGGTCTTTTGAATGAAGGATCGGCAGCCCGGGAATATGTGTGAAGCTCGAAGACACTATATAATAATCATCTCCTACTCTTATTGCATCGGGGTCGCTGTAATCTGCATTGATAATTGGATTTTTATATGTGCCATCGCCATTATCTGCTACCCACACTTTTGAGACCGGTTGCTGTGCTGCAACTTTCAGAGAAAACAAGATCAGTATTAATAATGCATTTCTCATAATTCGATCACTCTTTTTTCTGCATTGCTTATATAAGCTGTCTCGATAATTTTTATCACATTCAGTGCATCCTCAGGCGACACTGGCACATCAACATCATTACGAATTGCATTATAGATCCCCTCGTAGTAATCTCCATAATTTCCTTTCATTGATGGAACATATTCTTTAATGATCTTTCCGTCTCTTTCAGTATGTAATAACCCCTTCTGATCTTCAGGTTCAATTCCCCAATCTGCACCGCCCGGTTTTTTATGAGCCTGCAGATCGGTTTCCTGTACATCTGTTTTGTGTTTTATAAATGAGCCAAGTGTGCCATGAAAGATATAACCCGGTAATGCTTCACGTACGTAATAACTTGATTTCAACGTCATCCTATGATTGGGATAAAAAAGTTTTACATCAAAGTAATCATCCACTTTTGAACCCGGACGATTAATGGTAATATCGGCGGATAGAGCTACTGGCATTCCGAATAACTGCAGCGCCTGGTCAATTAAATGAGAACCCAGGTCATACAATGCGCCAACACCCGGTGTTGGTGTTTCCTTATGTACTTTATAACTCAGTTCGGGCACATACCTGTCATAATGAATTTCTGCCTCGACAATTTTACCAAGCCAACCTTCATCTAAAACTTTCTTTATCGTTCTGTAATCACTATCATATCGCCGGTTATGGTATACGGAAAGTTTTACATCTTCCTTTTTTGCTGCGGCAATTAGCTCTTCCGCCTGTAATACAGTCGCTGTAAAAGGTTTCTCAACAATTAAATGCTTGCCTGCAAGTATCGCCTCCATGGCAAACTCAAAATGAGTGACACTGGGTGTATTAACAATAACCAGTTCAACATTTTTATCAGCCAGTAGATCTTCCAGCGTTCGAAATGTTTTTACACCAGGATATTTTTCATGTGCAAGGTTCTTCGTTCTTTCCAAAACACCATAAAAATTAAAATGAGGATCAACAGACAAAAAAGGTGCATGAAAAACCCAGCCACTCATTCCAAAAGAACATAAAGCTGTATTTATAGGTTGCATCGAGTTTTATTTGATTGAATTTAGCCAATTCCTTAATCTTTCCATCCAATTATCATCTGTTGTTTTATTATACATCCCAAATCCATGTCCGCCTTTAGGATAAACGTGCATTTCCGCAAGTACCTTATTCTTTATACATGCCTGGTAAAAACGAATGCTGTTCTCAACCGGCACCGTTGCATCATCGCTTGCATGAATTAAAAATGATGGTGGTGTTGTTGGAGTAACCTGTAATTCATTTGAGTAAAAATCGAATTTATCCTTTGATGCATTAGCTCCAACTAAATTGTTCCTTGAACCTTTATGCCCAAAGGTGCTGTCGAAAGTAATTACGGGATATATCAAAATAGCGAAGTCAGGACGAGCAGAAGTTGTATCGTTGTTAGCTGCATCAGCTTTAAAATTAAAATGTGTTGCAGCAGTTGATGCTAAATGTCCTCCTGCTGAAAAACCCATAATACCGATCTTGTTTCTATCAACTCCAAACTCTTTTGCATTATTTCTTACAAATCGTATTGCTTGTTGTGCGTCTTGTAAAGGGGCCAAACTTCTATCAATGTTTATTGAATCATCAGGCAAGCGATATTTTAAAACATAAGCAGTAACTCCCCATTTATTAAATTCTTCAGCTACTCTTGTTCCTTCCTTATCAAATGCAAGGATGGCATAACCACCACCAGGGCAAATAATAACTGCCTTGCCATTTGGCTTTTCTGGTTTAAAGACAGTGAGTGTCGGATTGCTCACTTTTGCATATCGGGTAACATTATCTCTAGTAGTTGCATTCTCCTTATCAGCAACTTGTTTATTGTTGGGAACAATTTTATATAATGGAATTACTTGCTGTTTTTTATTGAAAACTGTATGATCAAAATTTTTTACAGCTTTATCTGTAAACCAGGCAGCACTTACCCCTTCTTCTTTTACATTGAATGAAAAAATGGTAGCTAATGAATAAGCCTGTGCCTGCTTATCATTTAATTGCTTCGACCACTTAACTCTTTTCCCAGGCGAGGCTCCATCACCGGCACTTTTATATTCAGCATAAAAAACAGTTTTTTCATTTTCAGGATTGTTCCAATTATTCCAACCCTCCGGCGTAATTACTTTTGGCAGATCACATTTAATAAAAACAGTTTTTGCATTTGCCCTCCATGGCCTTCCCAAATAAAGCTTAGCGACAGCAGTATCAGCAATTATTTTACAATTGAGAAACACATAACCAAACTGTTTTCCCGGCGTTGTACTTGCGGCTGTGATAAATGAATTCGTTTTTGCTTTTATTGTACAATTCTGAAATACTGAGGTGGCGGGCCCAAAAATAAAATCAGTTGTTCCTTCTATATAACAATCAGTAAAAAGCTGCCTTGATTGTTCTCCGCTTGTAAAAATTGTATCCTGGTTTCCAAGGAACTTACAGTTTTTAAATACGGCTTTATCCGCATCAACATACAATGCCAATGCCTGGCCGACTGGTCCGGCGCTGTTTGCAAATGTTATATTCTCGGCACGAAACCGATTGCCAGAGATCTTAGCTGTATAAGAAGTAAACGTAGTGTGTTTTCCTTTTCCTGAATAATCATTCCATGTAATGATCGTGCTGTCAACATTCTCCCCAATAAACGTTACATCTGTATTGTTGGCAGGCAATTCTATCTTTTCATTATAGATCCCATTCTTAATGTACAACGTAATTGGAGCTAAAGGATATACTCTCATTGCATCAATAGCATCCTGGATATTGTAATAATCACCAGTTCCATCTTTGGCTACTGTAAATACATATTTATATTGCTGCGGATTGGCAGTTTGCGCTGCTGTTTGAAAAGAAGCAGCGATACAGATCGATAGTATAAAAAAAATAGGTTTCAAAATTTTTCAGATTGGGGGTTCCAGCCGTTTAAAACATTTGCAATAGTATATTTATTGACCGCTTCATCTGTCAACTGTTTTGACCATTCCACTCTTTTTGCCGGTTCTGATGAAGGACCGTAATTTTTATATTCAGCATACCGGGTAGTTTTGTAATTATCAGTATTATTCCAGTTGCTCCAGCCCTCCATTTTTATATGTTCACCGATAAAACAATTCATATATACTACATGAGCATAAGGACGCCATGGTCGACCAAGTGAAACATTATGCAAAGAAGTATCCCCAGTGAGAATACAATCATTAAAAATATATCCAAATTCCTTTTCTTTTGGAGTTGATGCCGCTGTAACATGTGAATTCTTCTTGCTATGAATATGACATTTCTCAAACCAAACGGTAGATGAACCGAAAATGAAATCAGTTGTACCTTCTATATAACAGCTTTCATAATACTGGCGGCTTTTATCATTGTTAGTAAACAACACATCCTGGTTTCCGATGAAACGACAATTCACAAACATGGCTTTATCACCATCTGATTCTACTGCCACAGCTTGTCCTGCCGTAAACCCAGCATCGTTTTGAAAGGTTATATTTTTTGCAGTAAGATCATTTGCACGGATTTTAAAACTCCAAGATGTTCTTGTGTTGATCGTATCACCTGACGGCGAAAGTTTTCCCGAATGATCGTTATAAGTAAGAATTGTTTTGAATTTATCCTCACCGATCAATGTAACAAAGTTTTTTGCAGAATCAAGAAAGAGTTTTTCATAATAAACCCCGTTCCTTATGTAAATGGTAAATGGATTTTTATTATTCGAAGGAACCGCATTCAATGCTTCCTGTACTGTTTTATGATCACCGCTGCCATCCAGCGCAACAACTATTTTAACCTTTTGAGAATTTGCAACCAGCCCAACAAAAGATAATAATATGATGAATGTGTTTTTCATTCTATTTTGGCAATTCAGTTATTCGCAGCGCTATATATGGCTTTATTGGCAGCCGTATTTTCTTCATTTCCTTGTCATAAAAGCGATAGTCATTTGCAGCTCCGATTTCAAAAACTACAGGGTATTTTTCAATAGTCATATCCCAGGTATCTAAAATTTCTACTTTGTAGCGGTTGCCTTGCTTTGGCCTTTCATAAGCAGCATTTTTTGCCGGTATATTAAATACCCAATCATTAATTGTTTCTTTGCCAAAATAAATAATGTAAGACCCTTTCCCTGTTGTTGCTGTATAAAAGTCCCTGCTGATGTCAGCAGGTTCCAGCGGAGCACTTCCTTCTTCTAATATCTTTTTAAGAAATCCAACTCGTTTCCAGCTTGTGCCTTTGAACGTTCCACCTTTTGCCCAAAATATTGTGTCCTTATCCTCTTTGAACATATACGATTCTCCATGTGTAACAAAAGTACCGCCGATAATTCCCATCCAGATCAAATGGTTCATTTCTTCTCCACTATATCTTCCCCAACGTTGTTTAAGGTTGCCTTCATATCCCACTTCATCATAAATAATTGGCTTGCCATAAACATTTCGAAGGATTGATGCCGCTCCTTTATTCATTACGGGGGCTTCGTCTTGTATACTGATATGAGTAAATTCAGGCAACCAGTATTCAAAATATTTTGCTGTACTCCCATGAATAGATAATAAATGATGATACGAGTCTGAAGCAGCAACCGCTTTTGACAAAACGATCCAATCTTCATGAGTCCTAGCTTTTAGATAGTCATATTCATTAGCCATGGACCACCAAATATTTCTAAATGATGAGATCCTTGCAGTAATATATTTTATGTAACGGATATTAACATCCATTGACATGGAATCAAAACCCCAACGGCCTTTATCATACGGATGAAATAATATCAGATCAGCTTCAATTCCTAACCTATTCAGATCATCAAGTCTTTTTTCCAGGTGTTGAAAGAAAGCTGGATCGAATTGAGTGAAATCCCAAACCTTTTTTTCTTGTCCCCTAGCATCTTTTACAATTTCTTTTACTGGGAAAGGATAGAGCTCAGGTTCTTCTTTCACCAGGTCATAGTCTTTAGGGAAGACACCCATTCTTATTTTATTGAATGATGCGGCTTCTAAAGTTTTCAAAGTAGTTTCCTGCAATTGCTGTCCCATATGCTGCCATGCATAGGCGGTCGTACCGATAGGATAATACTGTTTACCATCAGCATACTTAAAGTTGTAAGTTTCACTAATCCTGACAATGCCGTGATTGTTATTATCTGCCTTTACACATTCAAAAGAACCTTTTTTATTGTCGAGTTGAGAAATATTAGATTTAGTAACATAATTCCAGGTTCCAATTTTCTCGGGCATAAAACGGATCTTGAAAATATTATCGCCATCATAAAAACCTGCAACAGTATATACTGTATCATTGGAAGAGAAAGTTGCTGTAAGAATTACATTTGAAAAACTATTACCGGTATAAGTATGCTTTAATGTCAGCTCAAATCTATCCCATTGTTGCACCTGTTGCTGAGAGAATAAAAAAATATTGACTTTTATTAACAGAGTAGTAAGCAGTAAGATATTTTTTATTTTCAATCTCACTCTCACAATCTATTTTTTAATGACTGGTTGAATAATTCTTTCTGCCAGATCCAGCTTCAGGTCTTTTATTTCTTTCAAAACTATTTGTGCAATCAGCCTTGCACCCAGTTCACTAAAATGGGTGTTATCTTCTTTACCTTCCGGATGATTTGGATGGTCACCGGGTTTTAGCTGGAGAAATAGAAGTTTAGAATTTTCAACACCCATTTGCTGGTAAAGCTGCTGGCCTTTTTTATCCATATCAATTAACGGAACCATTTCCTTTGCCGCTACCTCTCTTACGATCTGTGAATACACATCATGAGTACCAGCAATTTTTCCTGCTGAATCAAATTTTCTTCTTGCAACCGGGGTAAGTAGTACAGCGTTGAGTTTTTTACTTCTTGCTTCCGAAATAAAAACGGTAAGATTATTTCTGAATTCAGCTTCTGTTGTTGCATTTGCTTTTGTGGGCACTTCATCATTATGTCCGAACTGGATAAGCACATAATCTCCTTCTGATGATTCATCCAGTATTTGTTTCCAGAGGCCTTCATTCCGAAAGGACTTTGTGCTGCGTCCGTTTTTTGCTTTGTTGATAACAGTAACTGTACTATCCCAGAAGTAAACAAAGGGCATCCCCCACCCTGTTTCCGGATATGCCTTCGTTTCTTTTATGCTTGCTGTACTATCGCCTGCAATAAATATTTTTATCTTCTTTTTTTCAGGCAGGCTAAATGCAAGTAATATCAACGTAGAAAATATCAAACCTGATCTTTTCATTTAAGCAAAGAGTTTATGTATACTTCAATATTTGTATAAAACTTATGCAGCGAAATTTTTGCAGCATCGCTTGCATCACTAGCATTCAATCCGTTTTTCTTTTCCCAATCATCCGGTATTCCATCTTTATCACTATCTGCGGGTGCTGGTAAAGATCTTAAGCCGGGCCATGCATTTACTGTCATCTCAAATGGTGAATGATGTGGGTAGCGGCCCTGCACATCAATGATAAAACCTGTTCTGTTTTTCACATCATTTATAACCCTCTCATCCAGCGTATCTCTTTTGAAGCTTGCACCTGCCTGATTCAATACTGATTCATAAGCGGCTGTTGCTGTTTGTATGTTCATTGGGTCAGCAGGATGTGGCTTATCAATTACTGCAATCTTTTTATCCTCTTCAGTCCCCCCATTACCCATAACTATCCCCTGCCAATTATTCTTTGAAATATCTTTTGCTTCATCTACATAATTGCCGTTCACATACCACTTGCCAAAACCAATTGTTTCTGTTTTACCGGGATTTACGATCCGGTAACGTACATTCTTATTCGTAGACGGGCCGTATTTAAAATAGTTGTTTATGATATTATAATTCCCGCCTTCGCCTGCATATATATTATTGCCACCCCAGTTGTAAATAACATTATTGGTGTAATCAACAAACTCCATGACCCCTTGCCTGTTTCCATTAAACCGGGGATTACGGTTATTGCAATGTGCAAATAAGTTATGATGTGCTGATAAATGTTTACCACCCCATATACCGCCAAAACCATGTTTTTCCCAGTCTTTATCACCCGTTTCAAAATGATAAGAATAGTTCAATGGTTCTGAAATGATATTCCATTGGAATGTGGAGCTGTCACCGTTGTAAACTGAAAAGCATTCATCATTGCTCCAGCTAAATGTGCAATGATCAATAATGATATGTTTTTTGCCCCCACCGCTGAATGCATCTTCTCCTCCACTTCCATCTACCTGTCCAGCCTGACGTTGCATTTTGTCTCCAAGTCTAAATCTCATGTAACGAAGAATAATATTATCACCCCCTAATTGAACTGATTTATCTGCAACACAAATCCCATCACCCGGTGCCGTATGTCCAGCAATGGTAGCATTTGCTTTTATAGAAATAGTTGAATTCAAATGAATGGTTCCTGAAACTGCAAACACAATAGTTCTTGGACCATTAGCGGTAGCTGCCTTTCTGAAACTTCCTTCGCCATCATCGTCAAGATTGGTAACAATAAAAACTTTTCCTCCGCGTCCACCGGTTGTGTATTTACCATAACCTTCAGCACCAGGAAACGCAATAGGATCATTCTCGGTTTTTGACAACTTTGAAATCGGCTGAGCACAGCTAATTGTTATAAAAGCAATGAATAAAGAATAATAAATAAAAATGCTTTTTCGTATGATCATAATTGAGATTGTGACTCGGTGATTGTTTTAACGAGGCTATTGATATATACTTCTATATTATCGTAACCAGTACTTAGATTTCTGCCGTTTGCATTTGCGTTGGTGTGATCCAGTTTGTTTACTTTCTCCCATTCATCCGGCATTCCGTCCCCGTCTGTATCTAGTGGCGCAGTTAATTGATTTAACAAAGGCCACCCACCTACATCTGCCTGGCTGTCGATAATACCATTTGTACTTCCAGCAGAACCATTTGCAGTATAGTTTCCATTTCTTACTGTATTAATAATTCTGTTATCAACTGGGTCACATTTAAATGATGCACCAGAGTAATCCAAAACTCTTGTATAAGCAGCTTGTGCTGTATGCGTAGTTACATTATTATTTATTGGATGAGGAGCAGCAAGCTTCATGGCAGCTTTATCTGCATCAGAAACTGTACCGTAACTACTATGAAACTGGTTGTATACGCCATATGTCCAGTTATCATTGGTAGCCCTTGTACTTCCTTCTACGAAATTGCCATCAATAAAAAATTTTCCCCATTTATCATACACTTCGTCGCCGACGTTTTTATTTTTATCAATAGAAAAAATGCGTTCTCTCTTCGAGGTTGCAGGACCCGGTTTATAATAATTATTAACCAGATTAATATTCATTGCTTCACCGCCGTAAGCACTATTATTACCCCAATTGTAAATAACATTGTTCCTATAGTCAACCAAATCAGTTAAAGCAAATGCTTTTCCCGCTTCTTCCCCAAAACGTGGATTACGGCTGTCATGATGTGCAATCAGGTTATGATGAAAAGATGCTTGCCTTCCGCCAAAAATACCTCCATAACCATGTGGCCCTTTACTGTGAACAGAATTGCGCAGGCTTTCGGAAATGATGCACCATTGTAAGGTAAAATTTTCATTTGCATAAAATGATGTGCATTCATCTACACTCCAACTCATCGAGCAATGATCAATAATAATATTATTTCTAAATCTTCCGCCCAGCGCATCAGATTCCTGTCTTGATACATCACCTAAACGAAAACGCATATAACGGATAATAACATTATCTGCATCCACACTCAATGCATAATTACGTAAGCAAATGCCATCGCCGGGAGCAGTTTGCCCGGCAATGGTTACAGTTCCATTTTTTATTGACAAACTACTATTTAAAGAAATAGTGCCGGATACATCAAAAATAATAATGCGGGCACCTGATGAATTAATTGCTTCACGCAAACTTCCGGCGCCTGCATCGTTCAGGTTTGTTACTTTTATTATCCTACCACCTCTGCCTCCTGTTGCATTACGTCCAAAACCTTCTGCACCCGGAAATGAATATGCTGTTTCCTGTACTGGCGTTGGCCCAGACGGAGTTGCAGGTGTTCCTGAATTACTCTTCTTGCAGTTAGAGAGTAAAACAAACAAACTCAGGAAAAAAGAAAAAAAACGAGGTCGATTCATAATAGGGTTGAGAAAAGAAAGGTGTGAGTTTCAATTCACACCTTTACAATTTTTAAAATTTTAAGGCCTCCATCTCGGATCACCCGAAGTATTTCTTCCAGGAAACGTATTATCAATAATTTGAAAATTACCATTATAAGGATTCATAAATAATTCCAATGAAGTCTTACCATAAGTGACGATACTCGGTATATCATTGCCTAATGAAACCTGGTCAAACGTTCTATAATTATTAGATGCATTGATAGTAGCAGCCGCATTAGCTCTTATTCCTCTTACAGTCCGGGCACCTGCATTAGCTTTTCCTATCCCAAATATGGAATTATTGATAGTGATCCCATTGGTAACATTATTAGTACCCGCAGTATTATAGTCAACATAATAACTGCCGCCGCCGCCTATTGGAGCTTCATTGATCGTACAATTTTCGATCAATACCGAGATTGAATTATTTCTACTGGTGATTATTTTTTCTGCTTTATAAATGGTGCTGTTCCTGATTATAATATTATCAGTTCTTGCCGTTACAATATCTACTGTATGAACACCATATCCTGCAAGACTATCAAGGATGCAGTTATCCACCAGGAAATTGTTGATGATAGCCGGCTGGCTTTGGGTTCTTACAAGACCCCTGAAGATCTCCGCTTTGCAGGAAATGAAATTCAGTTTACCGATCGTACAGGCCACACTGATGTTAAATACATACTTGGTTGCATAGTCGGTTCCCCGCAATGTTACATCTTTAAAGACGATAGAGTCTATTATGCTTCCGGAAACAATATTAAAATTACTGGGCAGACTAATTGTCGCCTGGCCAGGTGTAAGAAGATCTGCACCGCTAAGCATTGTAACAGATTTACTCAGGCTTAATGCAGTCGCTACAACATAAGTCTCACCCCGTTTTAAAAGAATAGTACTGCCGGATGGTATTACAGGAAGTGTATCAGTCAATACAGAAGGCCTGCCAGTAATTCCTCTCAGATCAACCAGGTTCCCGCTTAAAGGAATTGCAGTACTAAAGTCAGCCCATCCGCGAACACTGGTTCCACTATAAAGAAATATAATGTACGCTGTAGCTGATGACAAACCACTGATAATTTTGTATTGATTTGTTACATCTGTTGGCGTAAGTGTTACTGTAGTTACAACAGAACTGTCTGAAGCTTTTAAAATTTTTATAGAAGTAACTGCGGCCCCTCCGGTAGTCCAGCTAACTTTAACAGCCTCATCAGTCACATCACTTATACCCGGAGTATTCAGGATAGTTGGGAATTTTGCTGTTCTTATACTCCCAAGGTTTGACATATGGGAATTAAATACCGTATCAGCAGCATTGGCACGAACCTGAACCTGGTAGAGTTTATCCCAATCGAGGTTATCAAACGTGTATACATTCGTATCAAGAGTAACAGTTCTTAGAATTGTCCTGAAAGTATCACGACTCAATTGGGCAGTATATGACTGAGC
>Ga0184611_1000093_pt1 | contig 14332 bp, 9 predicted proteins | sample PLM3_5_coex_FD_133162 | JGI IMG/M metagenome (GOLD analysis project Ga0184611, IMG submission 133162) | Groundwater sediment microbial communities from an aquifer in East River, Colorado, USA - PLM3_5_coex | ecosystem: Environmental > Terrestrial > Soil > Riparian zone | place: USA: East River...
ATTTATCAAACTCCTGATCTCACTTTGCAATGCATCGTGTGGATAGTTCAAATTTCTTCTTAATGTGTTTGATGCATACAAACCTTCTTTTTCCGCCTGCACTTGTTTCTCATATAAGCTTGCTGAAGAATTTATTTGTTGTCTGTAAATAACATTACCTGCATTCGTTACCACATACTCAACCTGGTTTCCATTTGTTATTACTTTATATTCTACGCCACCATTTTGCACAACAACTTTTTCAAGTGCTTGTTTAGCCATGTATCTTGCTTTCTCTTCTCCCAACTGCCGATCTGAAACTTTTTGTTGTTCTTCCGGAGTCAACACAAGAGGCTCTGATTTTAGTTTCCCTGCAGCTTCCAGTTTTTCTTTCAATCCCGGATTAGCTTTTAACTTGGCATCCATTAACACAGCTTCCTGCCTTTTCAGATCTGCCTCTTTTCTTGCCTGTTCTTCTTTTGATACTTCTTGCGCAAATGATCCATTAAAAGAAATGCTTGCGATTAAAAAGAAGAGAACAAATTTGATCGTTGAATTACTCTTTGCTGATCTTGTGCGGGTATAGTTTCTCCTTAAGGTAAGTGGGTATAAAACTGACATAGGCAGTTAGATTGTTTTGGTATAAATAAAGTGAGCGTTAGTTACAGCGACCTAAGTTAGGGTTTTTTTGATAATCCGAGCAAAACCAATGAAAAAAACTAAGGAGATTTTCTACGGTACTAACCTCATTTATTTCATTTGTATACAAAGTCTTCTTAAAGCGCAAATGCCAACAAAATAATCGGGTTTTTTAGCCGTTTTACATACCGGAGACATTGGAAAATGAAGCACACAAAAAGATCACTCTTTATCTTAATTTTCTCGGGCTTTTTACTTTGCTTTTTCACAGATTCTTCCGCACAAATGATAACCGGTGTGTGGAAAGGAAAGATCAATAAAAAAAAGACGGAACTTAAAATAATCCAGAAAGGTGATAGCCTTGTTGGGACTTCTTATTACTACGAATCAGAGAACAATTACCGGCGCTATTCAATAAAAGGATATTTTGATCCAACTACCAATGAAGCAGTTTGGTGGGATGATCAGTTATTAGAAGAAAAAACAGGAAAGCCTGGCTTAAATACACCAGGAAAAATTCCTTACCTGTCATCTGCCGATTTTAATTGTCCCGGAAGTGATAAAATGTTTTTAGATGGTAATGCTTCTTTAAAACATAGAAGTGATAAACAAGAAGGACCGGTTCATCTTGAAAAGACAGATCAAACTTTATTTCCGGATGAATGGGATTTTATTATTGAAAACTATACTGCCGGCGCTAATGACCCTTATTATATTGACAGTGTTTCATCAATAGCTTCAACACCGGTTATGGTACCTGTTGAAAAAACAATTCAGCAAAAAGAAAATACTGTTCCTGTTGAAAATAAAGAAACAGCCAAAGTAAATAACCGGCCTGTTGAAAAACCAGAAACGGTTAAAGTATCACCAGCTCCAAAGACAGTTGAAAAACAACTAACCGTTAAAAAAACTATTGAAGAAGAATTTAAAATAAGAGAAAAAATAATTGCCACAGATATACCGATAACAGGTGATTCTATTGAGCTTCGCTTTTATGATAATGCCGAAATTGATGGTGATTCAATTTCTCTTTTCTTAAATAACAAACTAATATTTCAACATATCCGGCTTACCGGAGCGGCCTATACAATTAAATTACCCGTCAATGAACTTAATGAGAATAATGAACTGGTAATGGTTGCTGAGAATCTTGGGTCCATTCCCCCAAATACTTCCTACATGTTAGCGATCGTGAATAACAAACGCTATGAAGCGATGCTGAAAAGCACCGAAGAAAGCAGCGCTGTTATCAGGTTGACAAAGCAACGACCATAGCAAAAAATAATTCTATTTTGCTATCTTACATTCCTGAAAATTATTCTTATGTCTTCTATTTCTGTGACCATTAAAGACGAAACAAGCGGTGGCAAAACTTTTCATTCAATTCAAATAGAGTTCCCAACTTCACTTGTGACCGTTGGAGAGATAATTGAAAAACGGGTTGTTGCCGAAGTAAATGAATACAATAAAACGAAAAATGATAAGTATTATGGACTTGTTCAACCTGATGGTGCTGAGGTGATATTAAATGGTTTTCGTCTGCAAAAGTTTCGTCCTGTTGATGCAAAAAAACAAACACAGGTTGCTAAAGATGCATTTTTGAAAAATGGTTTTTTTATTCTTATCGATAGCATACAAGCTGAATCGCTTGAGCAGACCTTTGTGTTGCATCAACGATCTGAAATAAGCTTTATTAAGTTAACCCCATTAGTAGGAGGATAAAATGGGATTTTTTGATTTCCTGAATAAAAATGAAAAAAAGGAGGAAGGAACGATTCCTCAAGAGCTGGCTATCAGCAAAAGGCTTCAGACTATTACAGCTAATATTGAGCAACTAGAAAAAAAATTATACAACAAAGATGCTCCTTATGATTATTATTTGCCATCGCCTGAAGGTGGCAATATAGAAGATTATCTTTTATTGCCATCCGATATAACTTCTAAAGAAGATATTCTTTTTCTTTCTTCATTACTACCAGGATTAAGTAAAAATAAAACTCGTAAAAATAAGATCCAGATCGAGCTTATTACTAAGCTTTTTCGCAATTACCGTCTTGGTAAGATCGATCTAACCGATGAAGAACTATTTCATTTTCTACATAACTGGCAGGAATGCAGAGACTCTTACACTTTCCAATGGTCCAAAGGAAAGTTGATGAATATGGTGCTTGCTAGGATACAGGAGAAAGATTTAGATGATACGCTTCGAAATACATTGCAGCTGTTCAGAACCCCAGAGACCGTTTATATGAGTGCTGATCACCGGAAAGTAAATGAGAGGATCGATTATATGCTTCAAACCACCTCATTGGTGCCTGTTGACAAAAAAGATGAGTGGGGCCGGGTAATCGCAAACTATATCGAATCAAAAGCGGATGAAAAACTAAAACTAGCCTGGGCTGATCTTATTAAATTCTGTCTTGATAGCAGTGATAAAACCTCCCCACCGAAAAATTGGTTGCCAAAAGCAAAAGAGTTAATAAATAAAGTTGGTCATGATGAATTTGCGAAAACAATGATCAAAAGCCTGGCGATAAACAAAGAATCTATCATCGCTGTTCATAAAAATGAAAAAGATCATTTTTTAACAGAGCTTAATCATAATATACTCCGCGGCCTTGTGTGGTGTACTGGCCTGGTAAATGATCCTGAATTGCAAACAGCAGTTGATCAATATGCTCTTGTTGCTTTTAAGAAAAAACCAAGCGTCGGACCCATTTCTGCAAAAACTGGCACCGCTGCTATGTTTGCCTTTTCATTATTGCCTTTCAAAGAAGCAGTAACAAGGCTGATGAAATTCAGGAATAAGATCATCAACAATAATATCCTTAAATCGATCGATCGCATCATAAGTGAAGTAGCCGCAAAGAATGGCTACGATAAAAACCTTATAAAAGAGATCGGTGTAATGGATTTTGGGCTTGATGAATTGGGTAATAAAAAAATTGAGTTCGGATCTGTTACCTGTAATATCCAGGCGAGGAATGCCGGTGATGTAATTATAGAATGGAAAAAAGATGACAAACCGATAAAATCAGTGCCGGCAACTGTAAAAAAAGAATTTGCGGGCCGTCTTAAAGAATTAAAAAATGATATCAAAGAACTGGAGGCACAGTTACAAGTGCAGAAAGATCGGATTGAAGGTTATTACCTCGAACAAAAAGTTTGGAAATACAATGAGTGGCTTGAAAATTATATCACTCACCCGCTTGTTAAAGTGATCGCTTCCAAACTCATCTGGCTTTTTAAAAAGGAGGATATTAATGAAACGGGTTTGCTTATCGACAATAAGTTCTTTAATGTAAAAAACGAACTTATAACATGGTTAGATGAAAATGTCTCGGTTGAACTTTGGCATCCTATCAATTCAAACATCGATGAAATAGTAAGCTGGAGAAATTTTATACAGGAAAAAGAGATCACGCAACCCTTCAAACAAGCTTACCGCGAAATTTATTTGCTTACTGATGCAGAGTTAAATACGAACACTTATTCAAACCGCTTTGCGGCACATATACTTCGCCAGCATCAATTTGCTGCTTTGTGTAAACAACGTAGCTGGCAATATCACCTGATGGGTCAATGGGATTCGCATAATACACCAACCATTCAATTGCCAGTTTGGAATATGACCGCACAATATTATGTAGATGCTGATGGCAACGCAGAAGCAAATAATGTTGGCGTCTTCAACTATATTTCAACGGACCAGGTAAGATTTTACCAGGGCAATGAATTACTACAATTGATCAATGTTCCTAAAATTGTATTCAGTGAAATAATGCGGGACGTCGACCTGTTTGTTGGCGTAACCAGTATCGGTAATGATCCTAACTGGACCAATACGGGAAATGAGGGATACAATGCTTACTGGCATGGCTATTCTTTCGGAGAATTGACCGAATCAGCAAAAATGAGAAGCGAGGTCTTACAAAAACTTATTCCCCGTCTTAAGATCGCTGATAAATGTTCATTCGATAAAAAATACCTGATCGTTAAAGGAAAACTCAGGACCTATAAGATACATATGGGCAGCGGCAACATAATGATGGAACCTAACGATCAATACCTCTGCATTGTACCCGGCGGAAGAACAGAAAAAGATCCCGGCAGGATCTACTTACCATTTGAAGGAGACAGGCAGTTATCAGTAATTATAAGTAAGGCCCTTCTTCTTGCCGAAGACGATAAAATAAAAGATGTAACTATAACCCGCCAGATAAAATGATCTTTTGAATGCCATTAAAAACTAAGTTTTGCAAACACCGGGAAATGATCAGATGAAAATCTTCCTCCCCAGGTTTGCGAAAGAGTGGCATGTTGTAACACATTCCATTTCCCTTTTAGAAAAATAAAGTCAATAGGCTCATTATCTATTTCTTTTGAAGTAAAGGCATTAAAGGTTCCCTGCGGGCCATAATGAGGTGTAAGACTTACTGCCTTAGTGTCAATAAACTTATCCTTATCGGTTGATCCAGTTATGATCTTTATTGGATCATCAGATGGTTTGGAATTAAAATCACCCGTAATAATAACAGGGTTATTCCCGGCAATATCTTTCACCTTTTGCTTTAACAGCCTGGCACTTTCTCTTCTTGCTTCCTTGCCAATATGGTCAAAATGAGTATTGAAAACAAAAAATGTTTTCTTAGTTCTTGCATCACTAAACTTTGCCCATGTAACGATCCTCGTTATCGCAGCATCCCAGCTCTTGCTTCCGGGCATTTCAGGATTAAGTGATAACCAAAAAGTAGATGACCCGAGTAATTTCAATCTTGTGGTATCATAAAAAATAGCAGAATACTCGCCTTTAGTCTTACCGTCATCACGACCAACACCAACGTACTTGTATTGCGAAAGTGAATGGCCCAGATCCATTACCTGTTCATGCAATGCTTCCTGTACGCCTAGTATATGTACATTATGAAATTTTATTTGCGAAGCAGCATTGTCCTTCCTGTATGGCCATGCATTCAAACTATCATTCCTGGTATTGTACCTGATGTTAAACGTCATTACATTCAATTCCTGTGATTGAATACTCATTGAAATCATAAAACTGGTAGCAATAAAAATCTTTTTCATATACATATCGATTAGTTATTTCAAATGGTCGTTAGCAAAAGAACAGTGTTTAATCCACCATTAGTTAACATTTTAACGAATATACTTTGTTGTTTTATTTATTATATATAATTTCATTGTACCATTATTTTCTAATATTAAATTACTTACTAACAAATTATGAAAGTAAACCCAGCAACCAGCAACGACTACGATATAGTCGCCAATCACCAGTTTGCAGAAATAAGAAAGGACCGCGAAACAGGACAACAAGTTTTATTTGCATTAAAAAGTTTTAGAAAAGGAGAAAAGATCAGCCCATTGGGTGCTGCCTTTGTTTCTGACAAGCCTTCTTATTTAACTGTTCAAACTGGAAACAAAACGCATATTGCGTTGCACCCTTATTTCCTGCAATACATCAATCATGGATGCAATCCCAATTGTTTCTTTGATACAACAAAAATGGAGGTAACTGCCTTGCGTGATGTAGCAGAAGGCGAAGAGTTCACTTTCTTTTATCCATCCACTGAGTGGAACATGGCAAGCCCTTTTCAATGCTATTGCAATCAACCCGGCTGTCTTGGTCTTATCAATGGCGCTGCACACATTCCTGAAGAAATACTCAAGCGTTATAAGCTGAGTGATTTCATCAAAAGGAAAGTTCATTATCGCCTGCGCAAATTGAAAAGAGCTTAATGCTATTTCAGTTGTTTTAAAATTTCCTCGATTGCTTTATCCAATTGCGGATCGCGGCCATTTAGCCTATCATCAAAACTATTGATGATCAAAATATCCGGTTGCACTCCTGTTTTTTCCAGGTCCTTCCCATCAAGTGAATAACAGCCCCATGCCGGCATACGGACGGATGAGCCATCTACCAACCCAATTCCACTGGTGAATATTATCCAACGATAGGTTTCATTGCCAACGATCTTTCCAAGCTTCAATGCTTTAAAACCCTGCGAGGTCATTTCTGCATCACTTAAAGATTGTTCATTTATCAATAAGATGATCGGTTTATCAGCAGGAGAAAAGTTCGATTGTGGCGTCAGTTGCCCTTCACGGTATTTCCATTGCAAATAACTACGCTGGCTCAAAAACTTCAATACTTCATCATGCACATTGCCGCCGGTATTATAACGCAGGTCAAATATCAATGCGTCTTTTTTATTTAGCTCCTGTGTCATATCAATGATGAATTGGTCTAATTCGAACTGACCCATATTCTTCATATAACCGTAAGCAATACGACCGTTCCCTTTTTCATTTACTCTCTTTTGGTTATTATCGATCCACTCGTCATAAAGATTAGCAAACAGTGTAGCCTGCGGATGAATTTTTATATTCACAATCTGACCATTGCGATCAAAAGTCAATCTTAACTCCCTGTCTCTTGATGGGACTGTGAAATAATAATTCCTGTCGATTTTCTTATCAACGGCTTCATCATTCACTTTTACCAATATATCTCCGGGTTTTATGTCAATTGATTTTCTGTCGGCAACTGAACGTCTTGCTATATATTTTACTTTATAAGGATCATCATTTTCAAAAATGATCCCTGTTTCCATTGTTTGATTCTGTAAAGCAATTGTTTCATCCGTACCGAATGTGCCAAAGCCCTGGTGTGATGAATTTAATTCACCGAGCATATCATTCAACATTGTTCTCAGATCAGCCCGGTTATTTAAATGAGGTAAAAATTGTTTGTAATAATCCTTTGTCTTCTTCCAGTCATTACCATGAAATTTATCATCGTAATATCCTTCTTCCATTCCCGCCCATGCTTCATAAAACATTTGATTGAATTCTTCTGATAGATTTCTTCTGAATGTGTAGCTGATACTGATAGGGTCAACTTTATTGGCTTCGAGATTCAGTTTGTTGATATTTCCACTGAATAATGCATATAACTTATCGCTTACTTCCACGATATCAAATCCACCAGCATTATCTGTATTTGCGATCTTCTCTGTTTTATTCGCTTCAAATGGCTCGATCACGGTTTTCCAAAGGGCAGTTCTGCCTTCGCCATGATTGCTGGCATATAAAACAGTTGTCTTATCTCCTTTTTGATAAACAGCTTGCAGGAACTGCGCACCGATAGAAGGACTGATCTGTTCCATTCTATCTATTATAAGGTCCATATCGATCGTCACTTCTTTTGCTTTTAGAGAATCCGCACTAGCCGCTTTCTTGGTTGTATCTTTTTTCTCTTCTTTAAAAAGTTCATTGTATTTGTCCAGTCGGTAAGGCTCGTCTAATTTCTCCAACGGTAAACGATACACTCTTGCATTTGCCATTCCGAATGGATAGGATGGCCTTAAACGCTGCGAAGTGAAGTAAATGTATTTTCCATCGCCCGACCAGATAGGGCCATTTTCTGTAACACCCGTATTTGTCAGGTTGGTTGTTTTATTTTCTTTTATGTTATAAACAAAAATATCTTCTTCAAAATTCCTTTTAGCAGTAAATAAAACATAGTCATCATTGGGAGAAAAGCCCGGATCACTATTTTGAAAAGCCCATATCTCATCTCTCACGATCATTTTGCTCTGCAATGTCTTCAGGTCGAGTAACCTCACTTCATCGCGGCCACTCAGGTAAACAGCCTGTGTTCTTTTCTTATTCAATATAATGCTCCGGTTATTTCTTTTATCATTGGTAAGCTGTTTTGGCGTGCTGTTGCTATCGGCCCTTACCGTAAATAAATTATAATAGCCATCTGCTGATGTTTGATTAAATAATAGGGTCTTATTATCACTCATCCATTTTATTTCGGCAATACGCTCAGCATTGCCACGATTTACCTGTTGAATGAATTTTCCTTCAATATCACTTACAAACAATTCACCTCTTGAAACAAAAGCCAGTTTTTTTCCATCCCCAGAAACATCAAAGTCTTCGATAGTCCCTCTTACTTCAAAATCCTTTTCTTTTGGTAAAACATTGTTCCGAATGATCGAAACATTCAGCTTGCTTTCTTTACCTGCCTTTACATCATAAAGCCATAGCTGGTAATCCTTTTCAAAAACAATTTTCCCACCATTGGCATTTACCTGGGGCGCTTTTATTGAAGAAGAAAATTTTGTCAGCTCCTTTTTCTTTCCGTTGTCCAATGCATATAAATTGAATTCGCCATTTGCCTCATCAGATATAAAATAAATGTTACCAGTCTTGTCAATTGTTGCTGCAAAGTCTTTTCCTTCCCAATCGGTGTATTTCTTATGCTGCTTTGTTTTTAAATTATATGACTGAATATCCGGGTTGAAAGGACCTTTATATCTTTTACGCTGCGACTGGTTGCTGCTTTCCCATGTATCATTAAAAAATATTTCGCCACTTGTTGGATGCTCGATCAAATTATGATCATACTGAAAAAAATAATTTCCAAAAACCCGTTGAGGCGTACCGCCATCTGCACTTACTTTAAATCCTGCCACCTGCCCCATACGGCCACTGTTGAAATAAATTGATCTTGAATCCCAGCTCCAGCTTGTTACTTCATCATTGCCGCTGTGATAAGTGATCTGCTTTACATCACCGCCATTAACAGGCATTATATAAATATCACCGTTACCGTATTGCCTCCCTGTAAATGCGATCCATTTTCCATCAGGAGAAACTCGTGGGTTGGTCTCATAACCCTGCATGGCGGTAAGTCGTGTTGCATTGCCATCACCTACATTTGCTTTCCACAGATCCCCTTCATAAGCGAAGATGACTGTTTGTCCATCTGGAGTCAATGTGGGGTTAGAAAGAAAGTATGTATTGTTTTGAGAATATAGTTGTGCAGAAAATGATACTGCAACAAGGAAAAGAAACTTCTTCATGGAAAATGATTTTGGGTGAACAATGTACACCCAAAATCAATTGAAAGTTTTCCGTTTGTAATTTTTTTTATCCTTTCAAATGCCATCCCCTTTTCTCAATTCCCCGAACATTACTGGCCGATTTTAGTTCTTGCAAATAAGTGGAAAGCTTATTTAGTTCACTGTCAGGTGTACCCGTAAACTCTTTGATATAAATTGCGTTACCAAAATTATCTTTTACTTTTTCAGATGAATCGTCAATGATCAAAATTCTTTCAAGCTCATACCCTTTTCTTTTTAATTTTTCTAAATGCTTGGCAAAATAATAAGTATCCAGTTCAATATCTCTTTTAAATGTGCATTTACTTCGTCCCCAAATAAACTCTGGTTCAATACTGTCTTTGAAAATATTCGACGCAATACTTGTGACATAATCATCGGATGCCGAAGACCAAACTGCAATTATAAAGTCTTCCTTTATTGAATTAAGAAACTCATCAAGCCCCGGTCTTTTGTAAACAAAGTATTCAGCGTAAACAAAATCATATTCTACTGAAGCAAGCTTTGCTTCAGATGCATGGATCAAAGTTTCATCAAGATCAAGGATCAATAATATTTTATCGTATTTGCTGTCCACTAGAAAAAGTTATTTCACAATCCTGAATCCCTGGTTGCTGAAAGATGCATGAATATTCACTCTCCCAATATCGTATGAGTTAAAAAAATTACAGGCATTCTTACTACACCACCACGAGCCACCTCTTGCATGAACAGTGGTATTGCTTTCAGTTGGTTTTAATTTACCAGTACAAAACTCAAAAACATTACCATACATATCATATAAACCCCATGGATTGGGCGCAAAACTTGCAACCGGTGAAGTGTACATGTATCCATCACTGTTATCCGCTTTTAAATGATCTCTTCCAAGCCAGATGTTTGCATATTTACTAATTGTAGCGTTGTTATTGCCAAAGAAATAATCATCATCGCTCCCGGCTCTGCAGGTAATTTCCCATTCTTCTAATGTTGGTAGACGAACACCGGCCCATTTGCAATACGCCATGATATCTGAATAGCTAATACAGGTCACAGGATGATCCATTTTATTTTCGATGCCTCCCCTGCTGATACCATTTGGATATCGCCAATAGGCAGTTGAATCTTCGAGCCATTCAAATTCTTTCAATCCCGGTTTGAAGACCATTGCATTTTTTCTTCTCTCCGCATCAGTTTTATAGTCAGTTGCCTCAACAAATTTTTTAAACTCTTCGTTGGTGGTTTCGGTTTTCGAAATGTAAAAATCATTTATCGAAACTTTCCGTTGCGGATTTAAAACATGGCCTTTCTTACCTATTGTGTAAGTGCCCTGTTTTATTAAAACAAAATTGCTGTCAGGCTGGGCACTTAGTGAGCTGACGCAAATGAATAAAATAACAATGCAATAAATTTTATTTCCCGGGTGCATTATAAAACTCAGTCACTCTTTGAATAATGAGGTCCTCGTTTGCTTTATTATAATTTAGATAGGCTCGGTAATCGGCCATGTCGTCATAAAGTTTTTTATACGACGCAGTTTTGAGAAATGGCTCCCAGTTATTTTCCTTCATCAGCAGCATAAAAATAGTAAGTATGTCAAGATCTTTTTGTGACTTGTTTTTTTTATACGTTTCCAGCAAAACAGGAATAATAGCTTTTGACTTAATTGCCCAAATGACATACTTGAAATTCAACCCCACTTTCCCGGTTCGTTTTATTGATTCTGTCATCAAAGCAATAACAGAATCTTTATTTGTTTCAAAAAAATCTGTCTGCCTTGCACTCCAATGATACTCACCAAATGCATCGGGCAAATATGGAAAAATTTTTTTATGTTCATCTTGTACGGGTGGCATAGCATCACAATTCTGGCTGTATGACTCCGCATGGATCAAGTTATAAGTAAATTTTTCCCGGAAGGATAATTTTTGATATTTATTATCATCAAGCTTTCTTCCTCCATCACCATCTCCATCTTCGTCTTCAGTATATTTTATAGTCTTTATTAGTTCTTTTACTTTAGAAAGACCATACGGAGGGGTAGTAAGTATAAGTCGGCTATTATGGTAGGCTTCACTTTCCTTGCTCGCAGACTTCCATACTTCATCCTGGGAGAATAAAGTACCGCAGAATACAAAAGAAAGAAGCATAAAAGCAAATTTCATATACAGCTATTTACTTTTAAAATTACTGAAATGAAACAGATAATAACTATATCACTACATTGATCATTTTATTTTTAACATAAATGATCTTCTTAGGTTGCTTGCCTTCCAGCCATTTTAAAACTACTTCATCTTTTAACACTATTTCTTCCACCTGTTGCTGCGTAGCATCCAATGCAATAGTGAGTTCAGACCTTGTTTTACCATTGATGGCAACAGGATATGCTTTTGAAGTTTCCTTTAAATACTTATCATTCCATTTAGGGAAGGAAGCATCAAGAATAGTTCCGCTATTACCCAATATACTCCACAACTCTTCGCTTATATGCGGCGCATAGGGAGCTAATAAAATAAGTAACTGCTCCAGTACTTCTTTTTTATAACATTTAAGATCGGTAAGATCATTTACACAGATCATGAATGTGCTGACACCTGTATTGAAACTAAACCGTTCTGTATCTTCTTCTATCTTTTTAATTGCTTTATGCAACACTTTCAGTTCGGCATCCGTTGCTTTTTCTTCATTCCAAACTTTTCCTTTCAGCTCATCATAAAATAAACGCCAAAGTTTTTTAAGAAAGCGATGAACACCTTCGATGCCTTTTGTATCCCATGGCTTGCTCATTTCAACAGGGCCAAGGAACATTTCATACATGCGGAAAGTATCGGCGCCGTATTTCATTACAAGATCATCGGGATTAACAGTGTTGAATTTTGATTTGGACATTTTTTCAACTTCACTCCCGCAGATATACTTTCCATCTTCCAGAATAAATTCAGCTTTTGCATATTCTCCACCTCTCCATTTTTTAAAAGCTTCTCTATCTAATTCGTATCCATCAACAATATTTACATCAACATGAACAGGAACTATAGAGAACGTTCCTGCATTTGGGTCATTAGATAATTTTTTCCATTCTAAACCAAATCTCCCGTTTCGCCAATCATCGAGTGTTTCATTTGATAGAAATCCATGATTTAAATATTCTTGATAATATTTTAATGAAACAAAAACTAGGAATTTAAATTGAGAAGTCCCAGAAGGATTTGTAATAACAACTCTATATGCAAACCTACTACTTCCCTGTATCATCCCCTGGTTCACCAATCTTTTATAAGGTTCCTCATGGCTGATCAATCCAAGATCAAACAGAAACTTCGTCCACATGCGGCTGTATAATAAATGCCCAACTGCATGTTCTGTACCACCGATATACAGATCGACCTGTCCCCAGTAATCAGAAGCCTTGCGGGAACAAAATTCTTTATCATTGTCCGGATCCATGTAACGAAGAAAATACCATGATGAACCTGCATATCCCGGCATTGTATTCACTTCCCTTATTCCGCCTTTATAATTTTTCCATTCAGTCAAATTAGATAAGGGTCCCTCACCATCCGGTCCGGGTTTTAGATCATCCATATGTGGTAACACTTCCGGCAATTCTGATTCGTCTAATGGATATGCAATACCATCTTTCCAAATGATCGGGAATGGTTCACCCCAATAGCGCTGACGGCTAAATGCAGCATCCCGCATTTTATAATTCACTTTTCTTACCCCAATTCCTCTTTTTTCAATTTCATTTATCACAACATCAATTGCATCTTTCATCACCATGCCGTTGATGAAATCACTGTTCTCAAGTATCGCATCTTTAGTTGGATTCGCTTCCTCACCATTATAATGGGAACCAATAATGTTGGTGATCGGAATATTAAAATGCTTCGCAAATAAAAAGTCACGCTGATCACCACAAGGCACGGCCATAATAGCGCCGGTTCCATATCCCGCTAATACATATTCTGATATCCAGATCGGGATCTCTCTCCCATCAAAAGGATTGATCGCATAAGCACCGGTAAATACACCCGTGATCTTTTTCTCTGCCATCCGCTCTCTTTCGCTCCTGCTTTTTACATAAGCCAGGTATTCATCAACGGCTATAGCTTGCTCTTTCGATTTTATTTCATTCACCATTTCCAGTTCAGGAGCAATTACCATAAAGTCAACACCAAAAATTGTATCGGGACGGGTTGTATATACTCTGAGTTTGAAAGCCCCCTCTAAATCTCCCCCTAAGGGGGAGACTTGTGAAGACTCCGATTTTTTGGGCACAGATGTAAGCTTTGAAAGTTCCTCAGTAATCTTACTGATCACAGCATTTGCATCTTTTCTTACCTGGTCGTTAGTAAATCTTATTTCTGTAAAGCCATTTTCTTTTAAGAATCTTGTTCTTTCCCTATCATATAACTGAATGTCCGGGTCAATATGATAGCCCCCGTCCATTTCAATTGTCGCCAATTTGTCAAGACATGCAAAATCCACAATATAAGGTCCGATTATATGTTGCCGTCTTATATGAAACCCAGTTTTATCTGCCCGCAAAAGTTGCCACATGATTTCCTCTTCATGAGTTGGGTTATCTCTTTTCTCTTCAGCAAGTTTCTTTGTTATGTCATACAATGATGGAAAAGCTGTCTGATAACGCGGAGTCGTGTTCTCCCCCTTAGGGGGAGTTAGAGGGGGCCTTTTCACTTCAAAATCTATTTCCGCTCCGCTGCTCTTGCCTATCCAGTTCGATTGCATTTCTTTCATGCTTTCACTGAAATCAACCTTTTGAAGTCCTTCCA
>Ga0184611_1000097_pt1 | contig 14003 bp, 10 predicted proteins | sample PLM3_5_coex_FD_133162 | JGI IMG/M metagenome (GOLD analysis project Ga0184611, IMG submission 133162) | Groundwater sediment microbial communities from an aquifer in East River, Colorado, USA - PLM3_5_coex | ecosystem: Environmental > Terrestrial > Soil > Riparian zone | place: USA: East River...
CGATCAAACATCATATAATATTTGAAACGGAAAGGTTAATTGTCCGGCAGTATGAATTTGAAACTGATACTGAGAATTTCTATTTACTGAATGGTGATGATGATGTGATGCGTTATATCAGGGCCACAAAATCAAAGGAAGAGTGTGATGTTTTTTTGAAGAAGGCAATTGAATCTTACAAGATCAATCCTTTGATGGGCCGGTGGGCAGCGGATGAAAAAGTAACCGGGAAGTTTGTTGGATCATTTGCAATAATTCCGATCGAAGGTTCAGAAGATATACAATTAGGATATGCATTTCTGAAAGAAAATTGGGGCAAAGGATTTGCGTCGGAACTAACCAAAGCCGGTCTTGATTACTATTTCAAAAACACGAATGCTGATCATATTTATGCAATAGCCGAAGAGGGGAATATTGCCTCGCATAAAGTATTGCTGAAAAATTCATTTGTGCCAGATGGAACAAAAAAGGAAGATGATAAAGAATTATTGAAGTTTATTTACCGGAAACCGGTTTAATATTTCGCTACAACGCCTGTGTAATTATGGGGCGTTATTTTTTTCAATTCTTTTTTTACTGAGTTATTTATTTTCAAATTATCGATAAAATGATGAATTGACTTTTTATCAATATAGGCATTGCCTCTTGTTAATTCTTTTAATGCTTCGTAGGGATTGGGGTAATTTTCTCTTCTTAAAATAGTTTGTACCGCTTCTGCTACTACCGCCCAATTATCTTCCAATTGCTGGTGTATCATACCATCATTCAGGATAAGCTTGCCAAAACCCTTTTCTATGGAACGGAATGCGATCAATGTATGCGCAAATGGAACGCCAATATTCCTTAATACAGTTGAATCTGTAAGATCTCTTTGTAATCTTGAAACCGGAAGCTTGGAAGATAAATGTTCAAAGATGGCATTTGCCATTCCTAAATTCCCCTCGGCATTTTCAAAATCGATCGGGTTTACTTTATGGGGCATGGCGGATGAGCCCACTTCATTTTTCTTCACTCTTTGCTTAAAATAATCCATCGAAACATAGGTCCATATATCACGGCAAAGATCAACAAGAATATTATTGATCCTTTTCATGCAATCAAAATGTGCCGCGAGATTATCGTAGTGTTCGATCTGGGTTGTGTATTGCATGCGGGAAAGTCCCAACGTTTTTTCAACAAACTCGTTACCAAGTTTTATCCAATCCATTTTTGGAAAGGCAACATGATGTGCATTGAAGTTGCCTGTGGCGCCGCCAAATTTTGCACTAAAAGGAATATTGATCAATTGCTCTACCTGGTTTTCTATACGTTCAGCAAATACCATTAACTCTTTGCCCAGTCTTGTTGGTGAAGCTGGCTGCCCATGTGTATGTGCCAGCATCGGGATATCCTGCCATTCTTTAGCCAGCAATTTTAATTGAGTATTCAGATTTAACAACGAAGGCAGGTATTCATATTCTACAGCATGTTTCCAAAAAAGAGGAATAGCAGTATTATTTATGTCCTGCGATGTTAATCCAAAATGTATCCATTCTTTTTCATCTTTAGCGCCGCTTTTTTCCAATTGGTTCTTTAAAAAATATTCTACCGCTTTTACATCATGATTGGTTGTGTATTCAATTTGTTTTATTTCCTGTGCATCTTCCGGCCCAAATTCCTCGGTAATTTTTCGAAGTTGTTTTTCCGCTTTTCCAGATAGTTTAAAAAACTTTTTATCAGCGAGAAAAAGAAAATATTCAATTTCAACCAGGACACGATATTTTATCAGTGCGTATTCGGAAAAATACTCATCCAGGTGCTGTACTTGTTTGCGATAACGACCGTCAATAGGAGAAATTGCTGATAAATTAGTTAGTTCCATACTAGTCAGAGGTTTCTTGTTTCGGGTTTCTCGTTCTTCTATCTTTGCTGCGCAAAAATAACTCAATTGGATAAGATAAAGGTTGGAATAGTTAGTTATCTAAATACAAGACCATTAATTTATGGGTTAAAGCTTGAACCTATTGCTTCACAGATCGAACTGATCGAGGATAACCCTGCACGATTAGCTGAAATGCTAAAGAATAACGAGATCGATCTTGGCTTGATTCCCGTTGCTGCCATTCATGATCTGAAAGAATCACATCTGTCCGGTGATTATTGCATTGGCACCGAAGGTGAGGCAGCGTCCGTTTGTTTATTTAGTGAAGTGCCATTAGTCCAAATAGAAAAAGTTTACCTGGATTATCAAAGCCGGACTTCTGTTGAATTGTTGAAATGGATAATGCATGAATACTGGGGTATACATCCTGAAATAGTAAATGCTACTGATGAAGATTACAGAAAGGAAATAAAAGGAACAACAGCAGGGCTTGTTATCGGCGACCGGGCATTTGAGCAACGGAAACTCTCCACTTTTTTTTATGACCTGGGGGCAGAGTGGAAAAAAATAACTGGCCAGCCATTTGTTTTTGCGGCATGGATCAGTAATAAAAAATTACAGGATGAATTTATAAAAACATTCAACGAAGCAAATGCACTGGGCTTAACTCATATTAATGAAATAGTAGCCTCACATCCTTTTGATCTTTATGATCTCAAAAAATATTATACGCTTCATATGAATTATTTACTGGATGATGGAAAGAAAAAAGCGATGGAATATTTTTTGCAGGTAATAGGGGAGGAATTTGAACCATCTGCACACGGGTAATTTTCTAATTCTTTATTTATTTGTAACTTGCACCCGATCAGATCCATTTAATCCACCTAATAATTACTACAATTTTTTTGTACAAGACTACTCTTCTCAAACCTTTTTATAGGCTTTATAAGCCTTTGCTTTTTTTAATACAAATATTTCTACTATTTACTATCAGAAGTTCAGGGCAACAAGTAACATGGGGATTAAACATAGGGTCAACAGGGATTGATTACTCCCAGGGTTCTTTCCTTGATCCTGCCGGTAACATTCTTACTTGTGGTGAGTTTAGAGGTGTCAATGTTGATTTTGACCCTTCTCCTGCGACTGCATTTCATTCATCAAACGGGAACGGCGATGGTTTTGTGGTGAAGTATTCCAGCAGCGGCCAGTATCTCATGAGTATAACATTTGGTGGAAGTAATATTGATAAAGCGGAAGCGGTTTGTACAGATGCCTTGGGAAACATTTATATAACAGGGTTTTTTCGTGGACCAAATGTTGATTTTGATCCTTCACCAACCGGTACATTTTTGCTAACTAGTAATGGTGAATCGGGAGGTGACCCGGGTTATGGTGGTGATATGTTCCTGGCTAAATATACACCAACAGGTCAGTTTATCTGGGCATTCAATGTTGGTGGAGCATCACTTGGCGATAATGGACTATCTGTAAAATGTGATGCAGCAGGGGATATTTGTGTAGGTGGATATTTCCAGGCAATAATAGATTTTGATCCCTCGCCAGCTGTAGCATTACTCGATGCTACTACCAGGGGAACTGCTTTCTTAGCAAAATACAATGCAAGTGGCCAATATCAATGGGCCCTCAATTTTGGAGCTCCAGGCGTTGACAATACAATTTATAATGTCGAAACCGATGCAGCAAACAATGTTTACGTGGTTGGTTTTTTCCAGGGATCAAATATTGATTTCGATCCCTCACCTGCAGTAGCGCCATTAAGCTCTGCAGGAGGGTTTGATATATGTGTTGCGAAGTATACAGCAAGTGGTCAATATGTATTTGCATTCCGGGCAGGAGGTACCGGAACGGATCTTGCCAGGGGTATGACTTTAGATAACGCAGCTAATGTTTACGTCGTTGGCGATTTCCAGGGAGGCAATATTGATTTTGATCCTTCGGCTTCTACAGCTCTGTTATCCAGCAACGGGGGATCTGATGTATTTGTTGCAAAATATTCTGCTAGTGGCCAATATCTAATGGCCTTTAATGCCGGAAGCGCAGGAAGTGAGATCTGTTGGGATGTTGTGACTGATAACAGCAGCATATTTGTTACAGGGGGTTTTTCAGGTGTAGCCGATTTTAATCCTACTGCAGTTACAGATAATCTTACAAGTAATGGTGGTTGGGATATTTTTTTGGCGAAATATTCCGTCGCTGGAAATTATGAGTGTGCGTTTAATATAGGATCTAACCAGGATGATTTTGGTGTTAGTATTCAAATAGCAGGCAACAACAGGTTTTATCTTGCCGGCGGGTTTGTTGGAACCAATGTCGATTTTGCACCTACACCATCAACATTTTTATTGAATTCAAATGGTAGTCGCGATGCATTTCTTGTAAAATATTATTGGCCGCCCAATGCATTGCCAACGGGTACTATAGCTGGTAACACTGTTTGCCCTGGTCAAAATGCTCAATTAACATTTAACTCTTTAACCGGAACAAGTCCTTTTACAGTTACATACTCAGATGGTACGAATGTATATACGCAAACGAATGTTCAAAGTGGCGTGCCATTTAATGTACAAGTAAATCCAACCGTAACTACAACCTATACTGTTATTTTAATTCAGGATGCGGTCCGGTGTTCACCAGGAAATAATCTTCCAGGGCTCACAGCGACTGTAACTTTAAATGCGAACTGTGACCCCTGTAATAATTGGTTGTATGTACCTACTCTTCCCGGCGCAATTACAGTAGGCGATCTTGATGTAACAGGAAATCAAATAACTGTTGAAGCTCAATTTAACCGGACAGTTCCTTTAAATAGCGGAGCTTTTTATGGACATCTTGTTTCTAAGCATACAGGAACCACAAATGTTAATTATGCTTTGTTACCAAACGGATGTGAAATAACAACGAGTGGCAGCGGCTATACATCTACTTTTCAAACCTGCCCCCCGCTACTAAATAAAACTTATCATGTAGCTATGGTGTATGATGGCAGTACATTGAAATTTTATCGGGATGGTTTTCTTTTAAGCCAGCAACCTTGTACGGGCAGTATGACAACTAATAACCTCGCTACAACAATTGCACAGATCTCAAGCAGTGGCAATCCACTCAATAATCAATTTCTTGGGTATGTTAATGAAGTGAGGATTTGGAATGTAGCAAGGACCCAAAATGAATTGCGGACATTCATGAATGTTCCACTGCCAAATCCAACAACTCAAACAGGGTTGCTGGGTTATTACAGTTTTAATAATCTTATAAATAAACAAGGGAATGCTGCGTATAATGGAACAATAAATGGCAGCCCTGTTTTAAACTCGACAAACCCGCAATGTGAACTTATAATTGATAGCTGCGATATAGTTGTTAACTCTGAACAAATCATAAACGATTATACACCGGTAATATCATTAGATCCTTGTAAGAATATCATCAATGTCGGAGATGCTTCTGCATTTAACATAGGAGATACTGTTTTACTTATTCAAATGAAAGGAGCTATTGTTGACAGCACCAATACGGCTTCGTTTGGAAATATTATAAGCTATGGTAACGCCGGCAATTACGAATTCAATTATATAAAGAACGTTAATGGTAATACTATCGAATTCTTAAATGGCCTCACCCGCCAGTATGATGTTCCGAATGGCAAGGTACAATTGATAAATGTGCCTTATTACCAAAATGCAAATTTCACAGGCACACTTACCTGCCTGCCATGGGACGGAAGTAAAGGAGGAGTGTTAGTTTTTAATGTACGTGACACGCTTACTTTAAACGCTGACATTAATGTTTCAGGAAAAGGGTTTCGCGGCGGAAATGATCCTTTCAGTACCCCGTCTTCAATATTCTGTTATGAAAATCAATTTTATTATCCTCCGAATCCTGATCTTGCTTCGGAAAAAGGTGAAGGGATTGCCTTGGTATCTGCACAAAAATCTTTTGGTAAAGGAGCCGTCGCAAACGGAGGTGGTGGCGGCAATTCACACAATTCAGGTGGAGGCGGCGGTGGTAATGGTGGTGGCGGTGGCTTTGGTGGATACAATTATGAGTTGACACCCTGCAATACAAATGCACCATTTGACAATAGGGGCATTGGTGGAAAGCCAGTCACGGTAAATTCCGTTAATAAAATTTTCCTGGGAGGTGGTGGTGGTGCAGGACAATCAAATAATCCTGAGGCTTTCCAGGCAAAAGGAGGTAATGGTGGTGGAATCGTTATTATCAAATCAAACGTAATTGTTGGGAATAGTAAAATTATTTGGGCTATTGGGGATAATGGTGTTCCATGTTCAGGATTAGGGGCAACAGGTTGCCATGAAGGCATGGGTGGTGCAGGTGGCGGCGGCACAATATTAATACAGGCAAATACTTATACCGGGGGCTTAACATTAAATAGTATTGGTGGTAAAGGAGGTGATATGATAGTCGGTGGAGCTGGGAGATTAGGACCCGGCGGTGGTGGTGGTGGTGGTGTCGTATGGTTAAACACTTCTGCGGTGCCATCAGGAATAACTATTGACAATTTTGGTGCCCGCGGTGGAGTAAATACTGGTTATTCAAACGATCCATGGGGTACAACTGCCGGTCAAAACGGTCAAACCCTGTTCAATCTTAATCTGCCTTTTAGTAATACACCTTTTAAACCCAACATTGATTCTGTAAGAATTAAAGATAGCCTTAAGACTTGTGCTGATTTTGATTTTAAAGGGCTTGCATATACTAACGCAAACCCAATTGCTTCATGGCAATGGTATTTTGGTGATGGTGGCACAGCTAATACACAAAATACATCGCATACTTATGCACCCGGTAATTATACAGTTAAATTAGTTGTCATTGATATCAATGGTTGTAAAGACAGTATTACAAGAAATATTATCGCCACTACTTTAGCAATCAATGCAGGTAATGATACAACCATTTGCAGTGGTCAGACAATTACTTTGCAGGCAACAACGAATGGCGGTACTCAATTTCAATGGAACAATTCAACACTATTAAATAATAGCACTATCCTGAACCCAGTTGCTACTCCTCCTGCGGGACTAACAACAACATTTATTATCACGGCAACCAATGCTGCAGGATGTTCAAGATTTGATACAGTAAATATTCTTGTAAGATCACAAAACACTTTTTCCATAAACGCTCCGTCTCCAATTTGTCCAAATGGCTCGGCTCAGCTAAATGCACAGGGTGGAGATATATATCAGTGGTCGCCATCCTCTGGCATCAATTCAACTATTCCAAATCCAATTGCTAGTCCAGCAACAACAACAACTTATACCGTTCAGATAACGGACACAGTTTGCAATCAAATACAGAATTTATCAACACAGGTTGTTGTATTACCAGTTCCCAATGTGCAGGCATTTAAACAAAATGATATTGACTGTGTCCAAAACACTTCAAGATTAAATGCAAGTGGTGCTGTATATTATAAATGGACTCCTGCAACAAGTTTAAACGATCCAGACATCGCAAACCCGATCGCTACACCTACGGCAACCATTCAATATACAGTCGAAGGAACTGATGCTGCGGGTTGTAAAAACACAGATACGATCTCAGTTATTGTTGACTATTCAGTTAAAAATGGTTTGTACTTAATGCCAAATGCATTTACACCAAATAATGACGGGCTTAATGATTGCTTTGGTGTAAAATACTGGGGAACTATAACAGAAATTGAATTCAATATCTATAATCGCTGGGGGGAACTGGTGTTTAAAACTACGGATCCTGCAAAATGCTGGGATGGAAAATGGAAAGGGTTATTGCAAAGTTCAGCTGCTTTTGTTTATTGGATCAAAGCAAAGACTCCTTGTTCGCCAGAACCCGTTTTTAGAAAAGGAACAGTGATGCTAATAAGATGATATTTGATTTATATTTTGATCCATTCTGAAGGAATAACATCCTGTGTATCCTTCGGTCCTTTATTAAACCATTTCTCAGGGGCAATTATAATTTTATTTTGATTGTCATTTAACCATGCACCCCACCAACTAAAACTACTATTAGCAATTATGTTGTGTTTGCATTGACTCATTAAGTAAAGATCTTCAAAATGATTTTTTGTTATACTGCCCGATAGATAAAATGCATTCGGGATTGACAGGTTTTCCTTTACCCAATTTATATCATCAGAGAGAAAATAAAAAATCGGGTTTTCGATCTTTGATCTAACAAGGTTTATGGCAGCGATATAATACTCCTTCTCAAGTGTTCCATGGTATTCTGACATGGCAGGGTTTTTAGAAAAATCACCACGGCGAACATGAATTGAAACTGAACTTGTGTTATTTAACTGCGATGCAAACTCTGCGAGGTGGTTTACAACACTGCCTTTAAAAGTGAAATCCTTTTTGATAATATTTTTTGCAGGTAGAAAATATTTCTCACTTTGAAAATAACCTTTGAGATAAACATTTTTTCCAAGTCTCAACACCTTCTCATCAAAAGAAAATGATTTTTCCCGGTAATAGCTTCGCTTTTTTAGGGGGGAAAAATATTGAAAGGCCTTTTCAAAATTATGAGAAGGCAGTAGGTTATTGATATCCTGCTTTGCAGCAGGTAAAATATTGGTTTCAAAACTCATCAGATCAAAACTTCTAAGTTTGTGCTTGTCAAATTCAGATACATCCAGTTTCAGGAAAGTATTATTTAATTGAGCAAGAGTTTTTCCTGCTGCATATTGAAACATTTGGTTTCCTAATCCTCCATTGATATGACTAATGATCATTTTTTTCTTGCAAATACATGAATACCATAACAAAGTAGCTCCGATGAACCTTTATCTTTCTTTGAAAGATCCTGCAACACCAGCAAATTCAGGTGAATGATTATCTTCTGAAAAATATTTATTTTCTTCCCGGTATATTTTGCGGCAACTGGTTTTATCCGCCGGTTTTCCTGGGCTATATATTCAAAAAAGTTTCCGTTAAGTTGTAGCTCTGTTATTTCAAAGTCGTTTTCAGGCAAATGTTTTTCATAAAAAAACCTGCTAAACCCTGATGCAAAATGATAAGGTGCAAAATGAGTAAGACTTGCAAATGGAGCAGTGATAAGTAAATAACCGCCGGGTTTCAGCAATCGGCTGAATTCCTTAATTGCGCCTAAAGGATCAGGTATATGTTCCAGCACTTCTGTACACATAATGGCATCAACTGAATGATCGGCCAATGGTATAGAAAGAATGTCAGAAACAATATCAAGCTTTGAATTGTCCCATGTACCAGTTTGCAAACCGACTTCGCCATCACCCTGGTATTCTCCAAAATCCTGGGCAATATATTTCAGATGGCTGCAGAATTTTTTAAACTGTGATTCCCCTGCGCCTGCATCAAGAATAGTTAGACCTTCGGGAATTTTTTTCAGCGTTTCCCCGATCCATTTTTCTCTCGCTGCTTCGTTTGTTGTACCTGCTGTGAACATGTAAATTAAATTAGTGAAGGGGTTAGACGAATGATATCATCTTTTATTTCGACCAAGTATTGCTTGTTATTGGACCTGATTATTTCTACGATCTGTTCGATGGTCGGATAATCATGAGTGCCATTAAAAAGCCGGGCATCATCAATAAGAATTATATGCGGTAAAGAGTTTTTTAAAATTGTAGTAAGCTCTTCGGGCACAGGGCATTCTTTTTCTCCCTTCGCCGTCATTCCGTGAGAATAATGTCCATCCAGCCAAAATAACGCAGGCTTGTCGATCTCATTCATTAGTTTATTTAAAACTATACTACTGTCTCCATGAAGGATCTTTATATGCAAATGATCTTTGAATCGCTTTAGGGCTTTATTAAAAAGTTTTTCACTCAATTCGATCGAGTATATTTTTTTAAAATGGTCTCGTTGAGCTTCTACCATATCGCCTAAATAGGTACCGGTTTCCACCAATATGTCAGTATGAAATTTCCCGAGGTATTCTTCAATAGCCATTTGTTTTACAATATGGGGTGGGGGCGATGGCCTGCCATTTTTTTCCCATTCAGCTAATTGCTGCTGGTGATTTATAGTATCTTTTTTCTTAAATAGATTCTTGAACATATCAGTTTATATTTTTAAACCAGAAACACCCACAACCAAAATTTTGTTCTTTTACTAATGCCGGATCAGCATTATTAATAATACCGCCTGCATCTGGTATCAATGAAAATTCTTTTAATTTAAGCGGAGAAAAATACTCAACGATCTGCTCGTAACTATAAATCCGATGAGCATTGAATTCAATTCTTGGTTTGCCAACCGGGGTAACAAATAAAAGATCACCTCCAGGTTTAAGGACTCTTTTTAATTCATTAATAGAACTAATATCCCCTTTAGGATCTATCTCGTCGCCATAACGACCAAGCCCCACATGTTCGATCGTGTGCATACAAGATAAAGATGGAATAGAATTGTCAGGAAAATCTAACTTCTTCAGGTCAGCAAATCCGGATTCCAGATTATTCAGCCTTACATCAGCAGGTCGGTAATCATAAAATTTTACCGGGACAAATGCTGAGACAATAGTGCTGAAATGCAGAATGGAAGAAATATCGACATGATATTCCGGTTTTGTTTGCGCAATTATCCGTGCAGCCCACGCAGGATGATAGGTGTAATGATGATCAAAAGGCGTATTGATTATTTTGTCTTTCAAACAAGGATATGCATCACGACCTTTAACGGTAAATCTTCTATCATTTTTACTATTAAATTTATTCCATTCGCCAAGATAGCCAAAGAAACGACCAATTTTTTTTGGGAAGCGGATCAGGATATCCTTTCCTAATTGTATGAAATAATGTTTTAGGTACATTCCTTGTTTTTTTAATACCAAAGCCTCGCTTTCACTTTTCGAAGATAATCCATCGTTGTTTGCCTGATCGGCGTTCTTTTTTCTCCTGATGAAATGGAGAAGACTTTTTTCCAGCCACTAAAAAATCCGCCTATATTAAAACCGGTTTCTTTTAAATATTGCATTGACCACATAAAAGCCGTTGAATAAAAGTATTTCTTAGGCAAATATCGCCATGCTACTTTACTTTTATTCAACCACATCATTTGCAGCTTTTCTTTTTTAGGTTTTCTGCCAAGCGGAGATTCTTTATGCAACATGATAATTTTATCGCTATATACGATTGAGTAACCTGCGTCAAGAATTCTGTAAGCAAGATCATACTCTTCCATGCCATAAAAAAAATCAGCTGGATATTGCCCCAACTTTTCAATAACCTCGCGTTTTATTGCATGGGCCCCCCCCGCATAATAATAGGTTTCAAAAAAGGCGCTGTTTTTGTATTCCTCAAAATGTTTATGGGGCAAAGCATTTTTTTGCATTTGCAAATTATCATAATAAAGTACTTTGAAGGAAATGATAGCCTTTGGTTTTTCCGTATTGCTTTCTTTAAATTCAGTTACGAGGTTTTTTAAGGAGTCCTTGTTTTGCAAAACCGCATCATCATCCAGCATAATAATGATAGGTGCTTTGCCTTTCGCCAATGCAAAATTCCTTCCATTTGCGACACCAAGATTCCCGGGAGCATCGAAGTAATAAAAAGGCAGGGCAGGAGTTGAGGTAATAAAATCTTTTACTGAGGTATAGTCATCAGTTGATGCATTATTTACCACGATCACTTCTTCAAGAAGTTCTGATGCGCTGTCAAGGCTGCAGATGTTTTGCAACAGTTCCAGCATGTCGGCAGGACGATTATAAGTGATGATTATAAAACTAAGAGGTTTCAATTTATGATTTTACGGATGAAAACAGATCCTGGTAATTTTTATTAAACCTTTCTATTCCAAAATTATGGTTTGCATAATTGATGTTGGTCTCTTCGATCCTTTTTAATTCAACTCTGTGATCTCTTAACCAGGTGATCTTTTCTTTGGCTTCATTTATAATTAATTTCTCATCTTCTCTTTTACTAAAAAGAAAACCATTCTCTCCATCTTTTACATGATAAGGGATATCGCCAACAGAAGTTGATAAGATCGCACAGCCATGCGCCATCGCTTCCATAATAACCAGAGGAAATCCTTCAGTAGTTGAAGTTAATATAAGCACATGGGCTCTGCCGTATATTTCACTGATGAGTCTTTCATCATTGATATTGCCATGGAGCTTTATAAAAGGATGAGTTTTTTTATCAATAGCCAGGGTGACATCACCCAGCATTTCAAATTTGATAAATTCTGTGTTGTCGCTTCTAAGTTCACGAGCTATTTCGGCGATGATCTCAACTCTTTTTTCTTTAGTGCCCCTACCGACATACAAGACTGTTAATCCGTTATCGTTTTTATGCGATACATTTTGTGGAAGGGAGATCGCATTGGGTATATATTGTATCCTTTCCACAAACGAAGCAGGGATCTTATTTCGCTTGTATTGCTCTTTATGATCTTCGATCCTCTTCTTGCTTATCATAACTGTTGTACGGATAAAAGGCAGAAAAGGGATCCTGATATAGGAAAAGGTATTAAAAGAGTGGATCAACTCAATTTGCGGGATGATTTTATTGACCCAGGGGCTTATCTTATATCCAAAATTACATTGGCCATTAAATACAACCGGTGGCTTTTGTTGTGAATTTATATAACCTGTAATTATACCACGATAAACTAGATTCAGGAAATACAATAGCTTATTGTCTGTATAAGTTGAAATATCTTTTATGTCACAACCGCTTTTTTTAAAATCATTCATAAAGCGGCTGTCCACAGACCTCTTTGTGAAATACATTACGCAATCATTTCCACCCGTTGCAGCAGCAATTTGGGCATGAATTTTTTCAGCACCGCCTGTATGATAAAATGGAAAAAAATAAAACACCCTGTATTCTTTTTTTAGCGGGTTTAATTTGGCAACGATCCTGCCAATAATAACAAAAGGGAAGATCAGGATTTCTTCGATCTGTCTTTTTATTAGGTATTGATGATATGACCAGTTTGTTATGATGTAAGTGATCTTTTAATAGTTGAAAAAAATAATTTTATCGCATTTATAAAAAAAGCACCGCATACTTTCAGGTTAAATGAATTAAACTTTTTCTGCTGCCACGCCACCCGCAAGTATTTTTTTATGATGATATGCATTTTTCTGTAGGCAGATCTTTTGAGTGAACCTGCCGTTATAGATTTTGAATGAACCCTGTACAATAGCAGGGGCTCATTTATTTTTTCTATGATAACATTATTGGCTGCCAGCTGTAACCACAAGTCCCAATCCTGCGAGCTTCGTTGTGTTTCATTGTACTTATACTTTTCAAAAATATTTTTCCTCATCATAACTGTAGGATGAGCTATACAGTTTTTCCAGGGAAGTACTTGTTTTATTTTCATCCAGGAATTTGCTTCGCGATCATCCTGCCATTGACCTTTTGGATTTCCATTTTCGTCAATGAATTCCACAAATCCACTTATGACAGCAACTTCTTTATGATCTAAAATATATTCTACCTGTTTTGTAAACCTCCCTGGTAAGCACATATCGTCAGCATCCATTCTTGCTATCAATTCACCATTTGAGACGTTGATGCCAATGTTCAGATTTTTGGTTAAACCTTTTTGTTCGGAATTTGTAATGATCTTAAATCTTGGATCGGAAGTATAAGCCGAAAGAATTGATCTTGTTTCATCGTTACTGGCATCATCAATAATTACAAACTCCCAATTTGTATAAGATTGATGAATGACACTTTCTATAGCTGCCTTTGTCCACAGGCCGCCATTATACACACTCATGACAACAGAAACTAAAGGTGTTTTTCCATCCATAGTGCTAAAGTCAGCAATATCCAGGTTTGATAATTATTTTTTTTGCTGTATGATAAAACAGATTCATAATTCAGCCAGTTGAATATTTTATTTCCCTTATTTAAAAGAAACTCTTTCTTCATTTCCTGCATTTTATTTTGGTGCAACCACTCACTGACAGGTGCGCCAAAACCTTGTTTATGCCTGTTGACAATTTCGCCGGGCCATAAAAGACCGAAACTTTCACGCATCAGTATTTTGTCATTGTGATTGCTGATCTTGAAATCTTCAGGCAATGCTATACAAAATTCAGCAAAGTCCACATCCAGAAATGGTGCTCTTAGCTCCAGGCTATTTGCCATAGCGGCCCTGTCTGTTTTAAC
>Ga0184611_1000098_pt1 | contig 13999 bp, 8 predicted proteins | sample PLM3_5_coex_FD_133162 | JGI IMG/M metagenome (GOLD analysis project Ga0184611, IMG submission 133162) | Groundwater sediment microbial communities from an aquifer in East River, Colorado, USA - PLM3_5_coex | ecosystem: Environmental > Terrestrial > Soil > Riparian zone | place: USA: East River...
ATTCATTTCAATGGCACCTGCATTCGCCATGTATAAAATGCTTGCTTCATCTTCCGGAACTAAAAAATTTTTATCCTCTCCTTCGCCTGTTGTGTAAGGTTCCATTTTGATCCAATCCGGTGCTTTGCCCGTTATATCTTTTTGGTAAAAGCTTTTTCCATTAATTCCATTTGGATAGCGATTCAGTGATTGAGGACGATCTTTTAAATAAGGAAGTAAATAGGGCGCCACCTGGTAATAATAATTCAACATATCTCTCTTTGTATATTTCTCAGCCGGCCAAAATATTTTGCTGAGATTAGTAAATTTTATTTCATGGCCATTCATTTTTTTTACCTGTGTTTCCTCGGTTGGATTTAATAAAGTTTTTCGATCCTTATCTGTAACTGGATTTGTATATCTATTTGGCTTTTCCTTTTTTGTTTTTTCTTTTAAATCTTCCACCGGAATTGCATTTTCTTTTTTTACATCTTTAGCTTTTTTGTCTGTACGCAATCCCTCAAAAGAAGGATGACGCATAATACCATCGGTTGTGATCTCGGTATAACTAACTTCACACACCAATTGAGGTTTTAACCATGTTACTGTTGCTTTAGGCGGGTTGGGTCTGAATCGTGAAGGCTTATTTACGTCAGGCTTTTCAGTAAAAGGGATCTTCTTTGTCTCCAGCTTCTTCATCTTCGCCATTATTTCTTTTTGCATCTTAACGTTAAAGCCTGTTCCTATCTTTCCCATATAATCAAGACGGCCATTGTCAAATACACCAACTAGCAAAGCGCTGAAAGTTTTTGCAGAGCCTTCATTTTGAGTAAAGCCCCCAATTACTACTTCATGTCTTTTGTTTGATTTTATTTTTAGCCAGTCTCTTGTTCTGTCGCCTTCAATGTAAGCACTATCTTCTTTTTTTGCCATAATGCCTTCCATTCCCATTTTAGCAGCGGTTGCTAAAAACTCTGTGGCAGAAGTTTCAAAATTTTCACTTAACCTGATCATATTTTCATCCGGTAAAATATCTTTTAGTATTTCTCTTCTTTTTGTTAATGGAAGTGATTTCAACTCATATCCATTTAACCATAGTATATCAAAAACATAATAAAAGAGTGGGCCATCGGCTTCGCTCCGCCAGTTTTGCAATGATCCAAAATTTGAGATCCCTTTATCATTTAATACAACTACTTCCCCATCGATCACCGCATTGATATCCCATTTTTTTAGTGCATCGACAACAGGATAAAACTTTTCATTGAAAGATTTGTTATTCCTTGAGATGAGATTCACTTTCGCTTTGTTGATCATTGCAACGGCCCTGTATCCATCCCATTTAATTTCATATTGCCAGCCGGGTTCATCAAATGGTTGGTCTACTAAAGTGGCCAGCATTGGTCTTACAGTTTTTGGGAAGGAAGCTTTTTTACCATCGCTTTGGGTCTTTTTTTTTTCGACCCGTTGCTTACGGGATCTTTTTGATGCAGATTTTTTCTTTGGAGAACTGCCCCAGATATTCTTACTTGTTTTCTCAATTGCTTTAAGCGTTTTGCCTGAAACAACAGACTTGTCTTTTTTAGTTATATCAGATTCTTTTGCATATTTATCTCGATGCTTGATCAATAACCACGCATTTTTTTCTGCATTTTTCAATTTTACCAACGCAAACTCACCTTTAAGTTTTGTACCATTCATTTTAAATTTTAAAGAACCTTTCTTTAATTGCTGAAGTAATATTTTTTCCTGTTCCTTTTTACTTCCACCTTCTAATGATTCGTATGTTCCTTCGTCCCAAACGATCACTGTTCCGGCTCCATAGTTTCCTTCAGGAATAATTCCTTCAAAAGTTCTGTAATCATAAGGATGATCTTCAACCATCATGGCTAAACGTTTATCTTCCGGATTTAATGACGGTCCTTTGGGTACTGCCCAACTTTTTAATACACCCTCCATTTCCAAACGAAAGTCATAATGCAATCTTGTGGCGTCATGTTTTTGAATTACAAAACGTAATCCTCTACCTGAAGCTTTTCCGCCAACAGGTTCTGGTGTATCCTTAAATGATCTTTTCTTTTTATAAAGTGTTAACGCCATAGTACTGAACTAATAAATATTGTACCAACTTGAATTTATCAGTTATGTTTAAAACCAATGCAGCAATAAGAAGATTAAACCTTTAATCGACCCGGTGGCATAGCGTTTGTGTCATTTGAATTGCAATTATTTAATAATCCTAATAAAAAATTATTTTATGCCAACTACAAAAACAAGATCGTCTTTAAGAGCTGGAAAGACAAAATCTGCTAATGGAAGCACAGCGAAGCCAGCAAACGGAGAAACATCAAAATCCGAGAACGGATCAGAACAGGAAAGCTCACAGCTTGAAAAACTTTTTACTGATTCATTAAAAGATATTTATTGGGCAGAGAAACAATTGACGAAAACATTACCAAAGATGAAAAAAGCGGCAACTACAGATGAATTAAAATCCGCAATTGAGGAACATCTTACCCAAACAGAAGGCCATGTAAAAAGACTCGAACAAGTATTTGATATATGTGGAAAAAAAGTACAAGCAAAAAAATGTGACGCTATGGAAGGCATTATCAAAGAAGGGGATTCAATAGTAGAAGAAACACAAGAAGGAAGCATGACAAGAGATGCAGGAATAATTATGGCTGCACAAAAAGTAGAGCATTATGAAATAGCAACTTATGGTTCGCTGGTGCAGATAGCAAAAACCCTGGGCCTGAATGATGCAGCAGAAGTTTTACATCTAACACTTGATGAAGAAAAGCAAGCTGATGAAAAGTTAACTGAAGTAGCTGAATGGCATGTGAACCAGGCAGCCGAAAAAGAAGCGATCAATAATTGATCGTAATCACCCCATACCCTATGTTGCTTTTAAAACCATAATATGGAAACAAATAAAACATATACGCTGATCACCGGTGGAACAAGTGGCATTGGCTATGAGCTTGCAAAAATTTTTGCAAAAGATGGCCATAACCTCATTCTTGTCTCACGGGATGAAGCTGACCTAACAATTACAAGAAATGAGTTGTTGGAATTGGGAGTAGAAGTTCTAATAATTTCAAAGGATCTATTTGACAGGCAAAGTCCATTTGACCTTTATAATGAAATAACTGAGAAAGGCTATGATATAGATGTTTTAGTAAATAATGCGGGACAAGGACAGTATGGTGAATTTTCAGAAACAAATATTTACAGAGAATTATCGATCATCCAACTCAACATCTCATCTCTTGTAGTTCTTACAAAACTTTTTTTGCAGGACATGTTAAAAAAAGGAAGAGGAAGAATATTAAATCTTTCATCAGTTACCAGTAAAGCACCGGGTCCGCTTAATTCTGTGTATCATGGTACAAAAGCTTTTGTGCAATCATTTACACAAGCTATCTCAACAGAAGTAAAGGATAAGGGTATTACAGTAACAGCATTGCTTCCCGGAGCTACCGATACAGATTTCTTCAATAAAGCCGATATGCAACAATCAAAAGTTGCTAAAGAGGGAGGTTTATCAGATGCTAAAAAGGTTGCCCAGGATGGATATGATGCTCTTATGCGTGGAGAAAATATGGTTGTATCAGGTTTTAAAAACAAAGTAAAAGTAGCATTGAGTAATGTGCTATCCGATAAAGCAGTTTCAAAAAAAACACATAAAGAACAATCGCCTACGGAAGAAAAAAAGTAACGGAGCATCATTGTGGGTGAAATAAGTTTAGTTAACCAAAATTGATAAATAAAATAAACTCCCGGATATTCCGGGAGTTTTTAATTTTAAAAATGAAGCATTAACTTTTCCAGGCTGACTCATTCTTCTTTTCAAAATCATTAAAAGCTTTTTGAAGTCCATCAATAACTTCTGCAGAAACTTCAAATAAAGCCTTCGCTTTTGGATCATCTACTTTATCGACATCTTCACGCAAGTGTTCTCTAAGTTTAATAAACTCTTCCTTAATGTTTGCGGTATGTTCAAGCGGATTTCTACTGGTTGTTGTTTTCATAATGTTTATTTTAAGGTATACTTGAAATCAATCAAACCTTTTGCCAACATGATATAGAAAAGTAACATTTCTTTTTTAAAAATAAAGTTGCAAAAACGATTTTGCTGATTAACTATGCAAGGCTATTTTTGCGCCGGAGAGATGGCAGAGCGGTCTAATGCGGCGGTCTTGAAAACCGTTGACCCAAAAGGTCCGGGGGTTCGAATCCCTCTCTCTCCGCTAAGTTTATAACTATTTGATTTACAGTTTATTATAAAGGTTTTTGGAAACGTCAAAATCTCCCGAACTTAACCACTCAAATCGCTCCAAATATGTCAAACTTAATGCATAGACATATTTAATTTATAGGGTGTCACAAAAAAATCACACATAAAAGTTCGTCATTAGGTGCGTCAAAAACTTTTTCTATATACGAACTGAATTAGTAAGAAGTCATTGGCGAATCCTTAGAAGGTCATTATTTCCTTCCCACTTCAACACATAAAAATGACTTCATGATTTCGCACACATTGTCTGCGTTTTCTCAAACCTTTCCACTATAGTTAGTCCCATTATGTCGTGCTGATGAAAATTGATGATAAAACCAAACAGGGCTTTTATGAAATTGAGTCGGTAAAAAATAACTGGTCCATAAGGGAATTGCAGAGGCAATTTGACTCGTCTTTGCATGAACGCGTGCCCCTAAGTAAAGATAAAAGACCGTGAAGGACTTGTCTCGTAAAGATCAGACAATTGAAAAACCAACCGATGCTTTAATGCAGCACCTTCTTGAATTTGTTGACTTACTGGAAGATGAACGATATAGTGAATCTGACTTGGAAAATGCTATCATCAACATGATTGAACTTGATGGCCAAGCTATGATCGACAAGCAAGCATGAAAAAAAATGGTGTTTTAAATCTCTTCGTGTAAATAATCACAGAATATTCACCAAATCATTAAGTCTGGGCCGCATGTTAAAATAGCTTATTAGTAAGATAACCAGCAGAAATGGTGGGAAAGAAAATGTTGCGTACTTGCATATTGACCCCTAAAAAGGATTAAGGCAAAATCATTCAGGCATTTATTTTATCAGACCGGAAAAATAGGAAACAAAAACGGTTGCTAAACCCAATTGGTAAACGATTCATATGTACAGGTTTTGTACAAAAAAAACAAACTGCTTTATGGAAAAGAAATCCAATGCTTTTTTCACTGCAGGCTATATAATATGCCGGCAACTTTTTCTTTTTTTGATACTGCTGTCCGCTTCGACAGAAGTATTCGCACAAACTTCTATCCGGGTGACCGGAACAGTGAAAGACGCTAAAGGTGCTGCCCTGGCTGGGGTTAGTATAACTCTCAAAGGTGCTACTACAGGAATCACCACTGACGCAAATGGACAATACTCAATAAATGTCCCTTCTAAGGAATCGGTCTTGTTATTTAGTTTTGTTGGGTACCTAACCAAAGAGCAACAGGTAAAAGAACAGCAAATCATCAATGTTACGCTTACTGATAAAACAAATGATCTTGAGGAGGTAGTAGTTATTGGTTATGGACAAACTCAAAAGAAAAGAGATGTTGGGGGCGCTATCTCATCTGTCAATAGTAAACAGATTGCCGAGCGTCAACCGATAAACCTATTCGATGCCTTGCAAGGGCAGGCAGCAGGTGTATTAATAATGAATGATAATGGTGAGCCGGGCGCACAGGGGTCAATACAGATACGGGGTGCCAATACCTTTACTGCTGAAGGGAACACACCATTATACGTAATTGATGGAGTAATTAGTGATAATGGTGCGGCTATCAATCCAAATGATATTGAACGTATAGAGGTGCTGAAAGATGCCGCTTCTGCTTCCATCTATGGATCACGTTCTGCTGCAGGAGTAATTTTAATTACTACAAAAAGAGGGAAAGACGGCAAACCAAAAATAGATGTTCAGTATTCCAAAGTTTATGGATGGCTGGCACATAAGATACAGGCAGCTAATGCTGCTGAACTTCGCTACTACAGAAAAATTCAGCAGGGAAATCTAAGTGGTACACAAGGCAGTTTTACCGATTCTTTAAATCCCTCGTTTAATGCTGATAATGATTACCAGGATCTTTTATTAGGCAACCGCGCCGATCGAGATGATATTAAATTAAGTGTCAGTGGCGGACAAAAAGGTATGAGTTATTACGGCAGTATGAACTATATTAATGATGAAGGTATCGCACTGAATACATGGTATAAGTCTTTTCAGTCCAGGATTAATATCGAGTTTCAGTTTTCACCAAAATTAAAATATAGCAACAACCTGTCTTTCTATTGGTCATACGGAAACTTCACGAGCATAAATAACTCCTTGCGACCGGCCTTTGACAGAGCTTCCTACTTGCGGGTCTATAATGCGGATGGCACACTGACAAGTTATCTTAACTCAAAGCGTAACCCGGTAGCCAATGCTTTATTGGAAGACAACACGAGGGAAACAATGAAGGTCCAAATGAATCACCAGTTGGAATACCAAATTATAAAAGATCTGAAATTCACGACGAGGTTTAACGCAAATCTGGAAAGCTTCCAGGGTTTTTATTTTCAACCCCGTTTCCTGGATGACAATGGTAACGAGAACTTCGGAAGGAACGATCTGAATAAAGGCTTCGATTGGTTGCTCGAGGGATTTCTAAACTATAATAAAAAATTCGGGGACCATGCCGTTACCGGTCTGTTAGGCGCCGGAAAAGATAGGGTGAAAGATGATGAGACACATCTGGAGGGAAAAGACTTTGTTATTGAAACCGCTCACTATGTAAAAGGCGCATTCATTGATAACCTCACCAGGCAAACGACAAGTGGCTCTGCTGTGTCTACCGCTTATGCTTTTATTCGTGGGAACTACAGTTTTAAGGATAGGTACAATGTAATGGCCATGATGAGAAGAGATGCTTCTTCAAGATTTGCACCCGAAACCAGGATCGGTAATTTCTTTTCAGCTTATGCAGTTTGGCGTTTTTCTGATGAAAAATTCATGGGTTGGGCCGACCGGTTCTTAACTGATGGAAAATTAAGGTTTAGCTGGGGACAAACTGGTAATGACCGGGTAGGAAATTATGATTACCTGCAATTATTAAATCAGGGTAACAATAGTTATAATGGAGTGGCAGGAGCTTCTTTAAGCACATCATTTGGCAACACGGATTTAAAATGGGAAGCTACAGAACAAAAAAATGTGGGTTTAGATCTAACGCTGTTTAACGGCAAGATCAGTTTTGTATTTGATTACTATATAAAAACAACGCATGATCTTTTATATGCTAAGCCATTGCCGGGACAATTAGGTTTCTCAACGGTGAAAGTAAATGTTGGTACAATTGAAACTCGTGGTCTTGAATTTCAAATGAATTCAATCCCAATTTCTACCAAAAACTTTACCTGGAGACTAGACGGTAATCTTACTTTCGAGCGTGGAAAAATTCTAAGTCTCGAAGGTGGCCAACCGTTTATAACCGGTAAATGGCTAATAGAAGAAGGAGGAAGGATTGGTAATTTTTATGGATGGAAAAATTTAGGCATCTATCCAAGTGATGCACATAATGCTTACACACAGAATTGGCAAAAATTAACGCCGGTAGGTATTACAATTTCACCAGCCACTACTCCCCCAGCCACTCCTACGCCAAGGAACAATCAAATTGTAACTGTAGCCGGTTATGAGTTGGATGGTAAGCCTTATACAGGTACAGTTTATAAGAAAACAGGTAATGGATTGCCATTATTGGGTGGCGACGTTGAGTGGGAAGAAGTGAATGTGGATGGCATCATTGATGATGACGACAGGCAGATCATTGGGAATGCCCAGCCAGACTATTACTTTGGGATCATAAACAGTTTCAATTACAAGCAATTTTCTTTAAATGTTATTGTTAATGGCACAACTGGTGGGGTAGTTTATAATAGTTTCAAACAAGGATTAACAAATAATAGTTCTTCTAACGGACCGGCACTTCCTGAAGCTATTTATGGTGCCTGGGTAGCTCAAGGACAAGAAGGTGCAACATTCCCATATTTTCCTGATAAAGATACCCGGGGAAGCCAACGGGGAAGTGGTAACAGCTACTTCCTGGAAGACGCTTCTTTTGTTAGATTAACCAGCGCAAAACTAACTTATCGTGTCAAGCCGGCAATTGCCAAAAAAGTTTTCCTGAGTAATGCAAGCGTATATATATATGGTATCAACCTTTTAACCTGGACCAATTACACCGGATATGACCCTGAGTTTAGCTCAAGCAATGCTTTACAGATAGGGGATGATAATGGAAAATATCCAAAGAGAAGGGAACTGGGAATGGGTATAAATATTCAATTTTAATAATAACAGCAATGAAAAAAATACTTAATTGTACTTTATTATTTACTGTACTGATACTTGGGAGTTGTAAAAAAATGGTGGATGAAGAACCATTATCTGACGGGACATTGGATCAATTCTTTAAAACCAAATACGATGTTTTTGCTGCTGTGGCAGGAATGTATGGAGCTTTCCAGCAAACCATGGTTGGTGAAGCGCAGTTCAACAACAGAATTACATGGTGGGGTGATGCGAGGTCAGATAATATTCAAAACAGTACTCCCAACAATAGTTCGAACGAAGTGCATTTTAATAACTTATCGCCTAATAACACGTATGCCGACTGGAGTCCTCTGTATACTGTAATTGGTAGAGCAAACCTGGTTATTGATAAAATTGATGAGGTTAATAATTACGCCAAAGCAGCCGAGCGCCTTACTGACGCTGAAATAAAATTCTATGTGGCGCAGGCCTATGCCATGCGGGCCGTTTCTTATTTCTACATCCTCAGGATTTGGGGAGATGCACCTATTCGTACAACTCCTTTTCTGAAACTGGATGATAATCCGTTTGCGGCAAGGGATTCAAAAACTAAAGTAAAAGACCAGATCATTGCTGATCTGCAAAAAGCCTATGATCTCACAGTTAAAGGAGCAAGTCCTATTGTATGGTATCTTGGTGAAGGCGCTATCGCGGCAATAATGGCGGACGTATATATGTGGAAGAGTCATGACAACCTGATCCTTCCGGATTATACCAATGCCATTCTTTGGATCAAAAATGTATTCAAGGCGAAGGCACCCACAGGTAAAGTGTATAATGGTTCGCCAACTCCAAATTCAGCCGGGCTTTCTAATGACCTGGTGCCAACTGCCGAATGGAAAACGATCTTCACCAACCCGGCCGCTAACATAGAGACGATCTGGAACATTCATTGGGACGTAAACGCAAATGGATGTCCCTGTATGATGGCTGTAAGCAGTACAGTAAATAATACACCAATGAAAACAGCAGCCGAAATGTATACGGGAACTACTTCATGGGTAAGGGCGGGCCTGGATACCAGGGCAAAACAAACCATCGATTCTGCCAAGAGCGATAATTTTGATCGTCTCATAAAATGGTATGGCCCGGCAGGCTATAGCAATGCAAAATCTACTTACTTGACCAGGACGCAATCCGATGCCGTTGTTGGTACTGATAAACCGGTTTACTTTCCTGTGTACCGTTTGGCAGATATATTTCTTTTATATGCAGAAGCATTGAATAAGACAGGTGATACGTCGAATGCGATTAAGTATTTGAATTTTGTACATAGGCGTGCAACTCTTCCTGCTTTGACCGCTGCGCAGCTATCAACCCAAACGCTGATTGAAGATGCTATTCTGCAGGAAAGACAATGGGAATTATTTGATGAGGGAAAACGGTGGTTTGACCTTTGCCGTACAGATCGCGTTGTTCAAATTATGGATCCATTATTAAAAAAGCGACAATTAGCTGCAGGTGCCGCACAAACAGGCTGGGGAACAGATCTTAGAAGATATTTATGGCCTTTACATCGTAATGTTTTAAATGCCAATCCAAGCCTGGTGCAGAATCAGCCCTATACTGACTAACAGGTATTTTAATAAACACAAGTGGATTATTTTAAAAAATAAATAAGCTATTTCTCATGAAAAAAATCTCAATATATTACTTCACTATTATTGTTGTGGCAATGATCTCTTTCACTAGCTGCTATAAGCTTCAAAAAGATTATCAATACAATGCATTTACGCTTGACCCTAATATTAACATGACTGCAAAACAATTTTTGCTTTCGAGGGGAACTGCAGGCGTGGGCAGCGATACAGTTTTTAAATGGATGCAGCTGGGTATCGAATATGCAGGTATTGACATGGCGGAATATGAAAAACCGGGCAGGACTTATATTTTTTTGCACAATGGTGCAGTCAGGACTTTAGGTACGGTTAATTCAGTTCCTAATCAAGTAACTGGAGGATTTTTCTTTGATTATCCAATTATAGGAAGAGATAGTGCCGGTAATGTTTTAAAGTCAAAATTAGATCCAACACGGGATTCACTGCGTCCTGCCTTTCAGTGGAGTGAATACCCGAAGCAATTAGTAAAGAATTATTTCCTTTACCTTATTCTTCAGGCAGACTATACTTTTGAAAATCTAAGTGTTAATAATACATCTATACAAACACTGCTGGCTCCAAATACTATCGCAGATCCTAATAAAGTTTCCAGATTAGGATGGGCAGTGGTAAAAACTTCGCCTAACCCCGATCCGGCATTAGCAGCAAGCATCACCTTTAGTACTGCCGGAGGTGCCGGGTTTGATCCCGAAGGAAAGATCAATCTCAAATTGATCAATAATCAGGATGCCCCTATTAACGTTAACGACAGGACAAATGACCGTACTGCTGGTTACTTTGCTACCAATGGTAAGGTTCATGTGTATGGTGGGACAGTGCATCCTTTTCGTTATAGCTATCAATAAATAAAGAATTTTTGAAAATAAGACACATAGTAAATCCAATAAGAAACCGGCGATCCAGCCGGCTTCTTTATTATTAGTAAAGAAGTTTCTAATAATGGTTTATAAAAACATGCAAAGACTTTCGTTCATATTATTTCTGTTGATAGCTCAAATGAGTAAGGCACAGGTAACCACTAATGATACTGATTTAAAATTATGGTATAATAAACCTGCATCTATATGGGAAGAAGCACTGCCACTTGGCAATGCAAAAACAGGAGCAATGGTTTTTGGAGGAATTGCAAAAGAAAGATTTCAACTAAACGATAATACATTATGGTCCGGTTATCCTGATCCCGGCAATAATCCGGATGCGCCAAAATATTTACCAGTAGTAAGAGAACTTGTATTCGCAGGTAACTATGATAGTGCCGCCGCAGTATGGAAAAAAAACATGCAAGGCCCCTATTCAGCAAGATATTTACCACTCGCTGATCTCTGGATTCAAAACCAATTGAGTGATTCGACTCCTTCATCCTACTATCGTGATCTTGATCTGAATAATGCAATTGCTACTGTGAAGTATACAATCAACGGAGTAATTTTTAAACGAGAAACATTTATCACTCACACGGACAAAGTAATGATTGTTAGAATTACTGCGGATAAAAAAGGAGTTCTCAGTTTTATTACCTCAATTACAAGTAAATTAAAATATCAAGCAACTGTTATTAGTAATGATCAATTATTACTGAAAGGAAAAGCGCCAATGTACGTTGCCAATCGTGATTATGAGCCGACGCAGGTTGTATATGATGATGTAGAAGGAATGAGTTTTGAAGTTTATATAAAACTGGTTGCAGAGGGCGGAACAATAAGGCAACAAAACAATGAGTTGGTTGTTGCAAATGCAAATGCTGTCACTATTTATCTTTCTGAAGCAACAAGTTTTAATGGTTTTAATAGGTCTCCTGGAAAACAAGGAAAGGACCCATCTGTTGAAGCTAAAGCTAACCTCAGTAAAGCATTACATAAAACCTATGCACAATTGAGGGCAGCACATATTAAGGATTACCAATCATTATTTAAAAGAGTTGAATTAAATCTTGGAGTTGATCAACAAAAACTAAAACAACCAACAGATGATAGGTTAAAACATTATTCGGCTTCACCTGATGATTATCAACTACAGACTTTGTATTACCAGTTCGGAAGATATTTAATGATCGCTTCTTCAAGACCAGGCTCTAGACCAACAAATCTCCAGGGTATCTGGAACGATCATATACAACCACCCTGGGGCAGTAATTATACAACGAATATCAACACTGAAATGAATTACTGGCTGGCAGAAAACACAAATCTTTCAGAATGTCATCAGCCATTGTTTGATTTCATGAAAGAACTGGCAGTAAATGGTGCTGTTACTGCAAAAACAAATTATAATATTAATGACGGTTGGGTAACCCATCATAATTCTGATCTCTGGGCAAAAACATCACCGCCGGGTGGAATGGGATGGAATGATCCAAGAGCAATGCCTCGCTGGAGTTGCTGGCCGATGGCTGGTGCATGGTTCAGCACTCATTTATGGGAGCATTATTTATTTACAGGAGATAAAAAGTTTTTAAAAGAACAAGCTTATCCATTGATGAAAGGCGCAGCGCAATTTCTTTTGAATTGGCTGATCGAAGATCCGAAAACAAGTTACCTGGTCACAAATCCCTCTACTTCTCCTGAAAATACAATGAAGGTGAATGGAAAAGAATACCAGCTGGCAATGGCGAGCACGATGGATATGTCGATCATTCGTGAATTGTTTACAGCAGTTATTAAATCGGCTGATATTCTGAAAACCGACACAGACTTTAAAAACAAGTTGATAAAGGCAAAAGAAAAATTGTATCCATATCATATTGGTCAATATGGTCAATTGCAGGAATGGTTCAATGATTGGGATGATCCAAGTGATAAACATCGTCATCTTTCTCATTTGTTTGGTTTATATCCCGGTAGCCAAATTACGTTGAGTACAACACCTGATTTGGCTGCAGCTGCAAAACAATCCCTTTTTCATCGCGGCGATGTAAGCACGGGTTGGAGCATGGCATGGAAAATAAATTGGTGGGCACGGTTGCAGGATGGAGATCATGCCTACAAAATCCTGAGCGATGCATTTACTTATATCAATCCAAAAGAAACAAGAGAAGTAATGGGTGGTGGTGGAACTTATCCGAACTTGTTTGATGCTCATCCCCCATTTCAGATCGATGGGAACTTCGGAGCAACGGCAGGTATCACAGAAATGCTTTTGCAAAGTCATAGTGGAGAAATCGCATTGCTGCCCGCATTACCATCTGTATGGGAACAGGGATCAGTAAAAGGGATTAAAGCAAGAGGAAATTTTACTTTGTCAATTAACTGGAAGGATGGAAAATTGGTTCAGGCAAAAATTTATTCTGCCAACGGTGGTTATTGCAGAGTTAGTTCATTACAGCTGATAAAAATTGTTGAAGTAAAATCAATCCAATCGGAAGGAATCAATTCGAATGAATTGAACACTGTTAATGGCAAACCGCCTTATCAGAAAGATAAAAAAGCGAAATTGGTTGAATTAAATATTCCAAAACGTTATACAATTGATTTTATAACTGAGAAAGGCAAAACATATACAATCGTTCCTTTATAATGAAGAGCCTATTTAATCATAGAAAAGTTTTTGCTATCGTATTTATGATCTTGTCATTCAGGACTGTTGCACAGAACTCACAACTAACATGGACTGAAGTAATGCCCGGGGTGTGGAAAGGTGTTGTTGGTGTACCAGAAGGGTATGATTTGTTGAAAGCATCTGGTTCTGTTCCAAATAAAGAAGCTTTATCAAAAATGGCAACAGTCGTTTTTCCAATTTCTCAAAATGATATTTCAGGAAAAATCAACGATGGTAAAACATTTTTGCGTTTCCCTTTGGAAAAAGAAGAACAACTCTATGGATTTGGATTGAATTTTCAAACGGTTCATCAACGCGGAAAAATATTGCAATTGCACATGGATCATTATGGCGGAAAAGATAATGGAAGAACGCATGCACCTGTTCCGTTTTATGTTTCATCAAAAGGATACGGCGTGTTCATTAATTCTGCGAGATACATTGATGTCTATGCCGGTACTGGTGTTC
>Ga0184611_1000100_pt1 | contig 13692 bp, 17 predicted proteins | sample PLM3_5_coex_FD_133162 | JGI IMG/M metagenome (GOLD analysis project Ga0184611, IMG submission 133162) | Groundwater sediment microbial communities from an aquifer in East River, Colorado, USA - PLM3_5_coex | ecosystem: Environmental > Terrestrial > Soil > Riparian zone | place: USA: East River...
GAGGGTTAAAGGGATGATCAATACTTCCATAAGGAGTCGATTTTGTTACCTTATTCTCTTCTGATGTTGGTGAATATTGTCCTTTTGTTAAACCATAGATCTGATTATTGAACAAAAGAATATTGACATCAAAATTTCTGCGAAGCAAATGAATTGTATGATTACCACCGATACTCAAACTGTCGCCATCACCAGTTACGATCCAGACACTCAACTCTGGTCTCGAAGCCTTCAGGCCACTGGCTACAGCGGTAGCTCTTCCATGGATTGAATGCATTCCATAAGTATTCATATAATATGGAAAACGGCTGCTGCACCCGATACCGGAAATGATCACAATATTCTCTCGGGGTATTCCGAGTGTTGGCATTACTTTTTGCACTTGTGCAAGAATGGAATAATCACCGCAACCGGGACACCAGCGTACTTCCTGGTCAGTTGCAAAATCTTTGGCTGTTAATGCAGGAGCAACGGTAGTTTCACTCATAAAGAAATATTGACTGCAAATTTATAGAATAACGAATAGGAAGCAAGGGTTTTCAAAGCTATTGGTCATGATTTTTATCAATCATCCCTTAATTATTCGTTATTTCCCAATTCTTCCCAATACTCGGCAGCCCGGCGGGTATGCGGAATTACAATTGTACCCCCGACGATATTGGCCACCGCAAAGATCTCGTACACCTGGGCTGTTGTAAGTCCTAATTCACGACATTTACCCAGGTGGTACTTGATACAATCATCACAACGTAGCACCATGCTGGCAACCAAACCAAGCATTTCCTTCGTCTTTGTATCCAGTGCACCATTCTCGTAAGTATTGGTGTCGAGGTTCCAAAGACGTTTCATCACAAGATTGTTATTACTAAGGATCACCTGGTTCATCCGGGTGCGATAATCGTTGAATTCTTTTACTAATGAAGACATGATAATATGTTTTATTCAAAGTTACCAGTAAGAAGATGAAATGATAGATACCCCGGCGTCAAAGCTATTCGAAGCCGGCATGAGCAGGTAGTCAAGCGGTATTTACATCTCATAAATTTTTCTTGTACGGTGGACCGTTTGTATATTATCTTGTAGAGTATTTTATAATAATATCAATTGACTCGAAACTCAAAGCCTTTTTATGAAAAATAAGATCATTGTCATTCTTGGTTTACTTGTCTTTGTCTTTATTGGAATTGCCGCCACGATGCCTGGATCCAATAAAGAAAGAAATCTGAAAGTGCTGCCAAAAGATATCAGCAATGCAGATCTTGATTCAATAATGGAGGGTTATTCAAAAGCATTAAATGTAGGTTGTGATTTTTGCCATGCTGAAAATAAAGCTAAAAACGACCTTGATTTTGCAAGTGATGATAAACCTGAAAAAGAAATTACAAGGATGATGATGAAATTAACAGCGTCAGTAAATAAAGATTATTTTGATTACACCATTGTTTACAAAGCTGGTGAGAAAATGGCTGTTTCGTGTTATACCTGTCATGATGGCTTCCCCAGGCCTGAGCTTAAACACGAAAAAAAGGATTAGTATTTCTTTCATGTTCTAACGCAAAAAAACTCCGATAAAGATTCTGGTATTATTACCTAACGATTAAGCACTTTTGCTCGATTTTCTTATAAATCAGTCTTTTACTACACTACTGTTCACAGCACACCGTTTAATATTGATCCAAAATAAGCATATAGCTTATCCTATAAAAACCATTATCCATGAACTGGCAAGATGCCATAGGAATTTTATCAACCCTTGCTCTATTTACCCCGGTGTTTATTATTGTGGTAACCAAACTCATCCGTTACAAACAATACTTTCCTCTTTTTCTATATTGTCTATTAGCATTTGGTTTTAACCTGATGACCGAGCGTTTGGTAAATGTGCCCAAAAGCGTAGAACGTTTTTATGGCATTACAAATAATCTAACTGATGTGCCTCTTATGCTTGGCTTCTTACTTTTTCAGATCCCTTCATCGCTCCGGAAAAAAAGAATGAAAATATTATTATGTGCATTTATTGTTTTTGAAATTGTTTTGATATGTATGTATGGCATTACGGTAAAAACCATAACGGTGACGTTGGGACCCGGGTTAGTGATCGTGTTTGGATATTCTTTATACTATTTTGTCTATACCGTTAAGCGAAGCTTTGTTCATTATAAGTTCGTGGGAAAAGCGATAATAGCCTCTTCTTTGACATTTGCCTACGGATGTTTCATTATCATATACCTGATGCATTATGTATGGAATTTGGAGGATCTTTCTGGCCTTTTCCTGATCTATTACTTTATCACAATAATTTATTGCATCATTTTATCAGTCGGTCTTTATATAGAAAGTAAAAGGAAAATGAAACTGTATGAGCTGTTAATTACCCGTAAAGAGTTAATGCGTTTTTTTGCAGATGAAAAAAAACCGACTGCACCAAAAGGAGCAACCGGTCAATGGAAATTAAACTGATCATTTAGAAACAATATTTCCCTTCATTTATCATTTTATCGGCAATTCTTCGTCTTGCATCTTTAGTATTAAATGGTTCTGCTTTTGTAAATCTTTTCAATCCCATTAATATCATTCGTTGATCATCTCCTTCTGCAAATGAATTGATCGCATCTTTACCAAATTTATTTACATTATCAGCGGCATCATATAAATAGGTATGCATAATGTCTATATGATTCGCACAAGTGGCTTCTCCTTTTTGGTCAACCATCTTCATCACTCTTAACAATACACTTTCTGCATTAAATGTTTCAATAGCCATATCAGCAAGATTCATCAATACTTCCTGTTCGTTTTCAATTTTCATCATCAGCTTTTGTACAGCTGCACCCGATGCCATTAAGATCGCTTTCTTAAGATTAGCAATTAATTTTTTCTCTTTTACAAATGTGCCTTCATCTTCAGCACCAAAATCCGGAATGCTCATTAATTCTCTTTGTACTGACATAGCAGGTCCCATCAGGTCGAGCCTTCCCTGCATGGCTCTTTTCAAAGTCATATCAAGTGTAAGCAGGCGGTTGATCTCGTTTGTGCCTTCATATATCCTGTTGATACGACTGTCACGATAAGCTCTTGAGATATTATACTCAGCGCTGAAACCATTACCACCATGGATCTGTACACCTTCATCAACCACGAAATCCAACACTTCGCTGCCAAAAACTTTCAGCATGGCGCATTCAATCGCATATTCTTCTGCACCGCCCAATAATGCTTCATTAAATGGTTTGCCAGCAGCAAGTAATTCATGTTCCTTTTTATCGATCCAATTTGCGGTGCGATACAAAGCGCTTTCGCCAACAAATATTTTAATTGCCATCTCAGCGATCTTATGTTTGATAGCGCCAAAATTTGCAATTGGTTGTTTGAACTGTTCTCTTGTTTTTGCATACCGAACCGAGTCTGTTGCTGCTCTCTTTGATCCGCCCAATGCCGCTGCCGCTAATTTCAAACGACCAATATTTAAAATATTGAAAGCGATCTTATGTCCTTTGCCAATTTCTCCTAATAAATTTTCTACCGGCACTTTACAATCCTGGAAATACAATTGAACCGTTGATGAGCCTTTGATCCCCATTTTATGTTCTTCAGGGCCTTGTGTAAAACCTTCAGTTCCTCTTTCTATAATAAAGCCTGTGAATTTATCGCCATCAACTTTTGCAAATACGGTATATACATCTGCAAACCCTCCATTCGTGATCCAGCATTTTTGTCCATTGATCAAATAAAATTTTCCATCGTCACTAAGTTTTGCGTTGGTTTTAGCGCCAAGTGCATCGCTTCCACTATTAGGTTCTGTTAATCCGTAAGCTCCCGCCCATTCACCAGTTATTAGCTTAGGAATATATTTTTTCTTTTGTTCAGGAGTACCGAAATATAAAATTGGTAAGGTACCAATCCCTGTATGTGCAGCGATTGCAACCGAAAAAGAATGACCGGCGCCGAGATATTCATTCACAATTGTTGATGTAACAAAATCCTTCCCCAAACCTCCATATTCTTCCGGAAAAGAAGCTGCAAGCATTCCTTGTTCACCGGCCTTTCTAACAAGGCTTTTCATCAAACCCGGTTCCAATGAATCGATGCGATCAAGGATCGGGTAAACTTCTTTATCGAGATACTGCTCACACATGTCGCGGATCATCAGTTGCTCTTCTGAAAAATTCTCAGGAGTGAACACATCGAATGGTGAAGATTCTTTTATCAACCATTCACCGCCTTTTAGCGCTGCCGATTGTTTTACTTCAGTGCTCATAGTATTAAGTTTAAAAGTTTAATATTTTTTACTCAACAGAATTACTACTATCATCTTGTTGAATCGCACACTTATACTTCCTGTGTTCTACTCGCCAACCCACCCCGGTCGTTTATACTTTATGCCTCACTTACTTCGCCCCTCCAAGGAGGGGATGCTTTAAAAACAAAGTATGTTTCAACCTAAGTCTCCCCTTTAGTGTGGGGGTATTATTTCAAATTATCATATACTATCTGCAATACTTCCTTGCACACTTCTATTTTTTCCGGGGGTACGGTACTTAATGCTTCATTCAAAGTTTCTTCAGCCAGCTCCATCGTTTGTTCCTGCAACTTCTGCGCCTGCTTTGTCAAAAAGATCTTATTGATACGGCGGTCATTTTCCGAAGCAACTCTTTTTACCAGGCTCAGCTTTTCAAGATTGTCAACCAACCTTGTTATACTTGGTTTATCACGAAATGTCGCATTGCATAATTCCTGCTGACTGATCCCATCCTGCTTCCATAAATGATACAATACACTCCATTGCTCAATTGTTAGGTTCATGCCCGAGGCATTGAATTTTTTCTGAAGCCTCCTGGCAATAGCCGTTGAAGCTTTACCCGTAATAAAGCTGTATAGTTCGCCTTTCTTAAAATGGTTGTTTGACATATAGTTGTTTATACAACTATCCAAAATTAGCAATTAGACTTGTAAAGTCAAATTAATTTTCCTGAATTTTTCTTACCCGGTTTGCAATTCATCTTTCCTCCCTATTTGCATTGTTTATTTAGATTTGCTTAACGCATGATACTTCTTTATATAACTATTGGTCTACTTGTCTTCTATTCCTTCCTGATATTATATTACCGTGCCGGTTGGCAAGAACTGAAGCCATTTTATCAAACTGGCCAGGAGTCTTCGATAAAGATCTCAGTAATTATTCCTGCCCGAAATGAAGAAGAAACTATTGGTAAGCTTTTGTCCTCGCTTGAAAAACAAACCTATCCAAATCATCTTTTTGAAGTCATTGTTGTTGATGACCATTCCACAGATAATACTGCAACTGTAGTCAATAGCTATTCATTTGGGAAACTTATAAAACTCGAATTTGATAATATCAATTCGTATAAAAAGAAGGCCATTGAGACTGGTATAGCTGTGGCTTCAGGTGAGCTGATCGTTACAACCGATGCTGATTGTATTGTACAGGAAAATTGGTTGAAAACAATTGCAGTTTTTAAAGAAAAAGCTAACGCTGTTTTTATTGCTGCACCAGTTGTGATGGAATGCAACTCAACTCTTTTACAAATATTTCAAGCTCTTGACTTTCTTGTATTGCAGGGTATTACTGCTGCATCGGTACAAAAAAGAACTCATAACATGTGCAACGGAGCCAATCTTGCTTATGAAAGAAAAGCTTTTTTTGAAGTAAATGGCTTTGCTGGCATTGATCATATTGCTTCCGGCGATGATATGTTACTAATGCAAAAAATAGCGCAACGATTTCCTGGAAAAATTTCTTACCTGCTATCAAAAGATGCGATCGTCGCTACACAAGCATCAAAAACATGGAAAGAGTTTTTTAGCCAGCGCATCCGGTGGGCCAGCAAGGCTACGAACTATAATGACATAAAAATTTTCAGCGCCTTATTTCTCGTTTATTTTTTTAACTGTGCGCTGTTAGCATTATTTATTACAGGATTCTGGATACCTCTTTTGTGGTTGGGCCTGGTTGGTATTCTCCTTGTAAAAATTATCATTGAATTATTGTTCCTCTATCCCATTGCAAAATTTTATAATAAACAAACCCTGCTGACCCTATTTCCATTTTTCCAGCCATTACATATTGTCTATACTGTTATTGCCGGTTGGCTTGGCGTCTTTGGAAGTTTTGAATGGAAGGGCCGCCGGGTAAAATAGTTTGGTTGTATCTTTCCCTCGCATGAGTATTGCATCAACTTTATCACAACAAGCTGCCTGGAAGCGTTTGAAAAAAAACAAAGGCGCTATAGCTGGTCTTGTTATTATTATCCTCGCAATATTCACTGCCATCTTTTCTTATTTCATTGCACCTGATTCATCTCCATACGCAAACAGGATCATTCTTGAAATACGAAAACAAAAGCCAGGTTTCAGAAAAACATTTTTAAAAGTTCCGAAAGAAAAAAATACAAAAAATGGGTTCTTCCATCATCTATTATATGGAACGGATGATAAGTTTGAATTCATCCCGATCAATAGTTATCATTCTATTAATAAAGATTCGATCGTAGCTTTAAAATTCATTGATGAAGGGGTGGAAGAAGAAAAAACATTTGCATTAAATAAACTGCCTGCCTCATTTACCACCACAAAAAAGTTCTGGTTAGGCACAGATAAGTTTGGCCGGGATATTTTAAGCCGGATCATTATTGGCACAAGGGTAAGTTTAAGTGTGGGCCTGATTACCGTGATCATTTCTCTTTCTATTGGCGTATTGCTCGGGTCATTAGCTGGTTATTTCCGGGGAAGAATTGATAATATCATTATGTGGCTCACCAATATCATTTGGAGCATCCCAACTTTATTACTTGTGTTTGCAATTACGTTTGCATTAGGAAAAGGTTTTTGGCAAGTTTTCATAGCAGTGGGTCTTACCATGTGGGTGAATGTCGCCAGGTTGGTACGTGGCCAGGTTTTATCAATACGGGAATTAGAATATATTGAAGCAACAAGAGTTTTAGGTTTCTCACATTTCAGAACGATCTTTCGCCATATACTTCCAAATATCATGGGACCAGTTTTAGTAATTGCTGCATCGAATTTTGCTTCAGCTATTGTGATTGAAGCCGGCTTAAGTTTTTTAGGAGTAGGTGTACAACCACCTCAACCAAGCTGGGGCCTGATGATAAAAGAAAATTATAGTTTTATAATAACACAAAACCCGATGCTTGCTTTGGCACCGGGTTTTGCTATAATGTTGCTTGTTCTTGCTTTTAATTTATTAGGGAATGGGCTTCGTGATGCTTTAGATGTTCGTTAAGCAATCATGGCTTTCTTGTATAACGGTAAGAAAGAGTTACTGTATTGGTTGCTTTTGTTTTGGAAGTAACTGTTACCGTTGTAACACAAACAACACCTACTGGTGTGCCAGTTATTGTAAAATTGTTGTTAGCTGTTGTGGAAGACCTTGTTTCAGTAAAAAAATTTGTAGTTGTTCCATCAGGTGCAGCTTTTACATCAATAGTAACACCTTGCGGAGGCATTGTCGATGCAATAGAAACTGTCAATGGAAAATCAACTTGAGGCGCTGCAGGTTGAGTCGAACCCGCAGGCGGGTTCAATGTAACAAGAAGATTGGCTTCATCACCGCCACCCCCTCCGCCTCCGCCGCCACCTTTGTCAGAGCAACTGCCGATGCCTAATATAATTGCTGGCACTATAAATAATTGCAATAAAATTCTCTTCATAAAAACCATTTTAAACGAAAAATAAAGATATGATTATTTCATGTACTGAAGAAACGAGTACAATCCTTAAGTAATTTTTACAGTACGGTTAAAACTTTCCTCTAGCGAAATAAAGGTCTCCGTTCTTTCGATCCCCTTTATTTTTTGAAGTTGGTCATGCAATACCATCTTTAATTCTCCAATATCTCTGCACACAACTTCCGCAAACATGCTGTAATTGCCTGTTGTATAGTTTAATCTTACGATCTCTGGCATTTTACCTAGTTCTTTTGCCACGGCATCATACATCGAACTTTCTTTTAAATAAATCCCTATAAAAGCAATTACGTCAAAACCCAGCTTTTTAAAATCCACATTAAACCTTGTTCCTTTTACTATTCCTGCATCCTGTAATTTTTTTATCCGTACATGGATCGTTCCTGCCGAAACAAAAAACCTTTTCCCCAATTCAGCATAAGAAACATTGGCATCATTCATCATGTAATGAATGATCTGGTGATCCAATTTGTCAAGATTTAATTTAGAAGTCGTTTCCATACGTTATTTTTTATTAAATTCAATGGATTGCAATTTAATTGAATAATATCTAATTTTTTAAAATAATTGTTGAATATTTTGGAATGAAAAGGCTAAACGGCTTACTTTTGTTCTATCAAGCTCTTTAAATAGCTGATCATACTGTGGGGTGATGAAATGGCGTAAGCCCGGCAGACATGCCCTCTCGTCTCGGGGGTGGAGATAACAGGATAAACGAAAAGTAGAGCCGACGTTACCAATGGTAAGGCCGACCAGGGTTGACCACTAAACTTTGCTTTTCAGCTAACTGCTCCGTGGAGGTTCGATCCCTCCCCCTACAGCTACTATTTCTCTCATGTGATTGTTTGTCCCGCTTCGAGGCGGGACTTTTTTCTTTCTACTACCTTTGCCGCCCATGGGCCAAAAAAAACTTATTCGCTTTGCTGAATTAAAAACTTTTCCCAACGTGCTTCAATACCCTGAAGGCATGAAAGGAAAATGGAATGAGTTTTTTCATAATGATAACCCCATTATTCTTGAGTTAGCATGTGGTAAAGGTGAATATGCAGTGGGGCTTGGTCAGCTTCATCCTCAAAAAAACTTCATCGGCATTGATCAAAAAGGGAATCGAATTTGGGTAGGAGCAAAAAAAGCATTGCAGCTTCATCTTTCGAATGTTGCTTTCCTGAGAATTCAAATTGATCGTATCACTGAATACTTTGCACCAAATGAGGTAAAAGAGATCTGGATCACATTTCCTGATCCGCAATTAAGAACGGGTAAAGCAAAAAAAAGATTAACCCACCCAAAATTTCTCCGGCTGTATAAAGAATTTCTTGCACCGGATGGTTTTATACATTTAAAAACTGACAGTCCGCATTTATACCGCTTTACAAAACTTATAATTGAAAAATACAATTGCGACCTTGTTGAAGACATCGCTGATCTTTATAGCAATGAGAATATCAGTGATGAATTAAAAATTAAAACACATTACGAATCATTGGATATCGCAGGAAGTAACCGGATACATTATTTTAAATTTTCTTTGCCCGAAAGCTTTCCTGGAAAAGAAAAGGATAAAGAACTACAGGAATTTCTAAAAGAATATGAGTCAGCTTGAGTTAATAGAAGGAATTCATTTTTATATAAACAAAGATGGTTATATAGTTCTTACAGAAAAATACCATCTTGAAAAAGGGTTTTGCTGCGGCATGGGTTGCCTGCATTGCCCATATCAATATAAAAATGTGGAAGAGCCACGACGTTCATTTCTGCTGGATCAACAAAATAAGCAAGCAAAATGATTCATTTTGTTTGGTTGAACATTAGCGTCAAGACGTTTCTGCTTAAATCTCTCTTATTTCTACATATATGATTAATGGCACAAAGTCTGCCTTACTACCACTGAGGAGAATTTAGATCATGAAAAGAATGATAATAATAACAGGAATGCTTGTTTTCTTAGTGACAACAGGGTTTGGCCAGCAAAAAACACTCAAAGATATTATCGGTCGTTGGGAAATAGTAGGTGAACAAGATGACAGTGCCAGTCTTGAAGTAATAGACAGCTCGACAATCATCTTAAATTATATGGGAGAGAGAAAAAGGATCATTGATTATAAAATTGATTTCCAAAGATCTCCTATCTGGTTTGATTTTTCGACCAGCGGAGATAGTAGCTCAGTCGTTTTGGTGAAAAGTCTTTTGGAGGTCATGAATGATAACATGATCAAATGGCAGCTTTTCGTTGATGAAGATCGTACAGATCATTTCTCATCAACCAAGGGTGAACTATATTATTTGCGGAAAGCAAAACCAGCAAACAGTAACGCAATTGTAAGTAACTAAAAGTATTTCGTAAGAAACGTTGGTTTTTTATCTTTACGAAATGCCAGGATTAAAATCAGTAAAGCCATCCGGAAAAAAGGATGAAAGTTTTTTTGAGCTTGTTTATGAAGTAGCAAGACAGATCCCAAAGGGAAAAGTGACATCTTACGGCGCTATCGCTGAATGTCTGGGTACAAAATCATCGGCAAGAATGGTTGGTTGGGCAATGAATGGCGCGGGTAAAGTAAAACCAAAAGTGCCCGCCCACCGGGTTGTGAATCGCATTGGTATGTTAAGTGGCAAACATCATTTTTCCCCACCCGGTTCGATGGAAAAGTCATTAAAGAAAGAAGGAATAAAAGTGAAGAATGATAAGATCGTTGATTTTGAAAAGCACTTCTGGGACCCAGTGCAAGAGCTGGGATTTTAAAAATCTAAGGACATTGTTAATAATTCTAATGCCTATTGTTTTAAGTCATTGAAACATGGCTCCTTGGAATATTCTGATCTCCATTCCGCAATGTAACCACCTCCCAATTCGCCAAGACCTTCTTCTGTTAAATTAATTTCCTTTTTGTTGTTAGCCTTGAACGACATAATAATATCTCCATTGTCAATCGCATTTAATAAATAAAAAATTGTATCATCGACTGAATCGGAAATCAACATCTCCGATAATCTATCTATGTTGCCCGAGACTTTTTGCTCATGCCATCTTTTAGCAATCGGAGAATTAGTAGTATAAAGTTGTGTATACATACTACGAACAGCATTATCTCTTATATGTTTTACTACTGAAGCAGCAAATTCATTTAGTTCTTCAGGTTGCATAGAAACTTAATGTTTGTTATTTAATTTTCTAAGCTAATGAATTCTGGTGGATCTGCTAGAGATTTTCATATGTAATAAGGGCTGATCATAAAATAAACCACCACTCCCGTAACAGCCACATAAAACCAAATAGGCCAGGTAATTCTTGCTAATTTTTTATGCCTTGCAAATTCCCCGATCATAGAACGATAAGCAGTAAATAAAATAAAGGGAAGAATAATCGCCGCGAGGATGATATGCGTTCCTAAAATAAAGTAGTAGACATAGCGAATCGTTCCTTCGCCACCGAACTTTGTTTCGCCTGTAAATAAATGATGACAAATATAACTTACTAAAAAAAGACAGGAAAGAATGATCGCAGTGATCATGATCCTTTTATGCAAAAGATATTTTTTGTTTTTAACTGCGATCAATCCCAACAGCAATAAAACAGAAACAGTTGAATTGATAGCGGCATTGATCTTTGCAAATATGCGTTCATCAAAGCCGAGTTGAACATCCAGTTTTATCTTTCCCAGCGCTACTATTGCTCCAAAAACAATTATTGATACTGCTATGATAAGAGTTCTTGCTCTTGCATCATTTTTTTTCCAAACTGCAGGTAGCATAATCATTTATTCTTTGCTTTTCTTAATACAACTAAAAATATTCCGAGGCCAACAAGCGTCAATAAAAAAACAACACCAAGCAATTCCAGCTTGCCATCAAAAAAGCTTTTTTTCTTTTTGTCTTTCTCCAACATGAGCAAAACAATATCCTCAGAAAGTTTAAGGAGATCTTTTTCTTCAACGCCGTGGTATGTCCGCGGGTTTCCATATTCATCTCTTGGCATTCTTACTACCCTGTCCCTGTCGATCAGCACTATAATATCTGTATGAAAAAATCCCGTATCAACCCCTTGCGGATCCTGCACGGAAAGATTCATGTGTTTTAATGAAAGATCATAAATGGTTTTCTTATCTCCTGTAAGTAACCACCAGTTATCAGGATTTACCTGGAACCGGTCTGCCCATTTTTTTAAAGCTGCAACTGAATCCCTGTCGGGGTCAACACTAAAAGAAAGGAATTGTACAAAGTCAGCAGTGCGGTCACCAACTTTTTCTGATTTCTTAATTGCTTCCTGTAGCTTTTTAATGTTCATTGTCATGCCCGGGCAAATTGTAGCGCAATGAGTAAAAAAGAAATTCGCTACAATAATTTTAGGAACAGTATCCCCGGTTTCAGGATCAACCCGAACCATATTATGCAAGGAAACGTCGTTTCCTTCCTGGTTAGTTAATGTAAAGTCGGGGATCTTATGCCATATAGTTTCATTTTCAATTTTTCCTTTTACCACTTTTGAGATAGTAGTATCCGCATAAATTGGTTTTGGGATATGTACGGCATCTGTGCTCAGTTGCTTAATGATAAAATAAGATACCAATGGGATCAGCACTGCCAGTATCAATGCATATAACGCTGTTTTATTCACATCATATTTTTTATATAAAAAACACTGTCCCGCCTGAGGCGGGACAGTTAGTTTATTAATTATTTAAAATAAATATTATCAATGACCGCCACCGCTCTTTTTCTCTATCTTTTTTTCCTCAAAATGTTTGTCGTATGAATTACGGAGGTTCTTATAAGAATTACCATCCCATAAAAAAGCTGCGATAAACCAGATGAACAACATCAGTGGAACAACGACCGACATGATCATGTTCCTGATCTCATCTCCAAGATGCATGAAAACTGATACGATATAATATGCTTTGGCAAGTGTTAAAATGCATACCATCCCTTTAAACATAAGAACAAGCAAATGACTTGGATCCGGTCCTTTATGAATGGTATAAATAGTAAGACCGATACCTAATTCAATTACTGTGATCACCGAAAGAAGAATTGTTGTCTTCCTTACTCTCTTTTTAAACTCATCATCCGAATGATGATGCTGAAAAGTCATTTCAGAAGAAACCGGGGTTTGTTGATGTGCCATATCGCTGCTATTCTATTTCAGTTTAATTTATATAAGATAAAAACAAAGGAATACAAATACCCAAACAAGATCCACAAAGTGCCAGTATAATCCGGCTTTCTCGATCATAAGATAATGTCCTCTCCTGTCAAATACACCTTTTGAGGTCATAATAAGCATTACTATATTAATGATAACACCAGAAAAAACGTGGAAGCCATGGAAGCCTGTGATACCAAAGAAGTAACCACCAAAAGCGATCGGTCCTTTTTCGCGAATATGTGCATGCTCCAGGTCTACCATTCCTGCTAATTGTTGCACATCCATTTTGTCAAGGCCAGCAAGATTTGCACCTGGTTTCGGATATTCATGTACAATATCAACAAGAGTTTCATGTGGGCTTGCTACTAATGCTTGTTGTACTGCTGCCGGATCTACAAGTCTTCCCCACGGATTGCCACCCATTGTCTGCCCTATCATTTCAATTTTTCCATCCGCCAATACCGGATGTGCCCCCGTGATCAGGTGATGCCATTCCCATGCCTGGCAAAGTAAGAAAGCAATACCTCCGAGTATTGTCCAAAGCATCCATTTTATTACTCCGTTCCTTTCACCCTTATGACCTGCATGAACTGCAAGCACCATAGTTACCGAGCTAATAATAAGAATAAATGTCATCACACTCACGAAAGCAAGAGGAAGGTTTGCGTGTCCTGCACCGGGAAATGCATTAAATACCACGTTCGGATCGGCCCAGAAGTTTTGTGAAAAACGAATGGTACCATAAGAAATAAGAAATGCGCCAAAGGTGAAAGCATCACTCATCAAAAAATACCACATCATCAGTTTGCCGTATTCCAAGTTAAA
>Ga0184611_1000101_pt1 | contig 13685 bp, 10 predicted proteins | sample PLM3_5_coex_FD_133162 | JGI IMG/M metagenome (GOLD analysis project Ga0184611, IMG submission 133162) | Groundwater sediment microbial communities from an aquifer in East River, Colorado, USA - PLM3_5_coex | ecosystem: Environmental > Terrestrial > Soil > Riparian zone | place: USA: East River...
AGGGTCGGCAAAATCGTCGAAGGTGAGCAGCCTTCAAGACCCGGACAAGCGTTCAACGTCGAAATGACCCGCGCGCAAACTTCATGCGCGGGGCTTGACCTGCTCATCCGTCTTAAGGATGCCAGGTCCGCGCAATTGCCCCGATGCTGAAAGTTACGCCAGCCGTTAGGTCGCATTCGGTCTTTGGCGGTCTGCATCAGCTTCGGGTCCTATTCGGTACAGACAGTTACCAAAGGAGATCGTGGCGGGCCCTGTTATTATAAATGGGTTGCGGCATGGTTTCGAGGTAACGACCCCTGCTATCCGGCAATGCCGGCTTTCCCCAAAACAGAAAAGGCCACCCCAGCGCAATGACACACAGGACGGTCAATCCGACTCGAAAAATTGGATGCATATTGCCCTCCACATTTGGCGGCGACCGCACGTCTCGCCGCGATACTGCGAGGCGATAGTGAACGGGCAGGGCGTTGGCCGTTGTGAACCATCTCACAAGGGCGGGAAAAATCGACTAACGTGGAAATAAGCGGGCTCGACGAGCCAGTGGTCAGCATCCGAGATTCATGGTGAATTCCGGGTATTCTGGAAACAGGAGCGAGTCCTGGAAGCCAAGGCCAAAGTTACCGTTGAGACCGCTCGCCGGCTAATCAGTGAGTGTGTTCTGTTCCGGGGGCTGAGCTCGGATCAACGCAGCATGTTGGTGCGGAGCGCGCATTTGCGCTCCCTGGGCGCTGGCGACACCATCTTCCTGACAGGCGACCCTGGCGACAGCATGATGGCGGTCCTGACCGGCACGGTCCGAATCAGCGCACCGTCGCCGGATGGCAAGGAGCTTATTCTCAGCCTGATGCAGCCGGGCGAGTTCTTTGGCGAGCTGGCGCTTCTTGACGGAAACGAGCGTAGCGCGGACGCGAAGGCCATGACAGACTGCACTTTGGCGATCCTCAATCGACGGGACGTCCTGCAGTTCCTCGACCGGAATCCCGTCGGCTGGCCCAGTATGGTCGAAATCCTATGCGAACGGCTCCGCCGCACCACGGTGCAGATCAGCGAGGTAGCCCTGCTGGAACTGCCGGTTCGGCTAGCAAAAGCGCTGCTACGTTTGACCAAATTCGTTGACCATACGGCGGAGCCAATCAAGCTATCGCAGCGCGAGCTGGGCAACATCGTTGGTGCCACGCGTGAGAGTGTAAACAAATGCATGCGCGAATGGCAACGGAGCGAGACGATTCGTATTGAAGACAATTCGATCATGATCCTGGACCGCGCCCGGCTAGAAGCGATCGCGGACGCCCTAGCAGATTGAGGCAACGTCGCGTGACGGGTCTGAATACCTGACTTCGCTGGCACCTTTTTCGATGTTTTTTTAGGCACCTGTGAAGTGCCTCACATCAAATCTAGAGCGCCGCTCATAGACTCCCCGAAGCGATGCATCGGCATCGGTACGAGAGGGGAAATCACATGCTAAGTCATTCATTGCCTTACGCGGTGGGCGGCGTGTGGTTGATTGCGTCGATTGGCATCGCCGGGGCACAGGAGACGGCAAATCGGGCGATGTTCACCAACGTACCGAAGAGACCAGCCCCCACCGGGCTCGGCTCTAGAGCATATTCGAGGTCGAACCCTGCGCCAGATATCCGGACGCTGATCGCGGACCCGGCCATTAAGAATTTCAGAGGTCTTGCCGAGAATGCCTACGACTTCACCGATCCGGATGGCGGGCCCGGCTTTGGGCCGATGCGTCTGAGCAGCAAAAATCCGACACTGGCGCAGTAAGACGAAGGGTTCCGGTCACGGGTCCCCGATCGCGGCGCCGTCACTCACTTACATCAACAGGGGCGAGCAGTGGATCATTTGGATTCTCGTTTGCAAGGGTCGGGCAAAGCGCCCCGAACTTTCGCGGCCCAGAGCACCGTCCGCTGGACGCCATTCGCCGCGCTACCTCGGTGGGATGTACGAGTGTTATGCAGTCTCGGAGTGACTGGCCTTTTGCTCGTTGGATTTGCCGCAAGTTGGTCTATGCCGGCGCGATGCCAGACCCAGCCAATCGCATTCGCGTTCGGAGCCACGATTGACACAGTGGCGGTCGGCAAACCTGCACGATCTCCGTAGATATCGGCTCGGCGCTGATTAGCGCTGTCAGCATAGAGACCAGCCCCGCGAACGGCAGTCTCGTACTGCGCGGCCGGACAGGTGTGGTCTATTTCCCGCACCCAAACTTCAAGGGCAAGGATATGTTTGCCTTTGCGCTCGAGGGTACGTCAGGTCTCGGGGCCGGAACAGCGCTGGTGCGCGTGACCGCCGCGGTGAAATAAAACTTGTGCGTCGGCGTAATTCGGAAACGCCTCCTTAGGTTGCGGGACGTCCATCTCGGCGACGCCGCTCCCCTCCTCAGCAGTTCGGCCGGGTTCTCATGTCGGTGTGCAAGCCGCCTGAGCCACGTTCATCGAGCACCTGGCGCGTAGCATGCCTCATGCCCGCCTCAATGGCAGCGACAATGCGGCGTAGCTTTGAAAGTCGAGCAGCCTCAATTCACGTGAAGGTGATATTCTTTATGCGTGATAAGCTAAACCCAAATTTCGATTTGTGACTGCGCTGGACGCCGCATTTTTCAAATGGCTAAATGATACGATCCAAAACTTATCTTAGAACCGGCAAAGCTGCACAACGGCAGCAAAATTCCGTTAAAGGAAATTGTCGTTCCTAGCGCTTGGATTTGGCAGATGAAAACTGGTTGTCGAAGATATCTGCTCTCCGTGTGCCTTGTGGCAGCACTCTTGCCAATCCGTGCCATGCCGGCAATGCCTCAAAGTTCGCCGAGTCGACCCATCACCATGATGGTGCCGTTTCCGGTGGGTGGTGGAGGCGACTTGTACGGTCGCATCTTCGCCAGCCGGCTGTCCGAGATTTTGGGCCAATCCGTGATGATCGAAAATGTGCCTGGGACGGGAGGGATGGTTGGCGCGGCTCGGGTAGCAAAAGCAGCACCGGATGGCCATACGATGCTGTTGGCCAGTTCGGGATCGCATGCATACAGCCAGTCGCTCTACAAACATCCTCTATACAATGCAGCTACGGATTTTGCGCCGATAGCATTGTTGGCAGAGCAACCACTTGTACTAATTGCCCGCAAGGATTTGCCTTCGAATGACCTGCCAAGTTTCATATCTTATGCCCAAGCCAATCAATCTAGGATGCAATATGGTTCAGATGCCGGGGTCGGTTCAGCAAATCACATGATTTGCTTTCTCCTAAATTCAAGAATCGGCATCAACGTAACTCACGTTCCCTATCGTGGCGGCGCACTGCCGGATTTACTTGCAGGCCGCATTGATTACCTTTGTTCGTTGGTGTCGCCAAATATTACCCCACATATCGCCACCAATGCTGTGAAAGCAATTGCGGTGCTATCGAAAAACCGTACGCCAGTCCTGCCAAACATACCGAGCGCATCGGAGCAGGGCCTCGCTGACTTCGAGGGAAATACATGGTTTGCGTTCTTCATGCCCAAGGGTACGCCTGCCGCGATTGTTCAGAGGTTTCATAGCGCGACTCTCGATGCAATGAACACTCCTTCGGTCCAAGAAAAGCTTGGTAAGCTGGGGGCCGAATTGGTTGCGCCGGAACGCCGATCACCGGAATATCTGCAGCAATTTGTCGTGAGTGAAATCGAAAAATGGGCGACTTTGATCAAAGCCGCCGGCGTGACTGCAGAGTAACGATCGCACTGTAGGGCGCGATCAAACTGAGCGGGAGACGTGCGTTTGAGTGAACCAAACGGCTCAGCCACGACATCTGCATCCTCGCGCTTGGCGGAGCGACGTCAGCTTACATTGATGTATTGCGATCTTGTTGACTCGGTCGGCCTGTCGACCCGGCTTGATCCCGAAGACCTCAGTGAAGTGATTGTCGCATATCGGTCGACCTGTCTCGGACCTATCAAGCAATATGGCGGCCACGTCTCAAGATATCTCGGCGACGGTATTCTCGTTTTTTTTGGATTCCCGATTGCACACGAGGACGATGCGGCGCGGGCCATCCATACGAGCCTCGAGATCATCGAATCTTTGTCTCCCCTTAACCATAAGCTGGGGCTTTCCCGCGACTTAGCCCTACAAGTCAGGATTGGTATTGCGACAGGCTTGGTCGTTGTCGGGGATGTTAACACCGAAGGAGTGACCGAACATGATGCTGTCGTAGGCGAAGCGGCGAACCTTGCCGCGCGACTGCAAGCGTTAGCGTCTCCCAATTCAATCGTTGTATCGGGTCTCACGAGGCAATTGGCGGCGGAACGATTTGAATACCATGATTTGGGAGCACGCCCAGTCAAGGGCTTTGATAGACCGATTCCTTTGTACCAAGTCGTTGGCGGGCGGTCAGTAAGCCGCTTTGAGGCGACTGCGCGGGGGGTGACGCCTTTTGTCGGGCGGGAGGACGAGTGCGACTTGCTCATCCAAACCTGGAAGGTCTCGGCCACTGGAGAGGGCCAGGTTGTCCTGCTATCTGGAGAGGCCGGCATAGGCAAGTCGCGACTCGTCATGGAGTTGTTCAAACGGATTGAGGGCAACTACTTCGATCTGCAATTGCAATGTTCCCCATATTACGAGAACAGTGCGCTCCACCCGATTGTTGAGCGCCTGGAAGCGGAGTTACTTTTAAAAAGGGTACAGGCTCCGTCCGATCGACTGGAAAAACTGAAGGCGAAGCTGACTGAGCTTGGTCTCAACTCTGCCGACCGATTGGCATGTTTGGCCCTACTCCTCGGAATCCCTTTGGAAGAGCCGACTAGCGCCTTCGCCCTGGAGCCGGAAAAGTTGAAGCGGTTGACCTTTGAGACGCTGTTGACCTTGTACGAGCGAGAGGCGCACGGCCAACCGATGCTGATTGTGGTGGAGGATGTGCACTGGTGTGATCCGTCCACGCTCGAGTTTCTGTATTTGATGACTGAGCGTTTACGCATCGCGCGGGCAATGATGATCGTGACGTTTCGCCAGGAATTCAGGTCACCGTGGTCGAGTGGCTCGAACGTTGCCTTTCTTCCGCTCGCGAAGCTTACCTCAAGACATAGCAAGGATTTGATCACGAAGCTTGCGGGTGATGAGCCGCTTCCAGAAGACGTTCTCCAGGAAATTCTCGTCCGTTGTGACGGCATACCTTTGTTCGCCGAGGAGCTGTCACGATCAGTCATTAATGACGGGACGGCTCGAGGAGGGCAACCTGCTCCCAACGCGGCGCGACACTCCCGGCAGTTCTACATTCCCAGTTCACTTCAAGACTCCCTGATCGCGCGGCTCGATCGACTCCCGTCTGGCAAGAGGATCGCCCAGATAGCAGCATTGCTCGGCCGGTCCATTGATTATGAAACGCTTGCGGCAGTTTTGAACGAGGATGAAGATGCCTTGCAATCAGCTTTGGCGGAGCTCGTCGCAGACGGACTTTTTGTCCAACGGGGAGCGCCGCCAAACGCGACGTACGAATTTAAGCACGTGCTCGTACAGGACGCGGCCTATCAGGCCCTTCTCAAGCGAACGCGACAACAGCATCATGCCCGGATTGCCGAGGTGATGGAGGAAAAGTTCGCTGAACGGGTAAACTTGGAACCCGAGATATTAGCGCATCATTGGACTGAAGCCCAGCAGGTCACAAAAGCGATATCGTATTGGTTGCTGGCCGGGCAACGCGCGAGCGAGCGATCGGCCATCCGTGAAGCGGTAAGCCATCTTGAAAAAGCGCTCGGACTTGTTGAGGAGATTACCGATCAGAACGAACGCAACCGCATCGAACTCGAAATACAGCTCCCCTATGCAGCCGCGCTCCTGGCAACGGCGGGGCCCGGTTCACCGGAAGTCCAGGTCGCTTACACGCGCGCACTGTCGCTTTGCGATGAACTACCACAATCGCCTTTGCATTTTGCGGCCGGATGGGGTTCGTGGCGGATTACCATGGATTTCCAGAGCGGCCGGGGCCGAGCCGACAAGTTGCTTAGTCTTGCGCACGATATTGGCGACGCTGGACTGACATTGCAGGCTCATCACTGCCAATGGGCCACACTGTTCATGCTTGGGCACCAGGAGGCATGTTGCCGGCAAATCGAGAAGGGGCTTGAGCTTTATGATGTTAAGGCGCACTTCTCCCACGCGGGCATTTATGGCGGACATGACGTGAAGGTGTGCGCCTTTGGCGAAGCCAGCCTGTCGTTTTATTTGCGCGGCTATCCCATCAGCGCCCAAAGACATGGAAAGGCAGGCTTGGAATGGGCGCAACATCTTGGTCACTCCGGCAGTATCGCGCATGCTATGGACTACGCGGTCATGCTTAGTCGCTATCTGCGCGATCCTCGGGCGGTTCTCAAAAACGCGCAGGACCTCATGCGATACGCCGAGCAGCAGGCCTTGACGGACCATGGCGTCAAAGGGCGCTTCTTCCGCGGTTATGCGTTGACTCAATTCGGCCAGGTCGAGTGGGGCCTTAGCGAAATGCGAAATTGCATGGATATCGAATTGCGCATCGGAACCCAGGAAGACTTCCCGGTGTATTTCGAGATGTTGGCCGAAGTTGCTGCGCGCGCCGGCCACTACGATGAAAGCCTGCATGCAATCCAGCAGGCAGCGCCGATCGTCGAGCAAAGAGGAATACGCTATTGGTCCGCGGAATTGCACAGGAGGCGCGGCGAAGTCTTGTTGGCGAAAGCTGTTACAAGTGAAATAGTAGCGGAGGACGAGTTCCGGCAAGCTCTCGCGATTTCACGTGAGCAGGGCGCCAAGATGCTTGAGCTTCGTGCTCTTTGCAGTCTCGTGCGCTTGAGGGGCAGGTCGGGAGTTAGGGATAGTTATCGCGATTCACTGCGCCGGTTCGTGTCCGAACTTCCAGAGTTTCAGGAAATTCCGGACATCGAGGACGCAAGGGCGTTGCTCAGCCTGCCTTGACATCAGGCTAGCGTGCGTCGCCACGAAAGCAATATGGCTTCTTTCGAACCCTATCAGACCGGGGCAAAGCTCTACCGCGAGGGCACGCATCGAACCGATGCTCCGGTTCACACGGTGGCCCGAATCAAGCCCTTTATGGCTGCCATGGGCATTACGCGGATTGCCAACCTGACCGGCCTTGATCGGTTGGGCATCCCCGTGGTTGGCGTGTTTCGACCGAATTCGAGATCCGTGGCCGTGGCGCAGGGGAAGGGTCTAAATCTCGACGCAGCCAAGGCATCGGGGCTCATGGAGGCAGTAGAGACTTTTCACGCCGAGACGACCGGCGTGCAATGGTTCGGGGGTCTGGAGGCGTTGCGAGATCAAGCGGTCGTCGACGTTCGTCGACTCCCCCGTAGCTCAAATGCTGGTCTGCCACACGATGAGTTGATCCCGTGGGTCCGCGGTAAGAATTGGCGTACCGGCGCGCCCGTCTGGGTTCCCTACGAATTGGTCAGCACCGATTACACGCTCCCCTTGCTATCGGGGACCGGACATTTCAATGCCAACACCAATGGACTCGCATCGGGGAACTGCGCGCTCGAAGCGGTCCTTCATGGCCTGTGCGAATTGATAGAACGCGACGCCACAGCCCTGTGGTGGCGGCGAAGTCCTAAAGCCAAGGCGGCCCGTGCACTCGATCTCAACAGCGTCGGCGATCGAGCGTGCCGGTGGGTTTTGGAGAGATACGCAGACGCAGATATTAAGGTGGCGGTGTGGGATACGACGACCGATGTTGGGGTCGCATCATTCCTTTGCGGCGTTTACGGAAGAGATCCGCCCCTGCCTGAGTTTGGTGCGGGTTGTCATCCCTCCCGCGACATCGCGCTGTTACGAGCTCTGACCGAAGCCGCACAAGCGCGAACCACCTTCATTGCGGGTTCGCGGGACGATATCGGCCGAAAATCCTACACTTCTGACTTCGGGGCAGCGCGATTGGGTATTTTTTGCGCCCTTATGGACGGAATCGACGTTGCAGTGTCTTTTCGTGATGTGCCAACGAACGAGTTCGATACGATCGGCGAAGATTTAGAGCACGTGGTCACGCGTCTCGAGACAGTAGGGATGAACGAGATTGTCGTGGTTGATCTCACAAAGCAGGAATTCGGCATTCCAGTCGTGCGGGTCGTGGTTCCGGGATTGGAAGGCCTCGTCGAGGATAACTATGTTCCCGGGGCACGCGCACGCTCAAGGGAGGCTTGATGGGCATTTTTGTTTTTGTCGGGCCGACCATGGGTGTCGAGGAAGCCCGAAATATTCTGGATGCGACCTACCTTCCACCCGCCAGTCAAGGTGATGTCTTTCGCTTGGTGGCGACGTCCGACGCGCGCGTCATCGGGATTATCGATGGACATTTCAATGAGGTGCCTTCCGTATGGCACAAGGAATTGCTGTGGGCCATGAGCCAGGGCGTTCATGTGTTGGGAGCGGGGAGCATCGGTGCACTGCGCGCCGCAGAACTAGAAGCCTTCGGCATGGTGGGGGAGGGTCGCATTTTCGAAGCCTATCGTAGCGGCGTTCTGGAGCCCTACGACACGCCGTTCGAGGACGATGATGAGGTCGCGGTGGTTCACGCGCCAGCCGAGCTCGGTTATGGCCTGTTGTCGGACGCACTTGTCGACATTCGTTGTACTTTGGACCTTGCGTCGCGGGAAGAAATAATCTCGCTTGCACTCCGGGATCGCCTGGTGGAATTGGGAAAGTCTTGTTTCTACGCCGAGCGCAACTACGCAGCCCTCATCGAATGCGCCTTACGCACTGGATGGCCCGCGCTGGAGCTGCAACGTCTGCTCGACTGGCTGCCTTTGGGACGCATTAGCCAGAAGAAGGAGGACGCTCGGGCGATGCTTGCCAGAATTCAAGGCGGAAATTTTGCCGACGCAAAGCGAGTGACATTTGATTTTCATCATACCTCCGTGTGGAATTGTTTAACGGTAGAAGCATCGGAACAACTGGCGGTTTTTGCCAAAACCGGACTCTCGGAGGACGACCAAGCCGTGATCGCGGAAGCTCGACTTTTGCCCGATGAATACCTGGAGATGGCCGAACAGGCTGAACGTGTGCTCCGGATAGGTCCAAGTCCTCCGGTGCGGCGCGTAGCTCTCGCTATGTTGGACGTGATGCGCGAGGAGGGCAGGTATGCTGCGCACGCGTCGCGAGCCAGACGGAAGGGTGCGTTCATATCTGGTGCCGAGCTGCCACGCGCCTCAGACCTGACCGGCCTCCAGGCGCTGCAGTTGCTCAATTGGTATTTTGAACGCCGTCTCGGCCAAGACATTCCTGACCATGTCGATACATTCGCGCAAAGTCTCGGTTATCATGATGGAAAAGATTTCGTCGACGCGCTATTTAAAGAGTATACTTTTCTGAACTCAGAGGCAGGCCTAGAAACGAGTTGATTGCTGGCGCTGGCGCATGATCCGTCTCCGAGCGAGGGCCAATACTTTAACCAGACAAAGGCCGTCCGCCGAAGGATTTGGCGTGCGTTTTCGGCTTTTCCCGCAGGCACCGGTGGTCCCGGCGTTCGCCGAGCCGGAAACGGTGGTCATAGGGCGTGCAACCGGGAGCATTGGACCAGGCCCTTCTGACGATCGCATGTACGTCATCGATGCACTGGGCAAATCGCAGCCATACGCGTTTCCCTATTTGCCTCCGTTTACCGGTCCGGCCAATGCGCCAATCCTGCCTGGACCAGACGGTCATTTCGACCATTTCGAGGTCGGCACTCGCAGCTTCAATGCGGCGCACATGTACGGCACTTTGCGGTTCGTGCTCGACATCTGGGAGAGCTATTTCGAAAGGAAGGTCGAGTGGCATTTCTCTAAACACTTCGCACGCTTAGAGCTCATTCCCCATCTCGATTGGGATAACGCACAATCGGGCTACGGCTTCATCGAGACTGGTTACGGTTTTGACGAGGACTATGGCCAGCATCCGTTTTGCCTAAACTTCGATATTCTCTCGCACGAGCTTGGGCACAGTTTCGTCTATGCGCTCGTCGGCATTCCCGCGATAGAGCACGTTACGGCGGAATACGTGGGCTTTCAGGAGGCGGCGAGTGACATTGTCGCGCTCCTGTCTACCCTCCATTTTAAGTCGGTGGTCGATCATATCCTGGCCGAAACTCGCGGTAACATTTACGCTCCCAACGAGTTGAATCGGTTTGCCGAACTGTCACCGACACATCAAATCCGCTCCGCCAGTAATTCAATCCGCATGGGGGACGTCCCTGACGTCCGAATTCCGTTCGAACGGCTGTCCGAGCCCGATCGCCATCTGCTCAGTCAACCGCTGACTGGCGCGGTGTTCGATATCCTCGTCGAGCTGTTTCAAACCATCCTGGTTCAGCGAGGTCTGATCCGCGAAGAGTTGAATGCAAGGTCCCGCCGCGCCGACCAGGGTATCGACGAAGAGGAGGAAATGCTTGTCCAGGAGTTATTCAATGAAGCTTTCCGTGATCACGGTCCGGATTTCGCACAAGCCTTGATCGATGCGCGCGACATTGCCGGATCGCTGTGGGCGGTGGCGTTCACGCAATTGCGCCCGGATCTGACCTACAGCCGATTCCATGAGGCCCTTCTGCGGGCGGACCGGATCGTTACCAAGGGGAGGTTTCGCGATCTGATAAGCGACAGTCTTGACTGGCGCGGGATATCCGTCCCGGCGCGAGAAGCGAAAAGACCGGTGCGCCGCGACTTCGCGCGGCGAAGTATCGTGACAAAGAAAATAGAGACAATCGGCCTGATGCGCAGGCTGTGATACTTGCCGCCGGAAGGTTGCCTGCTCAGAGCGCTTATATTACGCTTTTACAATAAGGGGAGGCTTCAATGACTACAGAAAACCTATTTGCCCCGTCGGCAATAAAGCTCTTTGGACGGGAGTTCAAGGGATTGAGCGTTAACCAGCCTCTTACAGGCGATTCGCCTCCTTTGGAGGCACGAGCGCGAGTGCCGATCGACAAGATCCAGGAAAAGCTCGAGCATCGTCAAGGATACCGCCAAGCTCCGGGGCGGCTCGAGCGGGCACTCAGAAAGGTCGCGGCAAACGAGAAAGACGAATCGAAAAATCATGCTCGCTTTGCGCGGATTTACGGATTCTCCTACGAAGGCCAGTATTACGAATTGCCGCGGCCGGTTCTGTTCTTGGTCTACGGACCCGGAAAGGAGGCTGAATTCGGAGACGGCTTCACCGTGCAAAGCGTCGGTGTTGCGGCCAAGGACTGGAAGTTTGCGAGCGATATCATGATGTGGGAAGTCGATGACAAAGATGTCTCCATGTGCATCGACATCGAATCGGGGCCGATGAAGGAAATTCTGCTGCGCCCCATGTTCGACATCGAGGAGACAGAAGGTGCGACTGCTGGGCGGGGTGCAGCTGCGTCCAGGGGGGCAGCCGCCGGGCGCGGCGCAGCCGTCGCCAGAGGCGCGGCGATCACGCGGGATCCCCATCGTAACAGATGATTTTCCGAGCGAAAGCGGACCGAACGCCGTGACTAGAGCCTAAGCCAAACCACTTCGTGAGTATGAGAGCGGCGAGGTGTTTGCCAACAAAATGATCAGCCTTTGCATATACGGAGATGGTCGCGGGTGACTCCGGACCGAAGCCGGACCTGAGTTTGTTTTCGGTAGTCGTTTTGGATGAGCATGGCGCGGAGATTTTTCAAGTGTCTATAGCGAGCCGACCTTGAAAGCAGTCTCTGGCGCCACGAGCGGAGAAAACAAAACGACCCCAACACCGTTCTGCGTTATTTCTGTGACTTATCAGTAGCAGCGACGAATGCGCTTGATTGCGGTCTGTCTGTGATACCGTTCTTGACGATGATGATACGGCAGTCGCTGGCATAAGCGCCAAAACAGTGATGACGATGACGGCGATGCCGGGAGCCGTCGTGGTCCCCGCCGACACACATACGGAACTCGCGACGGTCGCCGCCTTCGCGGAGGCGTACAAGGCCAAGCGCCAGCGGGCCGTCGCTCACGCCGTTGCATTTTCCGGTCGCATGTTGGTAATCGGCTGGCCAGATCGTTAGACGCCAAATTATCTGGGAGGCAATTGCTTCGTTCGTGTTACAGGCACGTCGCGCATTGATGCCATAAATGCTTCTTGCCGTTCGGAGCAGTGCAAGCACCTCGAAACGGTAATGTCTGGCAGCCCATCGCCGCTCGGAATGCTGCGCCGCAGAACCATCGCGCGGTTACATGTCAGGCATACATACGGTTCGCCCACATCTCGCGAAATTCCCTGTTAAATTCCCTGAGAGCAGGGAATTTGGCTGGAGACCGGTTCGATCCACGCTGGGTCGCCAGCCGCCAGCCAGTGGTGTCTCTGCCCGTCCTTAAAGGGCACGGCCTCACGCTGACCGTTTACGAGTCGCCGTCTCGTTCACAGGCGCGATTTGCGCAGCGCAGCGTTTGCGCCGGGCTGGGAAAACTCTTCGACATCGTGGAAAGCGATCGGCCAGGAAATGATGAATACAACTGAGGAGGCAAAAATGAATTTACCCAATAACAAGCTCCTATCGAGCGTTCGTACTCCCCGGTCCATTCCACTCCGGCGTTGCCGAAGGCGAGGCCAATTTGAAATCTGGATAACGAAGCCGCATTGGGGAGTTTGAATTGCGCTGGTCCGTTCGCAGAACGCCAATTCTGAATTTGACCGGTCTGTGAATCGCGAAGAGAAAACTCATACGGCCGCGAACTGAGTTCCAAAGAACCGTCTTCGAGACCACTCAGCACGAGTCGTGACTCAATCAGAAAGAATGATTTGTGTGGCGTGCCCGGCGGCAGCAGCAACGTGGCGCTCTCGAAGTTCACCGGCAACACCGGCGTCAGCAGAAAATACTGGCTGTTGGGATCTTGTCCAGCGTCCGCATCGCAACGCGTCATTGCTTGTTGAATAGTCGAATTCGTGCGGCCTCCTGTGGAACCAGGTACCACGAGCGGTTCGAGCAGGTCGGGAGGAGGACTGCTGGAAACGGGGGCGGGCAAGGCCTGTATGTCGCTTGGGTCTTTTCGATACAGCTTCTCGCTCAACACAAATCCAATAACGACCAACCCCCCGGTCAACAAAAGAACGGCACAACACGCGGCCGCCAACAAATGTACACGAGATATCTTGTCGAGCATGCCCATGCCCGAGCCATTGCCGGCAGAATCTGGCTTTTCGTGGGTCAGCGAAACACGGCCATGCGGCTTATCCCTACTGAATGTCGCGTACGATGCTAGATGTCGGTCGCTGGCTCACGGTCGGTAGTTTCTGATCCTTTTGCAGCCCTTGATCGAATTCCGGCAGCGTCTGTATGGGCATGCGCGACTTTAAGTGAACAATCTTGTAGCCGCCCGCCTTTAGCTCGGCGAGCAACTGAGGCACGGCATGTGAGGTCCCGGTCTGGAAATCATGCATCAGCACGATGCCTTTCCCATGCTTTTGCAATTTGGTCATGATGGACTTGATGATCTGCTCGGGCTTGCGCAATTTGAAATCAAACGAGTCCATGTCGGTCGAAAAAACAGCAATGTTGCGTTGGCCGAGATAGGTGACCATTTCAGCAGGATGGCGTAGCGCCGGGAAGCGGAAGAACGACGTCTCCTGGGCCCGGGTGCCGAGCGCCCACTGCACCGCGCTGATCGCCTTTTCAATTTCGGCCTTTGCCTCTTCCGCCGATTTTTTCGACAGGTCCTGGTGCGACCATGTGTGTGACCCCACGCTGTGGCCAGCCTCCGC
>Ga0184611_1000105_pt1 | contig 13465 bp, 19 predicted proteins | sample PLM3_5_coex_FD_133162 | JGI IMG/M metagenome (GOLD analysis project Ga0184611, IMG submission 133162) | Groundwater sediment microbial communities from an aquifer in East River, Colorado, USA - PLM3_5_coex | ecosystem: Environmental > Terrestrial > Soil > Riparian zone | place: USA: East River...
GCCGTGTAATCAGTTGCCATTGGTGCCTCCTATTGGCTCTCGTAAGGGAAGCCCCATTTGGCTTCGAATAGTTGCTTGTTCTGTTGGAAGCTGCGCCCCATGCCATCCGGCCGGAAGGTGCTTTTCAGCGCCCGGTGGTCCACAAAGCACCCGTCGTAAATCCCCAGCCCTAAGCCCGCCTTGCGCACCCGGTAGCTATAGTCGCCGTCCTCCACGCCGTAATCGAGCGCGTAGCGTTCATCAAGCGCCCCCACGGTTGTCCATACCTGATGCCGAATCAGCACGCAAATAAAGCAGAGCATGGTTGGTTCCTTGCGCACCCCGATGCCGCCGGTGGGTTGCATGCGCGGGTTGCCGGTGGAGTTGGTGGTGGCGCTTATAATGCCGAACTCCGGGTGGAGCGTACTTTGCCGGATCATTTCGCTGAAGCCGTTCTTGGTCTTTAGCAAGGCATCGTCGTTCATCAGGATTACGTATGGCTCCCGATCAAAGGCTTTCCACATGCCACGGTTGGCATTGCGGGCGAAGATAAAAGGCTTGGCCCCTTTCACCCGCGTTAGCTTGGCTTGCTTTATGTACTCATGCACTTTGCCGGTTTCGTCGTCGTCCACCACCACAATGTTCTTCGGCTCCAAGCCACGCTCATAGAGGAGAACGGCGGAAGCGCACTCGCGCAGGTTGTACACGTTGCGCGAGGGAATTACGACACTAAAGTCGTTTCGCATACGCAATCTCCTTCCGGCAACATGGCCGCAACCAACGCATACGGTGCCGCCATCCACATTGGCTCACAAAGGTAGTCCTTATTGCAGGTATTACCCGCGTGTATGCGGGCAATCATGCGGTCGCCCGCCGCTTTGGTAGACATGGCCCGCCGGTGCTGCGCGTTATAGATAAACGCGGTGTCCTCGGCCACGGCAAGGTCAGGGAACCGGTGCGCCTTCCAGTACTCGCGGGTGTACATCAGGCTTGTGCCCATGGCGTACAGTTCCGGGTTGCGGTACAACCACGCCTTGCGCTGCTCCTCCGCAATAAAGTACATCTCGTTGTAGCCAACCATGCTCACGCTCATCGAAAGCATGTAGCGGTGCTGTTCCATTAGGCGCATGGGGTGGCTCCAATCGTCGTCGTCCCAATGCGCCAGTATCGTGCCTTGCGCCCGCTCCGCGCATGCGTTGCGCATTGCGCCGGTGGTATACCGTGGCCCGTCGATGCGGTAATAGCGTATCCGGCCATCGCAGGGAACCAAGTCGGCAATAATGTCGGTCCCGTTGTCCAATACCGCCAATTCCTTATTGGGATAGGTTTGCGCCTGGAAGCACCGTATAGCCGCCGGAATATACCGCCGCCGGTTGTAGGTGGGCATTACGCAACTGACCAACGGATAGTTATACGTCATCGAGCGTCTTCCACTTGTCCTGTTGCGGGCGCTTGTTAAGCACCACTTCTTCGGTTGCCTCGTCCTCGGTGCCCATTGCCGCCGCTACCGGCTCCCGTGTAACGTAAGTCTGTACAAGGTACAGCACCACTCGCGGCGGCTCGGTGGCGTCCTCGCATGCCTCAAGGCGCGTAACACCAAAGCCGTTGTCCTCGGCAAAGCGCACAATGTAGTCCACGGCAATGCGGTCTAGCGTCATTTGTCTATTCAAAGGTTTCCACCCGCACCCGCATAACGCCGTGCAACGTCTCCACATCGAGGATTACTTCCACGTACTCGGCATTGCAGGCAACCGCCGTCTTGCCGTTGATCGGCGGGTTGGTTCGGTGCAATACCGTAATGGCCCGCCCCATGATTTGCTTTACCCGGCTTACCGGCGCATCCCGGTCCCAGAAGTCCAGTTGCAGGGTTTCGCTACTGCCCGTCTCGTTCAGCGTGTCGGCTGGCACCGCCGTCGCGGGTCCGATCGTGACATAGGGCATTGGCTGGTTCTGGTCCGGTCGATCCATAAACCCGGTCACCATGCCCATAAACGTAGCGTCATTGGCTAGCGCCGTGTATACCGCTTGCTGTACTTCCCAAAGCTGTATCATGCTGTTTCCGCTTACGCTTGCCGCGCCCCGCCGCCGCTACCGCACAAATGCAATGCAAAATACAGCGGCGGCACCGCTGGCATAAAAGCACCCGGTGGCAGAGATAGCCTTTGCGCTCCTCGTAGGGCTTGCAGTCAACGGCTTGTGCTTCCACCGGCATTACCCCTCGGCCCGCTTACGGAGGCGTGCCCCGCCGCTTTAGCACGCGCAACAGCGGATCGTTCAGCTTGGCTTTTTCGGCCCGGAACATCTCGATGTGAACCACCTCACCATCGCGCTTAATGCGGTACAGTGCGTTCTCGTCGGGGTGCGCCAATGCGGCAAAAAAGCCTCTGGAAAAACGTATGCCGTCGATCTCGATTAGATCCAGGTACGGATCAATCCTGATAAATGGCGGTGCCGGTAAAGACATATTGAATAGATTCATCGTTTTGGGTCACTTTAAATCTCCTGGTACATCTTTCCAATTATCCCGGATTCTGGCAAGGAATTTTGTGCGCTCCTCCTCAAAGGCGGGGAACAAGTATGGCCGCGCCGGTAACCCGTGCAACGAGATCTTTTTTGCTATCACGTAGGCAAACCCCTCCGGTATGCCATGCCTTCGGCACCACTCACGGATAGGTGCCAGCGGCGGAAAGTGCGGTCTGGCACCGAACTCGATAGCCTTGGCGTATTTAACATCGGTGCCAACGCTTTGCGCAAACCCGCTTTGAAAGCTGACAATCTTTATGCTGGCCCGCAACCGCCCGGTGTCTACCGCTTTCTGGTCGGTGATGTTGATCTTGGCCGCTTTCTGGATTGCCAAGGCATGCGCATAGATGGCCGCTTTACTTGCGGCCCCGCCCGCAATAATGGCGCGGTCGATGTTGGCCCGCAGTTCCTTGTCGCCGGTCCAGGTTACAGCGTCACTCGCCATATTGCTCCTCGGTTTCGATCTCCAACCACGTGTGCCGCTCCTCTACATCCACGGTGCCCAGTATTTGTAAGGTGCGGTCGCCGTACTTAATTCGCATCTCGCCCTTAAGCCCTTTTACATAGCGGATCACCACTAGGATTTGCTCGGTACTTGCCGTCTCCCCGCCCATAAAGCGTTCCCGGCTGGTGCGCGGGTGGATCATGGCCGGTACTTTAACCGGCGGCGATAGCGGTAGCCACTGGCTGGTGTGCCCGCCGCCGCCATCCGGTACTTTTACTAACGCCAGTATTTCGATCCACTCGCGCAGATCGCTGGCTTTGTAGGCCATGGTTCCCGGCATTGGTTAAACCATGATGATTTGGTACGGTCGCCACAAGTCATACACCGTGGGCGGTATAACACCGGCAACTTCAGCCGTGGTGGCCGCGCCCGCGTACTCGGCTTCGTACGGTTCGCCCATCCTGTGCTCGTACAGCATGGTGGCGTACTCCAGGATGCCCGTGCGCAATGGCCCCGGCACGCTCTCCGGTGCCTCGCCGTAGCCAACCTTGAGCGTAATCTTGATGCCCTTTTTGGGGCGGAAATAAGGTAGCCAATCCATAAAAATAAGGGTCCGCCCCGCTAAGGTATAAATCAGTGGGTCGGCTACGGTCGGTTGGTTGCCGTTGTCGTAGCACGTAATGGATAGCACCTCCTGTATAGGAGGCCTTGGTAGGTCTTCGATAACGCCGGGTCCGTCCCAACTGTCGTACCAAACGTCTATGGTTTGCGAGATCAATGCGCACCGGGTAAAACCTTCGCACCGTTGCCGCGCCGCTATAATCTGCGATTCGAGTAAGGCGTCCTGCTTTAGCAGTTCCGCCGGGTCGGGCGGATCCACAATGCGGGCGTGGCCCTTTAGCTGAGCCACGGTAACCGGCTCCTCCTCGGGAGGCGTAACAACAATGATCTCGTTGAACATGGTTCAGCGGTTGTCGCGGTTCTTTTGGTCCTTGTCGGCGGCTTTACCGGCATCGGTGCGGGGTGGCGCGTCCTTATCCTTGTCCCGCTCCTCATGGCCCCGGCCCACTTTGCGCTTGTCGCTGTCTTCCTGGGTTTCGGCTTCGCCCACGGTGTCGGCCACTTTGATCTTTTCAAAGCGCCCGAGCCGGTTGCGCTCCCGCTCTTCGTACTCCTTGGCTACGCGCTTGCCCTCGGCTTCAAGAAAGGCCCGCCGCTTAGGGTCGATCTCGGCCCCGCCCTTTACCGGCACAATCTCAACGTGCTTGTCACGGTCCTTGTCCTTGTCCGCTAGCGGCCCGCTGTAGCCTTGGGTGCGCTCCTCGGGTGACTCGCTATCGCTGGTTTCCCCCATAAGCCCCTGTGTGCGTTGCTCCGGGGTTTCGGTGGTTAGCTTTTGGCCTTTGTCTTCGTACTCATGCGCCATCTTGTTTTGGTAGTCCTTGAGCGACTTGCTTTCGATGGCCATGTCGGAGCGGATTAGCTCTTGGGCGTAAGTGTCCTCAAGTTCAAGCACGGTGCCCCGGTGTATTACCTCGCCTTTGCGGTCACGCGGGCGAAAGGTTTTGGTGGCTGTTACTGTTTTCATAAAGACCTCCTTTAAAGAGGACCGCCCCCGCCTTAGAAGAGTCCTTCGACAAAGGCTGCGGGCGTGTACACCGCAAAGGCCAACCGTTCCTCGGCCAAAATACTGACCATATTGCGTACAAAATCATCCTCATTTTGTCTCGCTATTTCCACGGTTGCATTCATGCGATCAAATATTTGAGCGCCGGTTGCAAAATTGCCCACAAGGAAGGTGCCCGCTGGCATGGTTAAGGACTCCACCACGCGGTAGCCCCATAGCCTTGGCGTTGTTTGCGCGACGGGATTCGAGAGGATGTAGTTGCCCTTATTGGCCCCGCCCTCTTCGGTCTTGACCAACTCAATGTCGTGCCAATCCTTTGGTGCCAGCACGATAGCCGTTGGCAAGTACTTGCTCAGCGTTACTTGCAGTAAGGCGTGGCGAAGCTTGTCGATCTTGGTGTCACCGGCCACGTTCATGCTGGCGTTGTATACCGCCGCTTGTGGAATCAGTCCCAACTGGTTGCCGTTGTTGCCGTCGCCCAGCAACAATTGCTCCTCTTCCTCCAGCGCCAAGCCGTACAATAAACGGTTGTTTATTTCGGATTGCAGCATGGGCGCATCGTCCAATATTTGGCGGCTGGCCTTCATATAATGGCCGATTGTTGACACCGGGCGCTGTACAAGCGTCCAGGAAAGCGTGCTTTTCGGTTTTAGGGCACCGTCAATATATCCGGCGGGTGAACCAACGGGGCTGGTGGGACTCCATTGCGGCCCCGCATTATTTGTAAAAGTATTTTCTTTTACAAACTCAATCATATTGGTGCTGGTGCGCCCGGTGGGCAGCAACGTGCGCACCGTAAGCGGAACATTGGGGATGCCGGTAATACCGGCAATGCGCTGCGGTGCAAGCAGCGATGTCGAGTTGGTGGTAACCAAGTCGCCCGCCGCCTTCTCGGCTTGCCAAAAGCTTGCAACCTCAACCTTGCGGCTTACGCCCGAGCGGGCGGCAACCGCCTCTTTAAACTGTTCGCTCTCGACAAAGGTCTGCCCAATGCTCTTGGACTCTTCCTTTTGCTTTGGCCCCCACTTCTCCAGGTCGTTAACCTTGGCTTGCAATTGCCCAATGGTTTCGGCAACCTTGGCCTTTTCCGAATCCTGCGCCGCTTTGGTTTCGTTGTAAGCGTTGGTTAACCGTTCGCAGTCTTTGGCCATGGCCACAAGCTGTTCTTTGGTCTCGGACGAGATAGCGCCTTTGGTGCGTATCTCCTCGATGGAAGCGTTGGTTTTATCCGCCTGTTTTGTGATGAGGGTCTTTACCTCATTAAGCAGTTCCATTTGATCCATTGGAAAGGGTTCTCCTTGATAAATTTTCGGAATCGGTCACGCCGCGATACTGCTTAGAAAAGCCTTTGCATCGAAGTCATCGTGCATTGCCTTTAGTGCCCGCCGTATCGACTCGTCCTCACGTTCCTGTTCCTCCGGATCCACGTCCCGCTTCTCCGTCAGTAAGGTTTTAAAGCCCTCAGCGATTGCCCGCTTGGCTTCCTTAGCCGTCAGGCCAAATACGTCCCGTAGTTGGTCTTCGACTTCTCGCGCCGTCATCTCGCCCAAACACTTAACCCGGTTGACTACCGCGCTTGGGTTCATGGGGAACGGCGTGGCGCTGTATTCGTGCAAATCGATTTGCTTTAACAGCCGCACACCGCCGTCCATAACAAAGCCTTTTTCGGGCACGCTGTACCCGATGCTTAAGCCTTTGAGAGCGCCCATGGTCATAAGCTCATGCACCTCGCGCCCGAGTTGCGTGCCCATGGCCAACTTGGCCCGCACGTACAAGCCGCGCTGGTCCTCGCTGGCGCTCTTGCCCACGCCGACAATTTGATTGCGGTCGTGGTTAAACAACATGGGGATTTCCCCTTTGGTCTTACGCAGCGTGGTTGTAAACGCGCCGGGTAATACCTTGTCCTTGCCTAAATCGAGGTCATAGGTGGAGGCCCATCCTTCCATCTCGCCTTCGCCGCCAAGCTGCTTTACTTCAAACTGGAACTCCAGCTTTTCGATTTGCATAATGCGCCTCTCCCGTTCCTCTTACTTTTGCGGCGGCGGCAACCGCTTGCGCCGCACTTCCCAAATCAGCACGCCAACCGCTACGGCCACGATCAACACCACAAGCGCGAACTCGTTTTGTGGCGATAGATTGCTCATTCGATAACCACCTCCGCTTCGGTTTCGATCCACACCTTAGCGCCGCACCCGAGCGGCTTCTCTGGCCTGTACACCACTTGGCTCGGCCCAAGGATGGTCACGGTCTTGCCGTAGTAATTGCGCCCGCCCCGCTTAACCGTCAACACCGGATCGGTGGCACCGCTTTTACGGTTGGCGTCGATCTTGTGGCGGTTGACATGTATGCGGCTGATCATGCGTTATACTGGCCTCAAGGTTCATATAGAGATTTAAGTTAATCCCCAGAAGGCCCGGTTTCCCAGACCGGGCCTTTCGCTATTCGTAGCGGACCTCGTAAACCTGCGTACACCGGCATTGGATAAGGTTGTTACCGCTTGCGCCTAGGCTGGAATCGCCGGGGAACATCAGCCGTTGGCCCATTACGATGTACGGCACATCCATGTGCTGTTTCTGCCCATGCGCATGGGCGTGTGCATCCCTAGTGCGCCGGTCAAAGGTGGCCAACCACTCCTTGTTCAGCGGAAGGTGGCTGGCCTTAGCCGCCGCATGGCTGCCGAGGTTGCTGGCGCTGATTACTTCCGTCCGCGCAATGCGCTCGGCCCTTATGTTGCCGAAGCCCCCGTACATCCCCTGTAGGCGCTTGGATAGCTCAAACGTGCCCTCGCCCGCCGCCGTGCCCGCCGCCAGTTCGCGCCGGATAGATTCCTTGGTGGTATCGCTAACACCCACAACCCGCTTTGCGCCTTCGGTGGCAATCCAGTTAAGTACGATCTCGGTAAAGATGTCCGCGCCCAGCTTGGTTTGTATGTCGTACCCGCCGGTCTTAAGGCCTTGCATGGTGCGCCGCCCGAAGTCCTCGCTTACGGCAAGGTATAGGCGCTTGTACAGCAACTCCCACGCCGGTTCTTGCTTGGTAACCGCTTTAATGGCCGCGCCTTCACCGCCATCACGGTACGCCTTAAGCACAAAGTTGGATTCGATCTCGAACCGCTCGGCAACCTCGGCTTCGGCCCGCACGTACCATAGTTCGCGGCGCTCCTCGAAAGCTTTGCCGTGGTTGTCCTTTTCTTCCTCGCTAAGGAGGTTAAAGGCCTTGAACTCGTACCCGGCGTATAGCTTTTTGCCGGTGCCATTGCTGATAACGGCTACCGGCTTTTTGGCACCCGCCGGTTGTCCGTTGGCTCCCGGCGCACCATCCGGCGGAGCGTCCAGCGCCAGCGGTGGAGGCTCAGGCGTAGCCGGTACTTCAGGCTTTGTAACATCGGCATAATAGCCGTCCTCGTCGTCGGGAATGGCATCGTATTTAAGCTCGTCGCGGCCCTCGCTGCGCTTGATAAGGCCCACTTCGAATAACGTCTTAACGCGGGTGGCTTGGGTGTCTCTGTCCTCGGCTAAGGCGTCGATGGAATCCTTATCGAAATCTATAAAAGCCCCGTCGTACAAAGGACTTAGCCAGTTGTTAAGCGCATCCCGGAGTTTGGTTAACGCCGGGATAACAGCCTCTGTATATAAGGACCGGCGCTCCTCCCTGCTATTTGCATAAGTCTTTACCTGTGTATCACCTACCATTCCGCTGGGAACCCCAAACACCGCTGCAATGTCTCGCTTCGAAGACAGCTTGGACTCGTTCAGCGCCCCATCCACCGGCTTGTAGCCCATCTCCTTCCACTCGGCGTCTTGCAGTACCAACACCTCGCCCTGATCCGCCGCCCGCTTAAGGCCCATTTTTAGGTCACGCACCTGTTGGTCGGTATACCCGGCACCGCCGCGAATGGTAACCGCCCCCGGTGGGTAGCCTTTCTGTAACAGGCGCTTGTACAAGGCGCTGGCCTCGTTGCTTGTGTCGATGGTGTACGCGGCGGCTTCCAAGGGGCTCATCCCGTAGTAATCGTCTAGCGGGTTATAGAGCTTCAAATGCAACATTTCCCATGTGTCAAAGCGGATGGCATCGCCCCCGGCTTTGTACTCATAGCCGCCAACCATGGTCCTTACGTTGCCCTTGATCACCTTGATACGGTCTGGCCGATGGCTGTACAGGAACACCGGCGGCTGGCCCTCGGTGCCTCCACTGCGCTCGATGTAGGCATTGCCGCTGATCATCAGGTAGCCTAGGACGCTTTCCTTGAAGTCGCTCTCGTTGCCGTACTCATTCGGTTGGCGTAACAGCTTGAGCAGCGGGTGGCTTTCCTTAACGCTGGTGCCGCCTTCCTTGTTATTAACGAGCCACGGTATCTGCCTTGCGCTGCGGATGATTAGATTGATGCAAGCGTAAACATCGGCATTGGTCTGGTAGCCAACCCGCGCCAATTGCTCGTAGTCACGCGGGGTCCATACCGGCATGTCCAACCCCAACGTGATGAGCGCGGGGAGAACACGGCTTTCCTTCTTTTCGTACCCGAATCTGCGGAGAAAGCTTTCAAACATTCAGTAGGTCGCTAAACCCAAAAGGCGCGGGGTGCTAACTGCTTTTCGAGCATCAACTCGGTAAACGCCCAAACGTAAGCATCGAGCCGGTTCGGGCTTTGTTCGCCCGGTATTTTGCCGGTGTATTGGCAGAGTTCATCTTCCAGGAAATCAAACGGCCCGACATGCGAGATCTTGCCTTGTTCTACCAATGCGGCAACCGGCTCGGCCCTTGTAATCTTGCCCCGGCTGGCGCTTACCGCTTTATACGGAACGTCCTTGTCTATGGTCCGTAACAGCGCCTCGATCATGTCGCCGCCGTTGTTTACCTCGGCCACTATCCGGTCGCCCTTTCTTTCATGGAATAGGCCAATGGCACGGCGCATCCAGCCATCCGCTGAAAGCTTGCAGGTTGCATCATCTAATAAGTAGCCGCGCCCATCAGTGCCCAGCCCCGCCACTACAATCCCGGTATCGTCGCTGGTGTCCTTACTTGTTACCGCCGGGTCAATGGCCACGACAATGCGTTGTAGGTCGCGGGGCTTAATGGCCGCTATCCGCTGCGTATCGAACCAGTCGCGCTGGAAGATTGCGCCTTCGATATCCTCAAGGATCTCGGCATGCAGTTCCTGCCGCCCCAGCCGCGTACCCTCGTACCGGCTGATGATCTTGCTATAGAACGCCTCGGCGAGGTTGGCTTTGTTCTCATAGGTATTGCCCCTCGTTGTTACCGTGCCCGGATCCGCCAGTATCTGCTTAAGCAACCGCAGCGGCTTGGGCGTGGTGGTTACTACTTGCTGCGGGCGGCTCCCCAGCCGCAATCCCATTTGCAGGTTGCTCCAGGTGGTGCCGGTTTCCCCGGCATCATCTTTATTGGCGTCATAGAAGGTCGCTAGCTCATCCACCCATGCGGCATCATGCGCGGGTCCGCGTAACAGGTCGGGCTCCTCGCTGGAGTACGTAATGGCGATAGCGCCGTTCGGGAACGTCACTTGCCGCCGGGATGGCTCATAGGCCACGCGCTGCGACGGTGGAAACACGCTTAACAACCCGGCTTCGCCCTCAACCATGGTTTTCCGGCAATCGGCGCTGGTCCTGCCCACCAAGGCAATGCGCCGCCGCCCATGCCGCATAACCTGTTCGCGCACCCACTCCGAGCCGGTCCTGGTCTTGCCGAAACCACGGCCCGCGATTATGGCCCATGTGTGCCACGGCCCCTCGGGCGGGAGTTGGTTCGCCCGCGCCCAAAAGCGCCAATCGTACAGCAGCGACGACGCCTCGGCGTCAGTTAACGCTTGGAGCGCTGTCTTGATCCTGTTGCTTGGCTGCAAGGCTAGCAAGCTTGCTAATGATCTTGTCTCTTGCTTCAGCATCATTAATCGTTAGTTCGCCGCTATGCTCGGTCAACATCTGGTCGCGCTGGCCTAACAGTTGCTTGCCCATCCAGATCAAAAGCGCCGGGTTGCCCGATAGCGCCTTTTGGAATTGCGCATGCCGCAAACTGGCTCGGCCCTTGGCTTTGCCGTGGTCGAGAATATCCCGGATTTCCTTTTTCTTTTTGTGGTGCTTGATAAACGTGTCTATGTTCATGTCGAACCATGCGGCAATCTCCTCGTCGGTGCATTGCATCATGGCCAACTTGGCAAGTTCTTTTAGATTGATTACCTTTTGCGGGCGACCGCCATTTTGAGCTTGCGGCGGAAGCCCCGGCGCTCTAGTGTTGTCGCCCATACTGCCCTTTTATTCTTACGGCTATATCGCTCACGCTATTTGACTAGTCCTTAGCTTTAATAAAATCTCGTTGGCCCGCTTTTTATTGGGCTGTATTACCGCGCCCCATCGCCCCCGTAAATGCTGTATCGAGGCTTGTTCCAGCGCCGGTGTGCGGTACTCTACCGCCCCGCCGCTATTTGAGCGGTGTGTGAAACTGGCCAATATATCGTTGCGCCGCGCAACCACGCCGAATTTCTGCAAGTGCTGCAAGGTGTAGTCGTAGTCTTCTTTTAATCGCAGCGACTCATCGAAATACAGGTTGCACGGCATCACTAGAATAAAGTCGCCCACAATAAACGCCGATGTGGCAATCGGGTTAGCCGGGTTGGAATAAAAGGCATTGTCGGTTGGGGCGCACCCGGCCAAACTGGCTCCCACCTCGGCGCATGCCGCCTGGAGCAGGCGCACCGCCCCGGCAAAGTCCAGCGGCTCGGTGGTCTTACGCGAGGTGGCCCGCCTTAACCGGGTTAAGTCGTCGCTCAACTGGATGCACGGTGCAAGGAGGTGCTTTGTGGCATCACGCAATGCGTGGTTGCGGCTGACGCACAATCCGCCCGATTCGACAGTGACCGGTGCCTCGGTATAAGCCCGCTGTTCCCCATGGCCCACGTACCATGTAGCATTGCCGATAAGCGCCGTCATGGGCGCAATGCGATGCGGACGCGCATGGCTGATAACGGCCACGTAAGCGCCTAGGTCAGGCCGATACATAGGCCTCCTCGGGGGTTTTCAGTTTGGCGTTGAGGCCGATGATTTTGGCGCGTTCCAGTTCCTCGGCGGGTGTGCCGCACTTGAGCATGCGTTCGCGGTAATAGAACACGCACGATACCCGCTCGTACTCGCCGTTTACGCCATGGATGGTTGTGTTGCCGTGCCATTCATGCACGTCGCCTAACAGCACGTCGCCTTGGCGCATATCCACGGCCACGCGGAACTCGGGGAACGCGGTGTAGCCGCCGGTGTATAGGCCCGCCGGTAACGCGCTCATTACGCCGAAGCCTTCCTTAAGGTCGCCCACGTCGCGATGGCCACGGGTGCGGAAGTTGCGGTTCACCGTAATGGTGGTAAACGCCGTGCCGTGGATCACCCATTCCGGGTGCGTGCGGGCCACTACCGCCGCTTGGGCGGCGTGACGCTCGGGCGCGATGGCTTTAAAGTGCTTGTCGGTTAGCTGGATGTAATCCATGCATTCCGCGAATAGGCCGGGATGCTCCAGGTTGAACGCCGTTTGTCGGCAGTAGGGAAACCACGCCGTGCTGGAGGTGCGGTCGATGTTGCCGATAACCGCCGAACCCACGTTGCGCAGTTGCGGATAGCGGGCCATGCGGATGCGGGTTTGCTTACTCAGGCTCCCGTCTTTGCGGCTGGAGCGGCGCGAAAACCCCAATGCGGCAATGGCCCGGTTACTGGGATCGCCTTTGACGGTCCGTAGCACGCTGTAGGCACGTTGGCACACCTCGTCGGGGATAACCGCCTTGCGAAAGTGCAGCAGGATGCTGCCGTCGGGCTTATACACGTCGGCGTCTTCGCGCAATATGGTGTCCACATCGCGCAAGGTTAAAGCCGTGCCTTGCCATGCGGATTGTTGTACCGCCGCGCTGCGCTCGGGATCCTTAAGATGGATCACCCTCATATGGGTTCTTCTTCATTGGCCATCGACTCCACGCATTGCAAAATGGTGTCGGTGGTGGTGCTGGTGCCGAGCTTCCTCGAGCACGTGGCCAGCCAGTCGCGGAATTGCTCCCAGTCGGATTGGGGCACAAATACCTGGATCATGCGCACGTGCTGCGTGGTGGGCAGCGGCTCGGCGGCATCGCCGGGTAGCGCCGTGTTTAAAGCCAGCCCGGTGTGCGCGGTGGTAAACAGGTCATCTATTTCGATCATGTCAAAGCCGGTCAGGGTAAGGTCGATGCTCAGTACACCGAGATCCTCCATTTCGAGCTTTAACAGGTCCCGGTCCCACGTGGTTTCCTCATGCAGGCGGTTGTCGGCCAGCCGGTAAGCTTTAATCTGCTCGGGCGTTAGCTCCTTGGCCACGTGTACCGGCGCATCTTTGAGGTTCAGGAACCGGGCGGCAAAGTGCCGCGCATGGCCCACTACGATTACGCCGTCTTTATCGACAACGATCGGTTGCCGCCATCCGAACTCGGTTAACGAGGCCGCTACTTTGTCGATGGCCTGTTGCGTGATTTTCCGGGCGTTGTTCGGATACGGGATGATCTTGTCGAGCGGCCACATTTCCACCGGGAAGCCGCCGGTAACCGCCGGGGTTTCCATTGGCACCGGGATGGTATCCGGTTGCGGCGGGGTGCCCGGTGGCTTGGGCGGCGCGTCGCGAGGCTTCTTTACCGGTGCCGGTGGCTGCTTAGAAGGGATCGGCGGCTTGATAGGCTTGCCCGGTGCTGGTTTGCTTGCGGCTGCGGCCATGGTGTCTCCCGCTTAAAAACGATTGGTAGAGCTCGTCATGCTGAACGAGGAGCGTAGCGCGGTCGATGCCGTGGTGCTCCCAAAATTTACGCCCGAGCACATGTCGTGCGTCCTTGCCGGTGCGGTGGTGTACGGTGCAAACCGGTAGTGTTTCGTGGTCGCCGC
>Ga0184611_1000106_pt1 | contig 13462 bp, 12 predicted proteins | sample PLM3_5_coex_FD_133162 | JGI IMG/M metagenome (GOLD analysis project Ga0184611, IMG submission 133162) | Groundwater sediment microbial communities from an aquifer in East River, Colorado, USA - PLM3_5_coex | ecosystem: Environmental > Terrestrial > Soil > Riparian zone | place: USA: East River...
GAGACCTTTCCGCTCGAGGTCCGCGCGCTGGCTATCGCCTTCTTCTACGCCATCGGCACCGGTATCGGCGGCGTGGCAGGACCCTGGTTGTTCGGCGTCCTCATCGACACCGGCTCTCGCTGGAGTGTTTTCGGCGGCTACCTGTTCGGCTCGGTGCTGATGCTCGCGGCGGCGTTGGTTGCGGCGCTCTTCGCCGTTCCGGCCGAGCGCAAGTCGCTGGAGAGCATCAGCCGCCCGCTCGCCGCCGCCGACTGAAGCCGCGTGGCCGCCGCCGTCGACCTGGCGGCACGGGCGCGGCGCTTGGCCTGCGCCGACCTTGCGAGTCGAGACACAACAACGCACTCTCGCGCCCCGTCTCTCAGGGCCTTGGGGATATCAAATGAGTCGGCTCGGACGTCTTTGCGCTGCCTGTTTCTCGATCATTGCGCTCACGCTGTGGTCTCACGGCGCATGGCCGCAGGCCGCGCGAACGATCAAGATCGTCGTCCCGGTCCCGCCAGGCGCCAGCACCGACTTCGTGGCTCGCCTGATGGCGGAGCAGATCGGCCGCGCGCAAGGGGTGACCATGGTGGTCGAGAACCGCCCGGGCGCCAGCGGAATGATCGGAACCGAGGCGGTATCGCGCGCCGCGCCCGACGGCACCACGCTGCTGATGACGGCAAATACCTATCTGATCGACGCGCAGATGCGGAAGGCGAGCTACCATCCGGTCACCAGCTTCGAGCCGATCTGCTTCCTCGTGGAATCGCCGGCGGTCCTCGTTGTGGAACAGCGCGTCCCCCTATCATACGCTCGCTGATCTGCTGAACGCCGCCCGCGCCAAGCCCGCGGAATTGACCATGGCGAGTGTCGGCCCGGGAACATCCTTTCACATCGGGTTCGCGACGTTCACGCGCATGGCCCACGTCAACATGACTTACGTCCCCTATGCCGGCAGCGCGCCCGCCGTGAACGCGGTGCTGGGCGAGCACGTGACGTCGGTGTTCACGGGATACGCCGTGGTGGCGGAGCACTTGAAGGCGGGCAAGCTGCGTGCGCTCGCCGCGGCGACGCTCAAGCGGATCGCGCCGCTGCCGGACGTGCCGACCTTCGACGAGTCCGGCTTCCCGGGATTGGAGGTGGACAACTGGTTCGGCATCGTCGCGCCCGCGAAGACGCCGAAGGACACGCTCTCCCAGCTCGCCGGCTGGTTCACGGCGGCGCTGGGGCTTCCCGAGGTCAAGGCGAGGCTGGCCGATCAGGGCCTCTATCCGGTCGGCAGATGCGGCGCGGATTTCTCGGCGCTGGTCCGCAAACGGTATGACGAATACGGCGAAGCCATTCGTGACGCCAACATCAAGGGAGAGTAGTACGCGTTACGATCCGGACCGGGGCGGCCCACACTGCGAGTGGGCAGGCCTGCTTCGCGCTCGGCGCCCACGACGCCCGGACTGCGTTCGAGATGCTGCCTTGCATCCTCATCCATTGACACGGCCGGAACGCGGGCGGCACGCTGGGTGAAATTCAATATCCGCGCGAACGCGGTGGCGGGAGGAAATCATGAACGATGTCGGTATCGGCAACGTCATCAGACCTGAGTTCATAGCGGGCGGCGCCTGCGCCTTGCTGGCGTCGGCAATGGTACTCGCGGCCTCGGCAGCCAGCCGGGCGGAGCCACCCAAGCTGCCCGTGCCGGCGATAGACCAGTCGGCGGTCGCCCAGCGCGGGTATTTCTACGTCGGCGGGAAATACACCGGCGAACCCGGCAAGGACATCATGCAGGGCCAGGTCTACGTCGAGGTGCTCGCGCCGAAAGATGTCCGTCGGCCCTATCCGCTGGTGCTCATCCATGGGGCGGCGCAGACCGCGACCAACTGGATGGGAACGCCGGATGGGCGAAAAGGCTGGGCGGAATTTTTCGTCGAGCAAGGCTACGTCGTCTACATGATCGACCAGCCGATGCGCGGCCGCTCCGCCTGGCATCCGGGTGACGGCGCAACGCGCATGTTCACCGCCCAGCAAGAGGAATTCCAGTTCACCGCCAATACCGTCAGGGGAACCTGGCCGCAGGCGAAGAAACACACGCAATGGCCAGGCGAGGGTCCGAACAAGGGGCAGAAGGGCGATCCGATCTTCGATGCGTTCTACGCACGCAGGTGGAGACCGTCATCTCCAACGAGGTGACGCAGCAACGCAACCAGGATGCCGGCGCTGCCCTGCTCGACAAGATCGGACCCGCGGTCGTGCTGACCCATTCCCAGTCCGGCGCGTTCGGCTGGTTGATCGCCGACGCGCGACCACAACTCGTCAAGGCCATCGTCGCCATTGAGCCGTCCGGTCCTCCCTTCGAGGCCACGATCATTGGCACCGGCAAGGCGCGCGTATGGGGCCCGACCGACATCCCGATCACGTACGATCCGCCGGTCAAGGATCCGGGCGAGCTTGCGGTCGAACGTGAGGCGCAGGCCGACGGGCCTGATCTTTTCGTCTGCTGGATGCAGAAGGCGCCGGCCCGGCAATTGGTCAACCTGAAGAACATTCCGGTGATGGTGATGGCGGCGGAAGCCTCCTATCACCAGGCCTACGACCACTGCACGGCCAAGTATCTCAACCAGGCGGGCGTGAAGACCGAATATATCCGGCTGCAGGACAAGGGCATTTATGGCAACGGCCATATGGTGATGATCAAGAAAAACAATCTCGACATCGCGCGCCTGGTGGATGGATGGCTGCAGAACAATTTACGGTGAGGTCCGGCACTCTTGCCGTATCTCGGAGAAGGCGCGCGAGCTCTCGGAGAAGGCGCGAGCACGCGGCTCAGGGCCGACGCCATAACTCCGGGAGCGGTCCGCCTTTGCCGTAAACGGGGTCTTTGACAGGCGTCGGTACCTTGGGGATCGACTTCAAGGCGCGCTCGCGATGCTCGGGCAAGGGCATGCATTCGTCGTAGGTTCCGGAAGCCGGATAGGCCCCGACGACCAGGAGCTGCTTGCTTGCGGAAATGCGCTGATGGCCGGTACCGGCCGGGAGGATCACGACGTCCCCGCTCCGCAGCGCGATAATTTTGCCTTCGTTGCCGCCGAACCGCACCCGCGCGTGCCCGCGTGCGATGCCGAGCACTTCGTGGGTACGCGAATGGTAGTGCACATATTCGTAAATGCCGTTGCGCCAGGAATCCCCCCAATCGTTGGCCTGGAACAGCTCTTCCAGCAGCGCGGCGGGGTCCGCCGAGCCGGTGAGACCAACCGCGCCGCGGTAAAGCAGGAATGGCAGATGAGCATTGTTCGGAATGCTGCCGTCGTCCTTGAACATCAGTATGTGCGGTTTGCTCCGGCGAACCGCCCGGCGCGCGGAGGAGGCCGACGGCTTGCCGACCCCCGTTACCTTTCCAAAGGTCTTTTTCAGGTTTTCCAGGACATACATGGCCGAACTCGGGTTCCTCCGGGATAACGGCCCGCGAGGCAACCCGTTCCGTAACGACCGGCGTTCGGTTCAGGCGGCGTTCTTGCGCCGGCGCGATGACCAAGCGGGCTTGCGGGAAGGCCGCGCGCGGACATGCGACGCGTTGTCCCGCGCCGACGTCCGTTCACAACAAAGTTGGCCTGCAACCGAAAACGCCGCCGAGCGTTTTCGTCAGCCGGGGGCGAGCGTGAGAGCGTAGAGTAACTGCGATGAAAGACGAACTCGTTACGGTTCTGGAAGCGGTGCGCCGTGCGCAGGCCGAACTGGCCGCCTATCTCGACTCTGCCGACCGCAACGCCGAACTCACGATTGCCAAGTTGGTGGGAATTCTCGAACGGCGCGAGGTCGTCGGGGCCGTCCGGCTGCTTCAGCCCTGGGCAGCCCGCATTCCCTCGTCGACGGTTGCGCAGGCGCCGGAGCGAAAGCTCGCCAGAGCGAGTTGAACGGCCCCCGGTCGGCGCGCGTCACACCGCTTCGCGCAGCTTGACCGCGCCTTGGAGATCCACGGAGACCAGCTGCGAGACGCCGCGTTCCGCCATGGTGACCCCGTAGAGCCGGTTCATCCGCGCCATGCTGATCGGATTGTGGGTGATGATCACGAAGCGCGTGTCGGTCGCGCGCGTCATCTCGTCGAGCAGGTCGCAGAAGCGATCGACATTGTGATCGTCGAGCGGGGCGTCGACCTCGTCCAGCACGCAAATCGGTGCCGGGTTGGTGAGGAACACGGCGAAGATGAGCGCGAGCGCAGTGAGCGCCTGCTCCCCGCCGGAAAGCAGCGACAGAGTCGCCGGCTTCTTGCCCGGCGGTCTGGCGATGATTTCCAGGCCGGCTTCCAGCGGATCGTCGTTCTCGATCAGCTGCAGTTCCGCGGTGCCGCCGCCGAACAGCTGCGTGAACAGGTGCTTGAAATGGGTGTTGACCACCTCGAAGGAGGCGAGCAGCCGTTCGCGCGCCTCGCGGTTGAGATTCTGGATGCCTTGACGCAGCCGCTTGATCGCTTCGACCAGATCGTCGCGCTCGGCGGTGAGCGAGCCATGCTGAGTCTCGACCTCACGCAGCTCTTCTTCCGCGCGTAGGTTGACGGCGCCGAGCCGTTCGCGGTCACGACGCAGCCGCTCCAGGTTGGCCTCCACCTCCGCCACCTCGGGCAGCGCCTTGTCGGGGTCGATGGCGGCGAGGTTGGCGACCTCCGCGGGCTCGACTTCCAGCATCTCGTGAATCTCATGGGCGACGTCGGCGAGCCGGCGTTTGCCGCCTTCGAAACGCTCCTCCGCGCGCGCGGCCTCCTCGCGCGCCGTGCCCATGGCCTCCAGCGCAGCGCGCGCTGCGCGATCGGCTTCGGCGAGTGCATTCTCGCCGGCGGCCAGCTGGTCGGCCGCCGTGCGGCGGGCGGTTTCGGCGGTCTCGATCTCGCTGATCAGCGCGAGCCGCTTCTCTTCGAACACGCGCGGGGTGTCTTCGAGACTGGCGCGTTCGTTCCTGGCCTCTTCGACGCGGGTGTCCAGGGTCTTGATCTGCGAGGCCGCGCTGTCGTTGCGGCCGCTCCAGGCTTGCCGCTCGGCGGCGATCGCGGCCAGCCGGCGCGCGGATATTTCCGCCTCGCGCGCCAGCGCCTGTGCTTCCGCGCGCACTTCGGCGAGCCGCGTGCGCTGGCCCTCGATCTCGCCCTTTACGCTGGCAAGCCGTGTCTCGATATCAAGCGCCGGCGGCAGTGCAGTGAGCGCGCGCTCCGCCTCGTCGCGCGCACCGGCAGCCTCGTCGCGGCTCGCGGTCAACCGTGCCTTCGCTTCGCCGAGCGCCGAGAGCCGCGCGGCGTTGCGCGCCATCTCGCGTTCGGCCTCGGCAAATCGGTCCCGTGCCGCGTGCGCTTCGTGCTGGAGCGTGCGCCAGCGGGTGCGCGCCCCGGCCTCCGCCTCGGCGGCGGACGCGATCTCGGTCTCGGCGGCCGTCATCACCGTCTGTTTCGTATCGACCTCGCGGCGCATGGCCTCGAGCTCCGCCTCGATGTCGCTGAGGCGGTTCCTGCCGGCCAAACGGCGCGCGGCGCCGGTCGGCGCATTGGCGGCGACCGAGAAGCCGTCCCAGCGCCACAGGTCGCCCTCTCGCGAAACCAGGCGCTGACCGGGCTTGAGCATCGGCGTGAGACGGGCTGCGTCTTCACGCCCGATCACGCCGATCTGGGCCAGGCGTCGCGCCAGCTCTTGCGGCGCTTTGACATGCTCGCCCAGCGCTTCGACGCCGTCCGGCAGCGCGGGATCGGTGGGATCGATGGTCGCGCCCGCCCAGCGCATCGGCGCGGAAGGATCGATGGGAGCTTCGAGATCATCGCCGAGGGCGGCGCCGAGGGCGGTTTCGTAACCCTTGTCGACGGTGAGGGCATCGATCACCGCCGGCCACAGATTCTTGGTGTCGATGTGCAGAAGCTTCGCCAGTGTCTTGGATTCGGTGTCGAGACGTTGCGCCCGGCGCTCGGCTTCGGCGAGCGGCCCACGCGCGACGTCGAGGGCCTGGCGCGCCGCGGAATGCGCGGCCTCGGCGCGCAGCGCAGCGGCTTCGGCCTCCGCCACCGCGGCCTCGGAGGTTTCGGCGGCGCTGGCGAGCGTTGCCAGATCGGCGCGTTGCGCACCCTCGATCTGCGCGAGCTCCGTCGCGACGGCGGCGATCTCGTCGGTCAGACGGCCGATCCGATCGCCGTGCTCGCGCGCGGCATTTTCCAGGGCGTGGCGCCGCGCGGCTAGGTCGGCGAGGGTAGCGGTCAGTTGATCCGCAGCTTTCTCCGACGTCGCGAGCACGCCGTCCGCTTCGGCGACCCGCTGGTCCACGCCCGCGCGCTGGGCTTCGTTGGCACTGGTCTCGCGCTGCAACGTGTCTTCTTCGCCCGCCAGCCGTGCCAGCGCCGCCTCGGCGTCCGCAGCCAGGCGCTGCTCGCGTTCGATATCGGCGCCAAGCTGAACCAGGCGGCGGTCGAGCTCGGCCATGCGGTCCTTGGCGCGCGTCTCCTCGCGTTCGAGCATCTCGCGCGCCGCGGTCAGCCGTTGCAGGGCGGCGGCGGCCTTGACCTCGGCCTCGCGCATGGCCGGCAGGTCGGCGGCCGCGAGCGCTTGGCGCGTCGACGCCTCGGCCTGCTCGCCGGTGCGCTCGGCGACCATGCGTACGGCCGCATTCTTGGCATGCTCGGCCTCGGCAAGCTCGGTATTGGCGGCCACCCAGCGCAGGTGAAACAACGTCGCTTCGGCCTTGCGCACCTGCTGCGCCACGGCGCGATAGCGGATCGCCTGCCGCGCCTGCCGCTTGAGCGCGTCCATCTGGGCGGCCAGCTGATTGATCACGTCTTCGAGCCGCGCCAGGTTCTGCTCCGCGCCGCGCAGCCGCAGTTCGGCTTCGTGCCGCCGCACGTGCAGTCCCGATATGCCGGCAGCTTCCTCGAGCACGCGCCGGCGCTGCTCGGGCTTGGCCTGGATGATCTCGCCGATGCGCCCCTGGTGCACCATCGACGGGGAACGTGAGCCGGTGGAGGCGTCGGCCAACAGGATTTGGACGTCGCGGGCGCGAACCTCGCGGCCGTTGATGCGGTAGGTGGAGCCCGCCTCGCGCTCGATCCGGCGCGACACGTCGAGCGTCTCGTGGTCGTTGAACTGGGCGGGCGCCTTGCGCGAGCGGTTGTCGATCTGGATCGCGACCTCGGCGTTGTTGCGCGACGGCCGGTTGTTGGTGCCGGAAAAGATCACATCGTCCATGTCGGCGGCGCGCAACGACTTGTGCGACGTCTCGCCCATCACCCAGCGCAGCGCTTCCACCAGGTTCGACTTGCCGCAGCCGTTCGGACCGACCACGCCGGTGAGCCCCGGCTCGATCAGAAAATCGGTCGGCTCGACGAAGGACTTAAATCCGAGCAGGCGTAGCCGCGTGAGTTTCATACCGACGCTGTTCCAATACTGGCGGCCTCGCCCTGACGGAATCGCGCAGGGCTCTGGCCCATTGAGTGGGTCGAGCGGGGGAAGGACGGACGCCGCATCGACCGGAAGAATGAATCGCCAGGCGCGATTCCGCAACAGGAAGAAGACGTTGTCCCGTCCCTTGTGATGGGGCGACGGGGCGGCCGGGCGGCCCAGAAGCCACGGCCCACCCCACCAAGCGAAAAAATGGTTAAAAAACCCTTAATCAGCCCTTGAGATAGGGGGCGACCTGCTTGTCGAGTTCTTCCGGGGTCAGGGCGCCGCGGAAGATCTTGCCATTGATGAAGAAGGTCGGGGTCGAGTTGACGTTGAACTTGCTGGCGGCTCGGGTCCGCGACTCCTCGATGCCCTTGAGCATCTGCTGATTCGCCAGGCATTCGTCGAAGCTCTGTTGAGTGAAACCGGCCTGCTTGGCGATCGCAAACATCGGCTGGAGCGGCTTCTGCACCACCCAGTCCTTCTGCTGCGCGAAGAAGGTCTCGATCAGCGGGAAATATTTGTCGCCGCCGGCGCAGCGCGCCAGCATGGAGGCGGCGGCGGCGAGCGGATCGAGCGGAAACTCCCGAAAGATGAAGCGGATCTTGCCGGTATCAATGTATTTCTTTTTCATCTCCGGATAAGTGGTCTCGTGGAAGTGGCTGCAGTGCGGGCAGGTCATCGAGGCATATTCGATGATCGTGACCGGAGCATTGGCCGCCCCCTGAGCCTGATCGCCGAGCGGGCCCGGCGTCATGAGTTCGCCGATGGGAACCTCGGCGCCACCGCCGGCAGGCTGCGCCACCGCCGTGTCGGGCTGGGTCCACAGGTAATAGCCGGCCCCGCTGGCTGCAGCGACGACCGCAAGCGCGGCGCCCCCCATGAGCACGTAACGACGCGTGACGGTCGCGCTGGCGTCTTCAGTGTCCTTGGTCATGGCCTGTCATCCGTGCGGTTGAGCGGCTTTCGCCCAGGATCCTGAGGGAAGTCGCTACCCTGAAACGCAAAACGTGGCAATGGGAGGCCGCGCTGCCAAGGCAGAGGCGCGCTCACGACTGTTTGATGGCCGCTCCCAGCCGGGCGAGGGCGTCACGCAGCCGGTCGTCCGCGATCTCGGAGAGACCCGCGGCAATGCGCGCCGTGGCTTCGGGATCGGGGGCGGTCTGGTGCGCATGTTGCTTGCGGCGAAGCGGCGCTTGCCGCAGCCGCAGCCCGCCGACCGCACGCCAACCGAAGAAGCGGTTCACCCGCTCCAGGACCACGTTGGAGAGGTGCTGGATTTCGATCGCCATCGGTCCCTCGACCCGCAGCACAAGGACGCCCGGCTCGGGCATCTGGCGCTCGAACGGCCGCGGCCACTGGATTTTTTCCGGTTCCGAATGGGCGGCGATCTCCGCGCCCACGATCTCCGGCCAGCGCGTGACGAGCTCGGTCGAGGCAAAGCCCTGTTTGGCAAACGCGTCGCTGAGCGTCCTGTGCAGAAGGTCCGCCAGCGGACGTGGATAGGATTTGCCGGACTTGTTCACGTTGCGAGGCTCTGCCACATCGTTCGTCATGACGCTAGCAGTTGGCATGGCACGACGAAAGCGCACGGCCCCGCGGGTAGGCCCGAGCGACGTCGATCTCCTGGCCTGGTACGATCGACATCGCCGCAAATTGCCGTGGCGCGCCTTGCCCGGCGAGACGCCCGATCCTTACCGCGTCTGGCTTTCCGAGATCATGCTGCAGCAGACGACGGTCAGGGCGGTGGGCCCCTATTTCGCGCGCTTTACGGCGCGCTGGTCCGATGTGCGGGCGCTCGCGGCAGCGCCGCTCGATGACGTGCTCAAGCTGTGGGCCGGGCTCGGCTATTACGCGCGGGCCAGAAATCTCCACGCCTGCGCCAAAGCGGTGGTCGAGCGTCACGGCGGATGCTTTCCGCAAAGCCAGGAGGGGCTTGCCGCGCTTCCCGGCATCGGTCCCTACACGGCGGCGGCGATCGCGGCCATCGCCTTCGACGCCCCGGCTGCCGCGATCGACGGCAATGTGGAGCGGGTGGTGGCGCGGCTGTTCGCCGTCGAAGAGTTCTTCCCGGCGGCGAAGCCCGACATCCGGCGGCTCACCGAGGGCCTGGTCCCCGCGCGGCGCGCCGGCGATTTTGCGCAAGCGCTGATGGACCTTGGCGCCACCATCTGCACGCCGAAGAAGCCGGCATGCGCGCTCTGTCCATGGATGGGGACCTGCGCGGCGCGGGCGCGCGGCGATCCCGAGACTTTCCCGCTCAAGGCGCCGAAGAAGGAGGGACGATTGCGCCGCGGCGCAGCTTTTGTCGTCATTCGCGCCGATGGGTTCGTGCTCGTGCGCTCGCGTCCGCCGACGGGTTTGCTCGGCGGCATGACCGAGGTGCCGACGAACGAATGGAGCCACGACTTCGACGTGAGCAATGCGTTGCGCGAGGCACCGCTGTTGCCGGGCGCAACGCCGCAATGGCTGCGCCGGCCCGGTATCGTGACGCACGTGTTCACCCATTTCCCGCTCGAACTCACCGTCTATACTGCCGGTGTCGGCGCCAACGCGCCGGCGCCAGCCGGCATGCGCTGGGTGGCGCTCGCCGATCTGCCCGGCGAAGCGTTGCCCAATCTCATGCGCAAGGTGCTCGCGCATGCGCGCGTGCTTTCCGGCTGAAGCACGCCGACCAACCGGATGGAGCGCGTCCCGATGCAAGACCGGTGTTTACTTCCTCGCGCGCGCTCTATGATGATGCCGCCAAGGATCCGCAGAGGTCATGGCCAGTCACGGGAGGACGTGTCATGGGATTTACCCGACGCAACATGCTCGCATCAACGGGGGCAGCGGCCGCGATGACATTCACCCGTACGGCGCTCGGCGGCTGGGAGCCGAGCGCGCGCTATCCCGACCCGGCGATCCAGATTCTCGATCCCGCCTTTGCAAAATATCGTATCGCGCAGGCGAGCGTGGAGCGGCTTGCGACCGGCATGCGCTGGTGCGAGGGGCCGGTCTATTTCGGCGACGCGCGCTGCCTGCTCTGGAGCGATATTCCCAACAACCGCATCATGCGTTGGGACGAGGGGACGGGACGCGCCAGCGTGTATCGCACCCCGTCGAACAACGCCAACGGCAATACGCGCGACCGCCAGGGCCGGCTCGTCACCTGCGAGCACGACAGCAGGCGCGTGACGCGCACCGAATACGACGGCACGGTCACCGTGCTGATGGACAAGTTCGACGGCAAGCCGCTCAACTCGCCGAACGACATCGTGGTCAAATCCGACGACTCGATCTGGTTCAGCGATCCGCCCTTCGGCATTCTGGGCAACTACGAGGGCCACGTGGCCACTCCCGAGTTGCCGACCAACCTGTACCGCCTCGATCCGAAGTCCGGGCGGGCTACGGTGGTGGCCGGCGAGATCAATCGCCCGAACGGGCTTGCCTTCTCGCCCGACGAGAAGAAGCTCTATGTCGTCGAATCGGGCCTGGTCCCACGGGTGATCCGCGTCTACGACGTCAACGACGACAAGCTCGCGAACGGCCGCAGCTTCATCACCGCCGAGCCGGGGGGCACGCCCGACGGCTTCCGCTGCGATGTCGACGGCAACCTGTGGTGCGGCTGGGGCATGGGCAGCGCCGAGCAAGACGGCGTCAAGATTTTCGATCCGAGCGGCAAGGCGATCGGCTTCATCGCATTGCCCGAGCGTTGCGCCAACGTGTGTTTCGGCGGCGTCAAGCGCAACCGGCTGTTCATGGCGGCGAGCCATTCGGTCTATTCACTCTACGTGAACACGCAGGGCGCACCGGGCGGCTGAGTCAATTCGGAAGGGATAAGCATGAGCGTCGAACGCAAAGAAGTCGGTCCGCGGATGAGCCAGATCGTCATCCACGGCGACACGGTCTATCTTGCCGGGGTTGTCGCGCATCAGAATGCGGGCAAGAGCGTCACCGAGCAAACCAGAGAAATCCTCGCCACCATCGATCGCTATCTCACGCAGGCGGGCACCGACAAGGCAAAGCTTCTTTCCGCCAATATCTGGCTGACCGACATGGCGACATTCGGCGAAATGAATGCCGTGTGGGATAGCTGGGTGACGCCCGGCCATACGCCCGCGCGCGCCACCGTCGAGGCCAAGCTCGCCGCGCCGCAATACAAGGTGGAGATCATGGTGGTGGCGGCGCGTTGAGATGCGGAGAGCAACCCGCGATCGCTTGCGGATTGGCGCACCCAGGCGTCGGAGTGCAGGATCGGGTGCGCGCATGGCGACTGCCGCTGATTCGGGTTCTCGATCGTCCGGCTTGGGGACGAGGGCTATTCGGATGACGGCCTGGAAGGCATATCGCTGCTGCATGGGTCTTGGCTGGCTGCTGGCGTGGAGCCTCGCCCTGAGCTTTCCGGGCGCCGCGCAGACGCCCCCGGGCGTTGGCGCCGATATCCTCGCGACCATGGACCGCCTGGCGATCAAGCTTCCGATGGAGATTGCCGCAAGCGATCCCGTCAGGAAACCGCTCGAGGAACTCAGCCGCGAACGCTGCGATCAAAAGGCGATCGCGACACTTGGTACGGAACTGGACAAAGTCGGCTATCGGCGAGAGGCTGCAAACGCTCATGTCAGTTATTCAGAAACTTGCGGCGGTTACCCGCCTTCCCTCAGGGCTGCAGCGATCATCCTGCTGAGACTGACTGACTATCCGAAGGCCGCGACCGTCGCGTCGGACCTGATCAAGCTGCAACCATTCAGCGACAGCGGTTATTACCTGAGGGGCGTTGCATATGATCGTAGCGGGTTTCCCAAGAAGGCAATCGACGACTACATCACCTCGATCGAACTTTTCGGCAACAAGGAGAAAATCGGAAGCGTTGCCTATTATGCGATAGCGCGAAATTACGAGAAGCTGGGCCAATTCTGTGACGCCATACTTCCTATCGAAACGTGGGTGGCATTGAATCCCACGCGTAACGATACCAGCCAAACCCGGGCCGTTATCGCGGCTTACACGGCGAAGGGCAAATGCCAGGTCGCGGCGACCACCAGCGAGGAAGTTTTCACGCTCTCGCGACCAAGCAATGTGGTGAAGTTGCCGGTCACGATCAACGGAGTGCGGGGCAATCTCGTCCTGGACACCGGCGCAACATTCGTGTCGCTGAAGGCTACGTTCGCGCAAAAGGCCAATGTGCAAATCGATCAAGACAGCACCGTTAGACTGCACACGGCGAACGGGATCGCCGAAGGCAAGCGGGGGCGAGCCGCAACGATCCAACTGCGCTCGCTTCAGGCCAATGATGTCGCTGTCGTCGTCCAGCCTGATGGCCAGGGCACCTTCGGTGAGGGCGTCGATGGGTTGCTGGGAATGAGCTTTCTGTCGCGCTTCAAGCTCACGATCGATGCGCAGGCGGTCAAAATCTCGAATCGCAAAGACAGGTAGATTGAACAAGCGCTTTGCGCGTCCATTTATTGGCGCATCGGCAACATGTTCTTACGTTGCTTTTGCCGGTGGAAATCCGTAGAGCGCGCGCGCATTGTCGACGAGGATTCGATCTCTCGTTGCGCCGTCCGGCACCCATTCCGCCAGCAGGTCGAGCAGGTCTCCGTCGTTGGGCATCTCGCGGCCGTCGAGGTTCACGTGCGGCCAGTCGGTGCCCCAAACGAGACGTTCGGGCGCATGCCGCACCAGCGCGTGGGCGAGCGGCGTGACCTCGGGATAGGGATAGTTCTGCTTCGTGCAGCGCATCGGCCTGAAAGCTTGACCCATACCCGACCGGTATCGAGCATGCGCAACACCGTCGTGAAAGCCGCCTGATCCACGCCGCCGGCGGCCGGAACGCTGGCGAAGTGATCGAGCACGATCGTATTCGGCAGCGCCAGGAGCTTGTCGGCGTAATCCACGATGTCGGCGTCATGCGGATAGAACTGGACGTGCCAGCCGTGTTCGGCCGCGCGCACGGCGATGTCGCGGGAATAGCTCGGAACGTGCAGGCCGCGCTTCGCGCTCATCATGCGCAGCCCCCGCACGCCGAGCCGGGTGAGCCGGGCGAACTCGGACGCACCGGTATCTTCCGGCATCAGCGCGATGCCGCGGAAGCGGTCGGGGAAGCGCGC
>Ga0184611_1000107_pt1 | contig 13420 bp, 21 predicted proteins | sample PLM3_5_coex_FD_133162 | JGI IMG/M metagenome (GOLD analysis project Ga0184611, IMG submission 133162) | Groundwater sediment microbial communities from an aquifer in East River, Colorado, USA - PLM3_5_coex | ecosystem: Environmental > Terrestrial > Soil > Riparian zone | place: USA: East River...
GAGGACTGGAACGCCGGGAAGCTGCCGGTGATGGGCCTGCACCCGGCGTCCGGCGGCCACGGCCTGAACCTGCAGTTCGGCGGCGCGGACATGGCGTGGATCTCGCCCACATGGTCGCCCGAGCTATGGGAACAGACGATCGCCCGCATCGCGCGCCCCGGCCAGACGCGGCCGGTGGTGATCCGCGTCTGCGTCGCGCGCGGCACCGTCGACGACATGAAACTCTCCCGCGTGCACTACAAGATGGGTGCGCAGGAAGCGTTTGAAGCTTGGCTGCGCGCGTGGCACGCCGCCAAGGCTGCCTAGTGCCGGGACGCCGCCAGCATCCGGTCCATCTCGGTCAGGATCTTGCGGATGCTGATCGGGATCTCGTGGATCACCTGTTGGCGCGTGTGCTGGTCGGCGGGCCCGAGCATCGCCGCCATGATCCGCATCAGCGCGATCAGGATGATCGCGCGCTCATGGCCCTGCAGGGCCGGATCGATCTTCCGCATCAGCGCGACGATCTCTCGCTGGTGCATGCCGTCGGCGTGATCCTTGGCCCATTGGTCGTCTGTCATCGGAACGTCATCCACCAGAAGAAACATATGCCGATCGTGATACAGATCATCGCCACCGCGTCGTCGCTCATCGCGTGCCACGCGGGTAGACGACCTTCTCGTGGTGCGGACAGTAGGGCACGCCGCGGCGCGTGGTGTTGCCGCAGTAGGCGTAGGGCGGGCGCTCGCCGAACGGGTAGTGGCAGACGCCAGCCTGTAGCTGGTAGATCGTGATCCGCCCGCTGGCGGCGGGCAAGACCGGCAGTTCGATGGTCCAGCCGGGGTTGATCGGAGGGGGTCTTAACTCAGGGGTATTTTCGGGGGTGGTCGGCGTCGCCGCTTTGGGCTGCCTGCGGCGCTGCGTCGGCGTCGAGCGCGGGCGCTTCTCCAGCCCCAGCCTGCGGCCCTTTCCGATGCACGCATTTTTCGTCAGTTTAAGCCCGAACTCGCGGTTGAGCGTGTCGGCGATCTCCGCGAACGATCGCTTGCCGCCGCGGTGCAGCGCCTTAAATCTCGCAATCAGGTGGTCGTCCCAGTCGCTCATCGCTTGGCTCCGTTCTGCTTCATGAACGCGCGCACCTTGTCGATCGTATCGAGGCGCGGCTGGCGTCCCTCCTCCAGCCGCGGCACGAAGTGGCCATCGTTCACCGCCTTGATGCCGAAGCCGGTGCGATCGATCCCGGTGCGCGCGCAGTAGGCGCGGATCTCGGCGAGCAACTGCCGCGTTTGCGTGTGCAGGCGTCGGCTCATGCGGTCGGCTCCGGTGGCAACAGGCCCGCGCTGTTCTTGTGGAGGTGCTTGAACCACCAGCGGATATAATCCGGCTGCCAGTTGTGGCCGGTGCGCGGGTCGGGCAGGTCGTTGAGCATGGCGCGCAGCCGCTGCACTTCTTCGAGCGCAATATACAGCGGCGAGAATTTGTCGGGCATTATCTGCTCCGTTAATGTTTTGGTCATTGACTGATGGCATATTCGCCATCACTGTTCAACGGGAGAGAACCATGGTCACGCTCGCTGCAATATCTTGGGGACTGGCGTTCGCACTGCTGGTGACGATCGCCCACCTGTGCATCATCACCACCATCACCGGGAAGCCGCACGATGAATAGACGCGCCCGCCTCAAGACCGCCGTGCAGGATGTCTGGCAGTACACCGCCCTGCAGCAGGTGCGCCCGCTCTGGGTGCTCAACGCCACCGAGGTGAGCAACGGCGACCTGTGGCTGGTGCGGATGTCCGGCAAGCAGCGGATCAATCCGACCGACTGGCTGGTGCGCGACCTCGACGGCGAGCCCGACTGGGTCGCGGACGAGGTGTTCCGCCGCAGTTATGAGATGGTGACATGAGCGACCTGACCGACCGGATGCGGACCTGCGCCGCCTACATCCTCTCGCGCAAGGGCGAGTGGAGCGATGAACTGCTGACCGAAGACGCCGTCGCGCTCCTGCTCGAAGCGAGCAACGCACTGGAGAAGATCCCCGAGCCGCTCGGCACGCCGATGGAGGTCATCCCGCCTGCCGTGAAGGCCGTGCAGGATATGTGGCAAGCACCGCGACCCGAGGCGTCGCTGCCGCCGATCGACCGCACGCCGCGCGCGGTCTGGACGACCAACGCGGCCGACCTGCCGCCGGTGCCGACCGGCGGCAAGCCGAGCTATCGCCCGCCGCGGGTCTGCCCGGCCTGCGACAGCCGCGCCAACAAGCGTGTGTTCCGCGACGGCCACAAGGTGATGCTGGGCTGCCCGGTGTGCGCCCACGCATGGGAGTACCGGCCGTGACCTGCCTGCTGTGGGCCACGATCGCGGAGGCGATCGTGGTGCTCGGGATCTTCGCCATGGTGCTGTTCTGGCCGTATTAAGCCGCTTGACAAGGTAGGTCTGGCTGTCCTAGTCTGCGCTGGTCAACAACGGAGCCAGCCATGTCCAACGATTTCAACGACGACCTCTCTGACCTGCTCGCCGGACTGCAGAACGCCAAGCCGCGCACGGTCACGCCGCCTGCCAGCTACGTGAAGCCGGAAGTGCAGTTCGCCGAGGGCTGCCCCAAGTGCCGCGGCACCGGCAAGTTCACAAGCTGGTCCGGCCGCACGGTCGGCGACTGCTTCGCCTGCAAGGGCCGCGGCCAGCGCACCTTCAAGACCAGCACCGACGATCGCGCCAAGGCGCGCGAGCAGGCCGCGACCCGCAAGGCCAAGTCGATCGCCGACGACATCCTCGCGTTCCGCGATCGCGAGCCCGAGGTGTTCGCGTGGCTCAACGCCGAGACGTCCAAGCCGCACCCGTTCGATTTCGCGGTGGCGATGGTCGAGGCGCTCGGCCGCTGGGGCGACCTGACCGAGAACCAGTTGGCCGCCTGCAAGCGGCTGGCCGCCCGGGCCGCGGAGCGGACCGTACAGCGCGCCGCCGCGGCGGTGGCTGCTCCGGTGGTCGACGCCTCGAAAATCGAGCAGGCGTTCGCCGCAGCGCGCGCCAGCGCCGATCGGCCGGGCGCGAAGGGCGTGATGATCCGCCCGATCAAGCTGCAGTCCGGCGACGTCACGGTGCGCTTCACGCCCGGCTCGATCGGCTCGCAGTGGGAAGGCATGCTGTTCGCCAAGTCCGGCGACAAGAAGCTGGGCTCGATCAAGGACGGCCGCTTCCAGCGCCGCTTCGAGTGCACCGACGCAGAGGCGGCGGCGGTCCTCGATTGCGCCAGCGACCCGGAAAAGGCCGCCGTGGCCTACGGCAAGGCGTGGTCCTCCTGCGGGATCTGCGGGCGCGGCCTGCTCAACGACGAGAGCATCGCCCGCGGCATCGGCCCGATCTGCGCGCAGCGGTTCGGCTGGTAACTCACGACGGCGGCCCCCTGCGGGGCCGCCGACCACCTCAACGAAGCACAACGGAGCAAACCTATGGAACGTACAGTCGCGATAAAGAAGCTCGGCAAGCTGCTCGGCAAGTCGCTCGGCTACCGCGTCGATCCTGACGCGCCGAGCGCCGCGGAACGCGCCGAGGCCAAACAGCACCTCCCGGACCTGCGGGCCGTCAAGGATCAAGCCGAGAAGGCGATGGTGGCGCGGCGCGAGGCCGTGCTGGCAGCCGACGCCGAGTATCAGGCGCTGATCGTCGCTTACCGGGCGGCGCGGAAGGACGCCGCCGCCGCGGCCTCGATCGTGAGCCGCTACAAGTTCACGGTCGGGACATCCAACGACCTGTTCTTCATGGTCAAGGCGCAGGGCGATAGCTGGGAAGACGTGATCACGAAGCTGAACGGGAAGGCTTCGGCCTGAGACGAAAATGCCCCGCCGGGAGTAACGCCAAAGGCCCGGCGGGGCATCGTCAACAACGAAGCGGGCGGACTGTACAGAACTTGGCGCTCGACAGTCAAACCGGCCTAGGTCACAGTGCCGGGGCAACTTAACGCCACACCAAAGGATAATCCCACGATGCGAAAGTATCTCATGGCGGCAGCGGCTTTGCTTGCGCTGGCCGCGCCCGCGCAGGCGGCGGTCATCAACATTACCGGCATCAGCGGCAACTGGATCGACGTCGATCCGAACGGCGCGGCCACCGGCCTCAACACGCCCGCCATCCAGTGGGGTATCTCGACCGGCTTCGGCCAGTCCGGCTACACCTTCACCGCCGCCGGGACCCCGATCAACAACGTCTCACCCGGCGACGGCCTGACGCTCGGCACCTTCACGCACAACAACCAGCCGATCCAAGCCGGGACGTCGATCACGCAGGCGACGATGGCGCTCGCCATCACGTTCACCAGCGATTTCTTCGCGGGTTCTCAGGTCGCCAACTCGGTGTTTATCTTCAACCACGATGAAACATCCAATGTCGGCGGCAATAACTGCTGCCCGGACATCGTGACCGCGGTGACCAACATCGGGTCGTCGTCGCAGTACGTGGTGGGCAACCACACCTACACGTTCGGCGTCACCGGCTTCCAGATCGGGAACCTGAACTTCGCTCAGTTCTCGTCCCCCGAGGGCGGCTCGAACCAAGCCTTCCTGCGCGCCTCGTTCGCTGACGTCGAGACGTTCCAAGTCCCCGGCCCGATCGTCGGCGCGGGCCTGCCCGGGTTGGTCATGGCCTGTGGCGTGCTGATCGGTCTTGCGCGTCGCCGTCGACGGATGGCGTAACGCAAGCGGCGGAGCCGCACTAAGCCCCCAGCCCCGTGCGGCTTCGCTGTCTACCCGCGGACCGGCGCGCCGAAGGCGGCCCAGCCGAGCAGCAACAGCAGCAGGAACAGCATCAGGTTGCCGCCGACCGGCTGCCACTGGCCGCTCTGAATGCCGCCCCAGTTCTGCCAGAGGCCGAACACCAGCCACAGCAGCATCAAGATCCAGAAAATCAGTCCGATGCTCATGGTCACCTCCTGACGCCGCAGCGTTGCATTTCCAGTTGCGAGCGCGCCAAGCGGCGACACTCGGCCTCCGCGTTGATCGCGTCGATCTCGGCCCGGTCGTAGTACGGCGGCGGGCGCGTGATGATCTCCTCGCGCTGTGACCACCAGCCGCCAAAATAGTTGCATCCCGCCAGCAGCGGCGCGAGCAGCGCCGTGAGCAGGATGGCGCGGATCATCTGCCTGCCTCGGCTTCCAGTTCCTCGACGCGCGCCGCCAGTTGCTTGACGGCGTTCACCAGCGCGTAGATCAGCGAGGAGGTGTCGAGCATGCGGAAGTCGTCAACCGGCTGGCCGTTGATGATCCCGGCGCGCTTGACCACCAGTTCTGGCATCGCCGTCTCGGCCTCCTGCGCGATCAGGCCGGTAAACTCCTTGCCGCTGGCGGCGAACGCCTTGTGCGGGCTGTCCTCGCCGCCGTCATTGCCCTTGAAGGTGTAGACCACCGGATGCAGCCCGAGGATCTCGTCGAGCCCGCTCTCGTAGTCGCGCACCACGGTCTTGACCCGCGCATCGGAGGCGCTGTCGCCCCATGTGCCGCCGCCCGGCTGCCAGCCGTGGCCGTTGATGGTCATGTGGCCGCCGGGGTCCATCTTGAACAACCCGGTGGCGACGTTCGAGGCGTTGCCCGCGCCGAGGCAGATGTAGCCGCCGTTCTCGAACAGCGCGCCCCATGCGCCGCTGTTGCTGTTCAGCGCGTAGCCGCCGCCGTACTCGCCGGTCGAGCGGAAGGCGGCCTGCCCGGGCGCGAGCGGCTGGAAGGTGTTGCTGTTCGAGGATACTTGGCCCGCGGCGTAGACGTTGATGGCGTTGATCGACGCGCCAACATTCAGGTTGCCCGTGATCTGGCCGCCGCCGCCCGAGTAGAGATACTGGGAGAAGACCGCATTGGTGACGGTCAGGTCGCCGGTCAGCGTGTCGGTGGTGCGCAGCAGGCGCGTGTCGGCGTTGGCGTTGGCGGCGGCAGCATTGGCGACAGCCGTGTTCGCCGTGCCCTGCGCGGCGTTCGCCGCCGCCAGCGCGGCGGCGGACGATCCGGCGGCGGTGCTGGCGATCGCAGCGTCCGCGGCGTCGACATAGTCCTTGCGCACCGCCTGATGCGCGGCCGGGCCGACCGGCAGCCCGAGGTGGCCCGTCATGGTATCGCCGACCACGTTCACGTATGCGCCTTCGCCGTCGACGCCCCACGGGCTCCATGCGGCCCCGCCGACGCGGGTGCGGCCCCACGCTTTGCCGGTGATGTGCTCGCGCACGATCAGCACGACATCGGTTTGTGTGTTGTTGATCAGCACGGCGTGCCCAACCAGCCCGACCGCCGCGGGCCCGCCCGTGGCGTTGCCGTCCGACCAGAACGATCCGTTTTCCCAGACCTGCGTGTCGTAGTTGGTGACCTGTACGCCCGCCACTTCGGCCTTCAGGTTGGTGCGCGCGTCCTTCGCATTGTCAGCCGCGGTGCCGCCCGCAATGATCGGCCGCTTGGCATTGGCGTCGATGACGAAGTCGTGCACGAGCCCGTTGTGCACGCCGCTGTCGATCGTCGTCTGCGTGACGACATCGGGGGCGGCGGCGGTGAAGATCCCAAGACCATCGCGCGGCATGTTGGCTCCTATCGGCGTGGCGTGACGGTGATGCGCAGCGGGTCGTCCTCGGCGTCTTCCTGCGTGCCGAACACGTTCTTGACCAGCCCGGTGGTGATGGCGTCGCGCAGCATCTGTGAGCCGCTCTTGCCGGGCTGCACCATCGGCGCGTTCGCGGCGCGCTCCTGATACAGCGGCGTGCGCCGCCGCACCATCTCGCTCAGTTCCTGCATGTTGGCGTTGGCGCGCCGGTTGCCGATCAGGCGCAGCGCCAGCCCGGCCGCCGGTACGCCAGCGCCGAGCGCGAAGCCTCCGACCGGGCTGTCCTTGACCTGCTGGCCGATGTAGCCGCCGCCGATGCCGCCAGCGACCATCGCACCAAGGCCGCCGCCGCCACCGGCCAGCCGGTCGACATAGCGCAGCGCGGCGTCACCGAACGGGACGCGCGCGAACTGCTCCATCGCGGCGATCTCGTCGTCGTTGTAGTGCGCCTTCGAGGCGCGGCTCTCGCCTTTGGTACGCCGGATTGCGCCGCCGACCGCTTGGCGCAGGTTGTTCTGCAGGTTAAGCCCAGAGTTGGCTCCACCGGACTGCGTGACCGCGTTGTCCCACAGGTCGTCGAATAGCTCGCCGCGCCGGTAGCCTGCGTTGTTGCCGCGGGCCCGGTTGGCCAGCGCGGTTGCTTCGCGCGCGGCGGGCTCCATGCCGGGCATCACCGCGCCCGGCGGCGGGTTGAGGATGAAATCATTGATCCCGCGCCGCACCGTGCCGCCCGCCACCTGATCGGGCGAGCCGCGCACCACGTTCTTGTTGATGCCCTGCACGATCGCTTCGAGGTCGCCCGGCGACACCGGCACGCCACGGCCGAGGTGCGCGGTGGTGGGCGGCTCGTGCATGTGCCCGATGCCGCGGAACGCCACCGGGGCGGTGCCCGGCTCGAACAGGTTCGGTGCGCTGCGCAGGTTGGTTTCGATGTCGCCCGCGCGGGCCGACACCGCGTGCGGCTCGTACATCGGCGGCTGGTTACCCAGATCGCGATAGTTGGCGGTCTTCTCGGTGTAGAGCCGGTCGGTGCTCGGCACCTCCGCGGTCGAGCGCGGCCCCGAATTGCGCGGGCCGAACAGGCTGCCAAACGTGCCGCCGATCGCGCCGCCGATCGCGCCGCCAGTCGCGGCGTTCTTGGCGTAGTCTTCCGGGTTGCCGGTGTAGGTGTTGCCCGCGCCCTGCAGCGCGCCCACGATCGCGCCCTCGCCGCCGTAGCCCGCGATACGCGCCCGCGCCGTGTTGCCGAGCGCGTGCGCGACGCGCGCACCGCCGATGCCGGGGATCGCCACGCCACCGACCACGTCGCCCGCGATCGAGGTGATTGGGCTGCGCTTGCGTGCCTCCTCGGACAGCTTGACCTGCGCGTCGGTGCCGCCTTCGCTGGTCAGCCCAGCGAGCCGGTCCGCCATGCCGAAGCTGACCGCGTTGGCGGCCGCGCGCACGAAGTCATCCGCGGTCTGCCCGGCGCTCTTGGCGGTGTCCCACCACGTCCGTTCCGGCTCCGGACCCGGAGGAGCCGGGCCGTAGCGTTCGGTCATCGGGTCGGCGCGCACGGCCGCGGGAGGCACGCCGCGCTCGGTGGCGATCGCCCGGTCGATGTCGTCGAACGCGCCCATCGGTCACCTCTCGCGCCGCTTGGCGCGATTGATCTCCAGATCCGCCGCTCCGGTGCCGAAGCGGCGATCGAACTCCTCGCGGTCTTCCTTGCTGTCGCGGTTCTTCAGCAGCGCATCGATGTAGCGCGGGTCCGGCGCGGTCGGCGGCGTCGGAATATGGAACGCGCGCTCGGCGCGCGTGCCTTTCAGGTAGTAGTCGCGCTGGTCCTCGAAGTCGTCCAGCTTGCGTCGGCCGATGCGCTCCATCTCGCTCATCACGCGCCGGATCGTATCAAGCTGCAGCTTCGGATCTGCCGCCACCGTGCCGCGCGCGATCTCAACGTCCGCGTTCGACACCTTGGGGTCGCTGCCCTGCATGTTCTGGACGCCGATCGAGAGCATCGAATTGAGCGCCGCCTGCATCCGTTCGGTGTTCGACGCGAGCGTGCCAGCCGCCTTGTTGTTCTGCATCCACGCCTGCATCTTGGCGGCGTCGATGCGCCAGCCCGCGCCCGTGCCGGTGATCACGCCGCTGTTGATCGCGTCGCGCGCCAGCGCGATCTGACCAAGCACATGCGCCTGCGTCTGCGCGCTTTCCTTCTGCTTGGTGAAGTCGGTGAAGAACTTCTCGGGATCGCGCCCGCCGAGCCGCGCCTTGAGCGTCGCCTGCTCGGCCGCCTCGTCGATCTTCAGTTGCTGCTCGCGCAGATCCTGCTGCAGCTTGGGCAGGCCGCGCTCGTAGGCCCGCTCGTCGCTCTGCTGCTTCAGAAAATCGGCGTACCTCAACTCCCACGCCTTGCGCGCCTCGGCGTAGTCCTGCTCGCGCTTTTGCTTGAACGGCGCGATCGCGCGCTGCGCCTTGGTCACCGCCTCGGCGTCGTTGCTGTATTTCTGGATATACTGTTCCAGCGCCCGTTCCTCCTTCCCGGCGGGGGCCATCTCCGGTTCGGGCGGCGCGACGATCGGCTGACGCACGACCGCGTCCGGCGCACGCGCGCCGAACGGCGGCGCAGTCGGCAGCGGGGCCGCGCCGGGCGGCCTGCTCGCGTCCGCCACCTTGATGTCGCGGGTCACGATCGGCGGGTTGCCCTCCTCGGCGAACGTCTCGCCCGCGTCCGGGCCGCTACTGGAGGGCGCTCCAACGGTCGGCGAAGGTGTCGACGGCGGAGGCACCAAGGAAGCCTGCGCCGTCTGCATAGGGCCCGGCGGCACAGCGCCGTTCCGCATGGCGATCGCGCGCGCGATGTTCTCGCGGTTGGCCGGACCGGAGGTCGGCTCGAACGTGTCGGGATTGACGCCTGCCATCGGCCCGGTCGGCGCTGGCGGCAGCGGGCTCGGCCGTGCACCGGCAGGCGGGGCCGCCGCGACAGCCGCCGGGGGCGGTGCAACATCCGGGCCCACATCTGCAACAGGCCGCGGCGGCACGGCGGCAGGCGGAGCCGCGACGGGCGTCGCGCCGGGGAAGTCGCCTTCGCGCTTGGCGTTGTATGCCTTCTCGGCGTTGGCCAGCTTGTAGTCCTGTATCGCCTCGGCGACGCTCTCGCCGAAATACGTCATCCCCTCCCCGACCGTTTTCGGGAAACCGCGCGCCCGCCCGGCGAGCGCGGCGGCGATCGCACGCCGCCGCTTGATCTCCTCCAGCGAGAGGTTGGGCGAAAAGAAGCCCGCACCCATCAGCGGGTCGAGGATGCCGCTCTGGATCGGGGTCGCGGTGGGGTTCTCGTCTGCCATGTCACGCCGCCTTCAGGATGTCGCCCATGACGCGCTTCTTGCGCAGGTGCTTGATGCCGCCGATCGTGGTCACCGCCTGCGGATCGATGCGCTCGACGTCCTGCGCCATCGGCCCGATCTGCGGCTCGTCGCTGCCTTTGTACTCGTAGCTGTAGATCGGCAGCTTCTTCTTCGGCTCGTCGTGCCGCTTGGCGGCGAACACGCTGCCCAGCTTGTGGATGTTCTTCTTCACGCGCCGGTCGGACGCCTTCACGCCCGCGCCCGCGAGCCCGAACAGGCCGCCCACGATGTTGTTCACGTTGGAGGTCTGCTGCTTGTAGATGTCGAGGTTCTGGCCGAAGTTCGCGTTGATGATCCCGGCCACGTCCGTGTTGGCGATGTTCGAGTTGCCGCCCGCCGCGAAGTTCGGCACCTGTAGCTGCGAGCCGCTCTGCAACGCGCTGATCTCGCTGATCGGCTGGGCGCGCTTGGCGTACTGCTCCTGCAGCCACTTGTCGCGCTGCGTGTTGGCGGCGCTGAACACGCCGCTATTCTTGGCGAGTTGCTGCGCCTTCGCGGCGTTGGTGAACTGGGCCTTGGACACCTCCTGCGTGAAGGCGTCTTTTTGGGCTTGGTTCCTGAAATTGCCGGTCTGCAGGATCTTCTGAAAGTCCTCCAGCCGCGACTGATTTTTGAAAGTGCCGCGGCCGAGCGCCTGATCGTACGCCTGCTTCTGCGCGGCGTTTTCAAATCCCGCTTCTTGGGCGGCCATATCCATCATGCGCTGCTGCTCGGCACCGCCTTTTTCGGTCACGGCGAGCCGCGCGTCGGTGGTCTGGCGGTTGGCGGCGTCGATCGCGCGATCGTACGCCTCGGTGCCGGGCTGGATGCCCTGATCGGCAAGCTGCTGTTCGAGCCGCGCGCGGTCCTGCTTCATTTGCGGGTCCATGCGCTGGAACAGGCTCTCCTCGACGCGCTTGCGATCCGACGAGAAGTCATCCGCCGGGCCGTAGCCGCGGCGGATGTTGCCTGCGTCATCGAAAGTCTGCTCGCCGTACTCCCAGCCGGGCAGGTCGCGCTGCTGCTGGCCGACATCGTTGAAGTATTGCTGCGGGTCGAGATTGGGATCGCTCAGCCACGACAGGTCACCAGCGCCCGGCGCGGCGTCGAGGCTCTTGGTGAAATTCTGGTTGAAGTAATCCATCAACTGCTGGCTGGAGAGATTTGCCGCCACCGAGGTGTTGCGGCGGGCCCAGTCGTTGTTGACGTTCGTCTCGCCTTGGATCGCATTGGCGGGCGTCTGCGTCGCGGTCCAGCGCGGCACCTGATAGACCTGCCCGGTCAGCGGGTCGGTGTAATTGTAGGTGCTGGTGGCGTCGTAGCTCAGGTTCCCCTGCGGGGTCTGCTGATTGTAGTTGTTCAGGTAGCTGCCGGTGATCGCGGTCCCGATGTTGGACGCGGTCTGCGCGCCCGCGGTCAGGATCGGGTTCGGCGGCGTCGGCGGGTCCGGAAAGAACCAACTCATTGTGTCCCCCCTAGTAGGGTCGCGGTGGCATCATCGGCGGCGACGGCGTGGCGATCTGGCCGGGCATGGCGGACGGCGGCATGCCCATCGGCGGCGGTACCAGCCCCGCTGGCGCGCCCATTGCGCCGGGCGGCGGCATTCCACCCGGAGGCGGCATTCCGCCCATGGGCGGGGCTCCTTGTGCGCCGCCGGGCGGCCCTGCGGCCAGCGGCGGCAGTTGCGGCATCGGCGGCACGTTCGGCTGCGGCTGCGGGTACTGCTGCTTCATCAGTTCCGTCGCGATCGGGTCGCGCATGTTGGCGCTCGGCGACATGCCGGGCTGGCCGAGCGGACTGGCGGCGGGATCGAACGGTCCGGGCATCAGGCGGCCTCCTCTTGGCGGGCGGCGGGCGGACGATTGAACTTGCTCTCCGCCCACTGCTCGGCGGTGTAGGTGCATATCACACCATCGTCGGCGCGGCCGTACAGCCGCGGCACGACGATGAAGGTGCAGCCGAACGCCTTGAGTTGGCGCAGCAGGCTGCGGTTGTTCGCCAGCACCCGCATGATCACCATCTGGCAGCGCAGATGCGCGAAGGCGTACTCGAACGTCCGGCGCACGGTTTCACGAGAAAACCAGCGCGCGCCCGTGCGCGCCGCGCCAGCGACGTAGACCGTCCCGGCGCGCTGGTTCCAGTCGTAGAACACGATCCCGGCAAGCGGGACATTGCGCGCGTCGGTGATGCCGATCGCACGCGCCTTGTCCGGGAAGCCCGCCGGGTCGATGTGCGGGATCAGGTGCGCGACGAAGCGCGCCACGTTGCGGTGCTGATCGTAGACGTAGTGGAGCGTCATTTGCTGCCGCCTCCACCGGCTCCGCCACCGCCGCCGCCTTCGCTGCCGGGCCCGGCGTCGACGCCGCTGTCGTAGCCCGCCACCGCGTCGTTGACGCCAGCATTCAGGCCGGAAAGCCCGGCGACATCCGCGGCGATCGCCGCGCCAGCGTCGAAGCCCGATCCGGTTGGGCCGGTATCCAGCGAGGCTTGCGAGGTCGTGAAGTCGTTGGGCAGGCCGACTATCGTGCTGCTCGGATCGGGGCTTTCATAGGCGGGGGCGGGGGCGGGGGATGGACTGGTGTACCCGCCCTCCTCCACGGCGGTGTTCACCGCGTGGCTCGTGTCGATCGCGTCATAGATGCCCAGCGCCGTCATGGCTTGGTCGGCCATATTGGCGGCGTGGGCGTGCCCAAGATCGCTGCCATAATTGGATGACGCCAACGCATCCGTCACGGCTTGGGTATCAACGCTGTTCGCAAAACCAGTCGGTGCCATACCACCCAAATCGCCGAGAAGCGCCGAACCCTGCGCCGTAAACCCGCTGCTGTAGTCGGCCGGGTCGGACGGGTCGGTCGGCCACGCATTCGGATCGCCCGCGACCGCCTCGCCCATGAAGGCGGCAGGCGCATTCGTCTGCGGCGGCGCGCCTCCGCCGCTCGCCATCAGCAGCGCAATGGCATTGCGCATCGCCTCGGTGTTGGAATTGCCCAGCATCATTTGCTGCCGCCGCCGCCTCCCCCGCCGCCACCGCCTTCACCCGTGTTCGCGCCGCCCTCGCCGGTCCCGCCGGGACCGCCCGAGATGCCGGTGCTGTTGCCGGTGGTGCCGACACCCGCGGCGTCGCTGGCGGCCGTGCTGCCCGAGGTGCCGTCTCCGGTCGCGCCGCCGAAGCCCATGCCGATGCCGATACCGACATCGGTCGCGACGTTGCCGGTGGTCGGGCCGGTCGGCGATCCGGTATACCCGGGCGACTGCGTCGGCCCGGTGATGTCCGGCGCTGGCGCGGGGGCAGGCGCGGGCGCGCCGGGGTCGTTCTCCGACATCGTGTAGCCGAAGTTGCTCACGTCCGGCGGCGCAGTCGCCGGATTGCTGAAGCCGTATCCGGGGCCCTCGAAATTGCCCGGCGAGTAGACTTGGTTCATCATGAAAGCCGTTGGACCTGTCATCGTGCCGGGAAGTGAACTGGGGTGGGGGGAGATGAAGGAGGAGGGGGAGTGGAGGCTGGAC
>Ga0184611_1000109_pt1 | contig 13314 bp, 13 predicted proteins | sample PLM3_5_coex_FD_133162 | JGI IMG/M metagenome (GOLD analysis project Ga0184611, IMG submission 133162) | Groundwater sediment microbial communities from an aquifer in East River, Colorado, USA - PLM3_5_coex | ecosystem: Environmental > Terrestrial > Soil > Riparian zone | place: USA: East River...
TATTAATTCAGCTACAAAGAATTTTGTTTGAAGATCAGATATTTCATCGCCACTAAAAAATGGTTCTCCTTCGGGTAAAAACTCAAGTATCTCTTTTAAAAATTTCTTTTTATTAATACCACTTGATGCAGAAATAGTTATTACCTTTTTATAATAAGGGTTATTTGAAAAAAATTCTACAGTTGTTTTTATCTTTTCCTGGCTTGCCCTGTCAATTTTATTTACCACAACAATAGCCGGCACTTTCAATTTTAAGGCAGTAAATATTTCATCACATGCTTTCAGATCCTCATTTACATCTACGATCAACAAAGCCACATCTGCATCTTCCAATGAATTCTTTACCGCATCCATCATTTTTTCATGCAACCTGTACTTAGGTTCAATGATACCAGGGGTATCTGAAAAAACGATTTGATAATCCTTTTCAGTTAAAATTCCCTTGATCCGATGTCTTGTTGTTTGCACTTTGGAGGAAACAATAGCAAGCTTCTCATCCATCAATGCATTGAGCAAAGTGCTTTTGCCAGCATTAGGTTTACCAAAAATATTTACAAAACCGACTTTCATTAAATAGCTTATAACAGCAGTCACAAGCCAGAGCGAAGAATTGAGGAGGTAGTCAAATTCTATTGCCGGAGGTTTGCACCTGCAATGAATAAAAAACGGGGACAATGTCTGTCCCCTTAGTTGCGAAGGGGAGGATCGAACTCCCGACCTTCGGGTTATGAGCCCGACGAGCTACCGCTGCTCTACTTCGCGATGTGGAGCGCAAAGGTACGGGTTGACGCCTTACTATCCAAAAGAAAAGCGTTCTGAACTCAGAACGCTTTCCTTTTTTTTACCCTTTATGTTTACGACTTACGAGTGACATTACTTGCACCGCTTGTTTTAATATCACGGATCAATCCTTCTCCTTTAAACCTTACATTACTGGCGCCACTTGCATTTGCATTTAATTCCTTATTTACCGTAATATTTACAGAAGATGCACCTGAAGCTTTAGCATCACAATAATTTGTAACCAACTCATATCCTTTAAAATCACTAGCGCCGCTTGCTTCTACATCTAATGTCGCAGCATTACCTGAAATTGTTGCACTTGAGGCACCGCTAATATCCACTTTAAGTGTTTTTGCATCGATCTTGCCTTTCATATCACTGGCACCGGACAGATCAATACTCAGTCCTTCAGCTGCAAGACCTTCTTCAAAATATACATCACAAGCACCGCCAACATCCAACCTGTCTATTTTTTTTATGGATATATATGCTGTTAATCTCTGCTTATCCCCGTTCCATCCCTTCCAGAATTTTTTATCATCATCAAAGCGAATGATCAAAACCCCATTCTCCACTTTTGTAATGATCTTGGCCTTGTATTCAGCTTTTGAAGCGCTGATGGCGACAGCATCTTCGTTGCCCTGGGAAATATAAACGGTAAAAGAATTGGAAATTTTGATGGCATGAAAACCACTTAGGTTTCTTGGCTCTGCATTTGGATCGTTAATTGTCTTTTGTGCGAACAATACCGCACTCACCAGCATTACCATCAACATCACTTGGATCTTTTTCATGTTCATTATTTTTTATAAAAACTATTTACTTACTTTTTTTATGCTGCTTCCGCTGGTTTTAATATCTCTTATAAGGCCTGTTCCTTTATAATATACATCACTGCCACCACTTGCACTTGCAGAAAGCTCTTTGTTTACAGTAATATGAACATCGCTGCCGCCACTTGCTTCTACATTGCAAATATCTGAGGCGAGATCATATCCTTTAAAATCACTGCCACCACTTGCCTCAATTGCAAGTTTTGCAGCTTTACCAGAAATATCAACATCGCTTCCCCCACTTGCATGTATTTTTAGATCATCTGTTTCAACTTTACCATCAAAATCTGATCCGCCGGAAATTTCCATTTCAAGTTTTGTAACTTTAATTGAACCCTCAACGGAAATATCAGAGCCACCAGATCCCTCCAGCCTGTCAAGGTCTTTAAAAGAAACGTACGCTTTCATCTTCCGATTTCCCCAATCAATTTTTACATTGTTTTTCCATTCAAAGTATATTTTCAAAACTCCATCTTTCACTTCAGTAATGATCTTATCCCTGTATTCATCTTTAGCTGCACTGACCGCTACTGCTTCTTCACCCTGGCTCAGGTAAAGATCAATACCGCCGGAAACTTCAATGGCATGAAATCCTGATACATTTCTTTTTTGTGCATTCGCATCATTAATTGTTTTTTGTGCAGAAGCAGCTGTGATCAATCCTGTTATTAATAATAAACTAAATAATTTTTTCATGTGATTAATTTTTATTGTTTTTTGGTCACCTGCCCGCCTGACCGGACGGGCAGGGAATTTGCCATAAAATTTTCTTCGGTGTTTTTAATTTACCTCGAAAATTTTATGGCTCATTTCATGGCTATACATCTTTAAATTTTAGAAACAGTTCCGCCTGTATTGGTTTTTATTTCACGAATGCCGGCATTGCCTTTATATTTTATATATCCTCCTGTATCCGCTTTTACATTTAATTCTTTTTCCACTGAAATATGAATTCCTGCCCCGGTGCTCATTTTCACAAAACAGGTATTTGTGGCTAAATTTTCCCCCATGAATTTGCTCCCGGTATCGCCTTCTGCTTCCAACTTATCTACTTTTCCGGTGAGAGTTATTTTTGAACCAGTGTTTTGATCAACACTCAAAGTGCCAATATTTATTTCTGCTTTTACAAGACCCCCGGTATTTGCCTTTAGCTCAAATGTGGTCGCCTCTATTACACCATCAACATTCGCTTCGGCGCCGGTAGTTACATAGAGCAGGTCAAGAGATTTATAAGAAACATAAGCTCTCAGTCGTTTGCTTTCTTTTTTCTTGTTGATAGCTCCGCTTCTCGTTTCATAATAGATCCTCAAAATACCGTTTCTTACTTCGGTTACAATTTTATCACGAAACTCGGTCTCTGAGGCACTTACTGCAACCTCTTCGGTAGTCCCTTTTGTCAAAGTAAGCTCGATGCCAGTAGCCACATCAATTCCATGGAAACTGCCAACAGTCCTTTTTTCGGCATTGTTGTCATTAATGGCTCTTTGGGCGAAAGAGGTGATAACCAAGCCCAGAAACAACGATAGGAATAATAAGGTTTTCTTCATAAACAATGATTTGTAGGTTATACGAAGAGAAGCGTAGAAAGGTTACAGCCCGCTGAAAAAATTTTTATCCTTAGTTTTGCGCCAGAACTTCAGTGTTTCCCCGGGGTGCCCGGCAAAGTCGCCGGTGCTGAGATAAAACCCGTAGAACCTGATCAGGGTAATGCCTGCGCAGGGAAGGTGCTAATCATCTTTCATTCCTGTTAACAGCATTCCCTCTCATTTTTAATCTTTTAAACTTAAAAAATGAAGAGGATTGCCATCTTAATTACCGTTGCTATTGTCGGCAATACGGTATTTGGCCAAACTAAAGACAGTACAAAAAGGGACAGCTTTCTTTTGCTCGAGCCTGTAGAAGTAAAAGCCATTAGGGCGGGAGAAAACTCCCCCTTCGCAAAAACCAATTTGACCAAAAAACAAATTGAGAAGCTGAATCTTGGGCAGGATCTGCCTTTTATCTTAAATCAAACACCGTCGGTTGTCGTGAATTCCGATGCCGGTAATGGTGTTGGGTACACAGGTATTCGGATCCGGGGCTCAGATGCATCAAGGATCAATGTAACCCTGAATGGAGTTCCATTTAATGATGCTGAAAGCCAGGGAACCTTCTTTGTCGATCTTCCTGATTTTACTTCTTCAGTTGGAAGTATACAGGTGCAGCGTGGTGTGGGTACTTCATCAAACGGTGCAGGAGCATTTGGAGCAAGTGTAAATATTAGTACCAATGAAGTGAATCTGAAGCCGTATGTCGAGTTTAATAACAGCTATGGTTCATTCAATACGTGGAAGAATACAATTAAAGTCGGTAGTGGTTTAGTGAGTGATCATTTTACAACTGATTTTCGCTTATCAAGGATCAACAGCGATGGATATATTGACAGGGCAAGCAGTGATCTCACGTCCTATTATTTCTCCACGGCTTACCTGGGTAAAAAGAATTTACTTCGGTTCAATATGTTTTCAGGCAAAGAAAAAACATACCAGGCATGGTATGGAGTAAGCGAAGCCGACCTGGAAACAAATCGAACCATTAACTACGCCGGAATGGAAAGACCCGGTGAACCATACGACAATGAAACTGATAATTACAAGCAGGACCATTACCAGCTTTTCTATAACCAGGACCTGACAAGCCGTTTAAAATTAAATCTTGGCTTATTTTATATAAAAGGCAAAGGATATTATGAACAATATAAAGCCGATCAAGCTTATGCTGATTATGGTTTGACGCAACCCGTTTATGGAACTGATACGATCACCAACACAGACCTGGTAAGACAACTTTGGCTTGATAATGATTTTTATGGAAATATATTTTCATTTCAATATAAAGGCAATGCTTCTCAATTTACTCTTGGTGGTGGATGGAATCGCTATGAAGGCAATCACTATGGTGATGTGATCTGGGCAGAAAAAGGTTTGGCTTTGCCTGGCAGATGGTATGATCTTGATGCTAATAAAAATGATCTTACAATTTATTTTAAGCAACAAACAAAGATCAGTTCATTGGTGTCTGTTTTTTATGATCTCCAATACCGCAAGGTGAAATATGATCTTTATGGTTTCAGAAATAATCCTGGCCTGATCATTAAAAACAATTACAGTTTCTTTAATCCAAAAGTTGGTTTAAGTTTTCAACAAAATGAATGGTCAGCTTATCTTTCTTATAGTCGCGGACAAAAAGAACCAAATCGCGAAGATTTTGAAGCAGGTATAGATCAGCAGCCCAAACCCGAAAAATTAAATGATCTTGAAATAGGAATTGAAAAAAGAAATGATAAATATAATGTTGGCCTCACGGGTTATTATATGCATTATGAGGATCAGTTGGTTCTTACGGGTAAAATAAATGACGTCGGCGCTTACACAAGAACAAATATTCCTAAAAGCTATCGTGCCGGTTTGGAGTTAGTAGCTTCTGCAAAAATCACTTCATGGTTAAATGCTGCCGGAAATTTTTCAGTTAGCAAAAATAAAGTGAAAGATTTTACAGAATACATTGATGATTTCGACAACGGCGGACAACAAATAAATCAATACTCATCAACAGATATTGCTTTTTCTCCAAACATGGTTGGAGGTGCCACGATAAATTTCATCCCTTTAAAAAATGCCGAGCTGAGCTTGATATGCAAATATGTTGGCAAACAATATTTGGACAACACACAAAATGAAAGCAGGAAATTAAACGCCTTTTACACACAGGATGCAAGATTCATTTATACAATAAGCAAAGGTTGTCTGAAAGAAATGAATATCATTTTACAGGCAAATAACCTTTTTGACAAATTCTATGAACCGAACGGTTATACTTTTAGTTATTATTATGGAGGTAGTTTAGCAACAGAGAATTATTATTTCCCAATGGCAGGTAGGAATTTTATGGTTGGGGTGAATGTGAGGTTTTGAGTTATAAGTTGCAGTTTATAAGCCTTAAGTTCAGAGTTATTGGGTCTGAACTTTATTGTTTTTGAATATTGGCAACTTTGTATTCCACTTCCTTTTCGAATACTTGCCCTCTTCCTTCCTCGTCTATAAAATTTATTGTAATAGGTAATCTGTAATTGCCGGGCTTTGAGGTTGCTTTGAATTTATAAATTGCAAATGAATTCATATTCATTGGTATTATTTGTTTATTCACATAAACCCTGGGTGAATTTAGTTGTGTGAATTCGCCAATACCTGCCATAATTTCTATCTCTTCTCCAGGTTGCACAATGGAACTATTTTGTGTTATCAATGCAGAATATGTATGAAAAACATGATCTATGGAGAATTGCTCATTACAAAAAGCTATCATTCTTTGTTCGTTCAATCTAATGTTGTTTTGTAATTTACTCAACATCGCTTGCGCACCTTCAGATGAAGCGCCGATGAAATATTTTTTAAACTTTTCTTTTTGATTAGTATTTGCAGAATCAATTTCATTTGTAAACACCCTCATGGATCGTTTAAATTCCTTTGTAATTATTGGATCTACTTGAAATAGTCTATTACGATAATCAGTCAATTTTTCAAACAGGCCGAAACTATCATTTTCGAACATTTTTTCAAATCGTTTCCCTTTTGTAATCTCTTCAATATAGTTATACGTGTCTATAGAGATAGCTTGAATCATTTGTGCCTTTGGGTACCATACTTGAGCTTTTGCGGCTGTGCCTGGATCACTCAGTTTATCTTTTAGAGAGGCCAATATATCTTCAGTATTACGGGCAGTTGATTTATTAGAATTCTCAATACTCTCATTCAACTCCTTTATAACAGCTAAATCAGTCTTAGATGTATTAGAACAAGAAGTAAAAATTATAATTAAAGAAAGAGAGACAGAAATTAGGTTTCTGATAGTGGTGTGCAGTGGTAACATAGAAGCTGATTTCCAGATAAACGCAGAAAACCAGCTTTTCTTATAAATAGTCTCTTAATCTAAATTGAAAGTAATTTTAACTACCAATCCTCTCCTGCCAGGCAAGCATACCACCCACAAGATTTTTTGTGTTTTTAAAACCCATCGCATCTAAAAACATACAAGCTTGCCCGCTGCGGTTACCGCTGCGACAATAAACGATCACTTCTTTGTCTTTCAGATCTTCAATTTCATCAATCTGCATAGATTGAATTTGTCCCAAAGGGATCAGTACTCCACCAATATTAAAATCAGCATTCTCATGCGGTTCTCTTACATCTACAATATGTAATTCTTCGCCGGCATCAAGGCGTTTTTTCAATTCATCAACTGTGATATTATTCATAAAAAAAATATTATTGTCCAGGTAATTTTTGAAGTGTTGTATCCATTGCGGGTCGAATTGAGCTTAACCATACATTCATCGTTTGACCAGAACGGATCTTTATTCTTTTACCATCTTCTCCCATGCGGTTCGGGTCTTGTCTATATATAAATGCACTTGCAGTATCAGTCACCCCGGGGTCAGGGATTACTGAAAAGAAACTCAACCCATTTGATTCTATAAAATTTTTTGCATCGCCAAATGTCATACCGATTAAGTTAGGGACTGAGAATTCGGTTTCTCCCAATCCATCACTTAAAACAAGATCAATAGAACTTCCCTGCTGAATTTTTGTACCAGGTGCAATTGGAGCGCCATTATAACTCCACTCTTGCACAGTATTTTTTGCAAAATCATGAATATACGATGTATTGCCAACCCGCAACCCCATGTTTTTTAATTGTAATTCAGCATTGCGAAAACTAAAGTCTTTCAGGTTTGGCATTTCAACCACTGGCGGTACCTGCCGGTTAATAGTTAAATATACCGTACGGCTGATCTTAACTATTGCATCACCATCCGGCACTTGTCTTAATACAGTTCCTTTTGCTATTGTATCGGTATAAATTGAATCTTGCACTACCACAGCAAAGCCACTATTATCAAGTATCTTCTGAGCTTCTACAAACGACTTGCCCACTACATTCGGTACTGTCTTATTTTTTCCATGCCGGGTACAAGGCCCCAACAAGATAGAGAGCAGAAATAGTAATACAACCATCAGTACCAATCCTGCCAGCAGGTTCATCCAAAAGGGCCTTTTTGTAATAAATTGAAACATTGGATTTATTTAATTTAGAAATCTTAAAACGGGGAATTTCAAAATTTCTTACTTCAAGATTAATTATTAAAACACTCTTCTACCAGTTTTGTATAAAATTCTTTTAAACTCCACCCCATGGCTTTTACCTGCTGCGGCACTATGCTTGCATCACTTTGCCCGGGTATTGTATTTATTTCAAGCATATAAGGATAGCCGCTGCTTTCCTCCAAAATAAAATCAATTCTTACAACCCCCCTGCAATTAAATACGGCATATATCTTTTTTGCCGTATCTCTTATTTTATCTGCAGCAGTTCCATCCAATTCGGCAGGAGTTACTTCCGTTGAAGCTCCCAGGTATTTTGCTTCATAATCAAAAAAATCTTTTTTACTGATAACCTCAGTTATAGGCAATGCCACGATATTTCCTTTTGTTTTAAATACCCCGATCGTAAACTCTCTTCCTTTCACCATTTGCTCCACCAATACCTGGTCGTCTTCTTTAAATGCTTTTTGAATTGCAGCTTCCAATTCTTTGGATTCGTGCACCTTACTCATGCCAATGCTACTGCCACCATTGTTTGGTTTTACAAAGACCGGAAAAGATAATCCATCAATCATCTTGTCCAAATTAAAAGGAGTATGCTTGAACAAATGAAATGATCTTGAAACATGAATACCTGCCATAGCAGCAACAGCCACCGTATATCTTTTATTAAATGTGATAGCAGAAGAGGCCGCATCGCAACTTGTATAAGGGATCTTTAATGTATCAAAATAACCCTGCAGCTTTCCATCCTCCCCGGGAGTACCATGCATACCAATAAAAACGGCATCAAACTTTATAGTTCCGTTGCCTGTGTCAATAGAGAAATCATTCTTGTTGACCTCCTTTTTCTTTCCATCGCCGGGTTCAAAAAACCATCCCTGCGGATTGATGTCTATCTTATAAACGTTGAACTTTTCCCTGTCAAGATGTTTATCAATAGTAGTGGCTGATTTATAGGATATAGCTGCTTCGCCGGAAAAACCTCCGGTTACGAGGGCGATGTTTTTTTTCATGCGTGGTTCCAGGTGATTTACAACTACAAATATTGAAGAAAAAATGCTGTAATAAAAACTTAAGAGCAGAAAAAAGAATATTATAACATGGTTTTAAGCGACTGGCATTACATAAGAAAGGTGAAGGATGTTCTCCCTTCACCTTTTTACAGCGGAACATATCACCCGCCTGATTTCGCAGCTCACTTGCCGCTTTTTTATGTGAACTAAAGTTAAATAATTAAAAAGCACATCCGATCAATTATGCTGAAATCTTTTCCACATCATCAGCACTAATTAAATATGGAGTTTCTCTTTTTTAGCTAATAATTCATCAACTGTTTCCTTATACATATCATCTGGTACACAGCAATCAACCGGGCAAACTGATGCACATTGCGGCTCCTCATGAAAACCCTGGCACTCGGTACATTTATTAGGAACTATATAATAAATATCAGTAGCTACCGGCGCATTCTTCTGGTTTGCATCCATGGTAGTACCATCCATTAGTGTGTATGTCCCTTTTACCGTGGTTCCATCAGAAAGAGCCCATTCCACACCACCTTCATAAATTGCATTATTCGGGCATTCCGGTTCGCAGGCACCGCAGTTGATACATTCTTCTGTAATCTTAATAGCCATAAAAATTTTATTAACGGGTTGAGAATTACTTTTGTCCGACAAATATAGATTGCAGAAATGAATTTACAAATGAGAATTGATTTGGCAGCCCAACTTGGTGAATATATTTTGTCCGGTGCGGCTGATTTGCAGGAAGCAAAACACAAGGCAAGTTTGACAAATCCCTGGTTTACCCCTGAATTTATTGACCTGGCTGCGGGAAATATCGCCAAAAACTTTCTTGATAAAGAAAAGCTTCAGAACTGGACATCCTCCTATAAAATTGGATCTGTCGATCCGAAAAAGATAGGTATTGTAATGGCCGGTAACATTCCACTGGTTAGCTTTCATGATCTTCTTTCTGTTTTTATTTCCGGACATAGCTCGATCATTAAAGCTTCATCTAAAGATGAGGTATTGATCAAGCATCTTGTTGAGAAACTTACAGGCTGGAATAAAGAACTTAACGAACTGATAGTTTTCCAGGAAATGCTGAAAGGCTGTGATGCATATATAGCAACCGGCAGCAACAATTCAGCAAGATATTTTGAATACTATTTCAAAAAATATCCGCATATCATACGGCGTAACAGGACCACGGTAGCTGTTTTAGATGGCAATGAAACAACAACAGAACTTGAAAAATTGGCTGATGATGTTCATCTGTATTTTGGAATGGGCTGTCGCAATGTGACCAAGATATATGTTCCAAAAGAATATGATTTCATTCCAATGCTTTCAGCATTTAAAAAATATGATCATTTCAAAGACCATAATAAGTACAAAAACAATTACGATTATAATTTGGCGCTGCATATCCTGAATGGCAAATTTTATATGTCAAATGAGTCAATAATTCTTTTGGAAAAGTCGTCGATCTTCTCCCCCATCAGCCAATTGAATTACGAGTTTTACACAGATAAAAATGTAGTGGCAAAAAGTTTGGGATCGATGGATGATCTGCAATGTGCCGTTGGTCACGGCTATCTTCCATTTGGACAGGCACAAATACCATCCTTAACCGATTATGCCGACGGTATTGACACGCTAAACTTTCTTACCAAACTGTGAATTTCTCTATTAGCATCAATCAAGAATTGTTATTAATTTTAACTTACGAAGTACGAAGACTCTGGTAAATGAATTGTTAAACTGATGGAACGGTCATTTTTTCAGGAAACAACTTCGTTATTTTGTATAGGCATGTAATTTGAAACAGTAACATGTAATTTGAAACAATAAAAAGAAAAAAATAATTAACACCATGAAATTTAAACAAGTGCTTTTAATTGTGGCGATCAGCAGCGGTTCTGCTCTTGCCAGTGTATGGGGTTATTCAAAATTTGCGCATAAAGAGGTTGTAGCTATTCAATCAGATTCAAAAGTGCCTGCCAATTATGCAGGATTTTTAGATGGTAATGTCGCGAATGCTCCAATTAACATAGATTTTACACAAGCTGCAAGTACTTCGGTACAGGCTGTTGTCCATATTAAAACAAAAATAGCAGCTCAAAAAGTCAGCAATGATCTTCCCCGCAGTAATCGTAGCCAAGGTGGAATTGATAATTGGCTCGACCAATTTTTTGATTTTGGACCACAAATGATCCCGGAGCAAAGAGCTTCTGGTAGTGGTGTACTCATCAGTGATGATGGTTATATAGTTACCAACAACCACGTTGTTAGTGATCAAAATGGCGGAGTAGCTGGTGAAATTATGGTAACACTCCATAATAAGAAGACTTACAAAGCAAGACTGATCGGGAAAGACCCCAGCAGCGATATTGCAGTCTTGAAAATTGATGGCACTGGTTTCTCTTATCTTGTTTATGGCAATTCTGATGATGTAAAAATTGGCCAATGGGTACTTGCAATAGGATACCCGCTTACATTGGAAACAACTGTTACGGCCGGGATCGTTAGTGCAAAAGGAAGAAGCATAGGAATTAATCAAAGACAAACAAGAGGTACAAATGTTTCCCCTGTAGAATCATTTATACAAACAGATGCTGCGGTAAACCAGGGAAACAGTGGTGGCGCATTAGTAACCACTGATGGTAAACTGGTTGGTATTAACTCGGCGATCTTAGCACCGAATGGCACTTATGCCGGTTACTCTTTTGCAATACCTGTAAACATCGCAAAAAAGATCGTGAATGATATAGTGGAGTTTGGCGATGTACAAAGAGGTTATCTCGGTATTCAGTATGCCAGTAACCTTAGTGAAAGCCAAATGAAGGAACTTGGCATTAAAGAAAATGAAGGAGTTTATGTATCAGCAGTTCCTACCGATGGTGGCGCTTATGCAGCTGGCATAAAGAAAGGCGATATCATTACTAAAGTAAACAACACTTCTGTTTCCAGTGGAATTGAAATGAGTGCACAAATAGCCGGTTTCAGACCAAATGATAAAGTACAGATGTCTTACCTGCGTGCCGGTAAAGAATACAACACTACTGTTACGTTGAAAGCTAAGGTTAGTGCCATAGAAGAATCAACTGCAGCGGGTGATATCATCGGGGCAGATCTTGCTAACCTTGATTCAAAGAAAGCCGATGAATATGATGTGAGTGGTGGTGTTGTTGTAAAGAAAATAAAAGAAGGCGGCAAATTGAGTGAAACAAAAATGGACGAAGGTTTTGTGATCACAAGCGTAAATGGCAGACCCGTCAAATCGATAGATGAATTGGGCAAGATCCTTAACAGCGCAGTAGGCACAGTGAAATTGGAAGGATTTTATCCTGGATTCAGAGGAAGCTATACTTATCCTCTTGATCTCACTGATTAATATAATAAACAGTAGAATTCAAAACCGTCCCGATAAGATCGGGACGGTTTTTTTATTTTATCGATTGTCAAAGTGAGTATATTTATATCACCCGTTCATCATTTTAAAATTGATACTATTTCATATGACCTGTACTAACTGTGGCACGATTAACGACAGCGAAAGTAATTTTTGTAAATATTGCGGTGACAATTTGAGCCCAACGCCAGATGATCCTAATCATACAATATTTGACAGGACTTACCAGGCACAACCACGATCGAATATCGACCTTGGCTATTTGATTATAGCAATACTAGTACTGGTGAATGTTTTTATGTGGTTTTTTTGGAGTTTCATATTCGGCGGAGATCTAAGTGAAAACAGGAACTTATACAAAATGATCAGGGTACTTAGCACAACTTTGTCTATTGCACAATTTGCGGTGATGTTTATTTTCGCAAAACGTCCGGCATACAAGATAGTTATTGGTATCATAGCTGGCATCATCATCATTTATGATTTTTATTACCTGATGCTTTCTCTTACAGATAACAAGTATTGATCGAAACAGCAAAATGTATTGCTCATGATAAATAAATTAAACTGGGAAACTGTTCCAACAGAAGATGTGAATCCTTCGATGGCGAGAAAAATTATTTCAGGTGAAAAATTGATGATCGCTAAAATGAAATTCAAAGATGGTTTTGTAGTGCCATTGCATCATCATGTACATGAACAGGTGACGCAGGTAGTTGCCGGGCAAATGCGATTTTGGTTTGGAGAAAATAAAGAACAAACAATGGACCTTTATCCCGGTGATGTTGTTGTCATTCCTTCTAACTTACCTCATGAAGCATTAATGATCGGTGATGTGGAAGAAATAGATACCTGGGCCCCACCCCGCCAGGATTGGCTGGATAAAACTGATGATTACTTAAGAAAATAAGATATGGAACTAGGATTAAAAAATAAAATAGCCTTCGTTGCTGCCTCCAGCCAGGGACTTGGAAAAGCTGTCGCTCTTGAGTTAGCAAAAGAAGGTGCTAAACTTATTATTAACGGCCGCAGCAAAGAGAATCTTGAAAGCACAAAACTCGAGATTGAAAAAATAAGCGGCGGCGAAGTGTTAGCTCTTGCCGGAGATCTATCAAACGATCATGAAAGGGAACAGA
>Ga0184611_1000111_pt1 | contig 13122 bp, 5 predicted proteins | sample PLM3_5_coex_FD_133162 | JGI IMG/M metagenome (GOLD analysis project Ga0184611, IMG submission 133162) | Groundwater sediment microbial communities from an aquifer in East River, Colorado, USA - PLM3_5_coex | ecosystem: Environmental > Terrestrial > Soil > Riparian zone | place: USA: East River...
AACTCTTTTAATAATTGGACCGAACTCCAGACAATTGGGGTACAAACAAATCTTCATCACTATGAAATGTTTGACAATTCGCCAATGGCAGGGGAAAATATTTATCGCCTGCGGATCAAAGGAAAAGATAACAGTGTCACTTATTCTATACAAAAAAGAGTTGTCTTGAAATTTAATGATCATTTTTCCTTTTATCCCAACCCTGCAAGAGATAAGATCACGATCACTGGTAAGTTAAACACAGGGACAGTTATAAAACTAACAGATATTACAGGCAAAGAAATAAAGAGAATAATTACAAACACAAGTTCGTCTTTTATTGAACTGCAGCTTCCTTCGTTAGATCCCGGCATTTATTTTTTGCGTGTTGATAACTACACACAAAAAATTATGATCCTTCATTAACTTTAAGAAAAATCGAACCATGAAAAGGAGAATTCTTTTTCCCCTCTTATTTTTTGTATCCCCCTTAATTGTTTCGGCACAATCCACCGCTAAAGAATGGTACAATAAAGGGATTGAATTAAAAGGCAAACAAGATCATGAAGGAGCGTTGGCTGCGTTTAAGAATGCTATTTCAAAAAAAGCTGACTATAATGAAGCTTATTACCAGGCTGGCGTATGTTGTAATGAATTAGAAAAATACGAAGACGCTGTAGATCTTTTGAAAAAGTTTACACCTAAAACTGATAATGAGAAAAAGAATAAATACAACGAGCTTGGTTTGTCATATTACAAACTTCAAAGAGCCACTGAAGCAATAATAGAATATAAAAACACGATCGAATTATTTCCAAAGGATGGAATTGCATTGAGGGGCTTAGGAAATGTATATTATGAAATAGAAGACGATTATGACAATGCCATAGAATATTTTGAAAAAGCTATTAAGGAAGATGAAGAAGATTCTAAACCTATCTACTATAAACTTGGCTGGTTATATAATGACAAGGAACAATATGATGACGCTATAAAGATCTTGCTAAAAGCCATTGAGTACGACAGCGAAGATTCCGGTTATCGTGAAGAGCTTGGGTATGCTTATTATCAAAAAGAAGAGTATGAGTTTGCGCTTACGCAACTAAACAAGGCAATTACTTTAGATGATGCTTCAAAACTTGGATATTACTATAAAGGTCTCTGCTTTATTGCTACCAATAGAAAAGGTGAAGCAATGAGCATGTATTATAAACTTAAAGAATTAGATGGTGATAGCGCTACGGAGCTGATGGACAAAATAAATAAAATGAAATAACGAGACCAACTTTTAATCTGTGTGATTGCTTTTCTTCCAGCGATAAAAAACATACCCGGCGATAAGAAAAGGCGCTGAAGCCAGGTAGATGATCCCTGCATTTAATCCTTTAGCGGGTTTTTCACCAAGCTGTTGAGCTGTTTTTGTGCAAATAGAACACTGAGCTGCTGAAAACTGGAAAAATAAAGTCGAAAAAACAAGTGTAAAGATCAATAAAAAGATCGCCTTTTTCATAACCCACATATAAGAAAGCAAAAATACGACAGAAATAAATTATAGCGCTGAAATGCTAAAAAGAAAAGCTGCCTTTATCGGGCAGCTTTTTTATTGATAGAAAAATTAAATTATGCTTCTACACTAATTCGCTTGCTTTGCTTCTTTCTTTCATCCTCATCCAATATCACTTTTCGCATACGAATGAAATTCGGCGTAACTTCAATACATTCATCCTGTTGAATATATTCCATACATTCTTCCAGTGTCATTAAAGTTTTAGGGGCAATTCTTGTTGCATCATCACTTCCGCTGGCACGGTGGTTTGTAAGCTTTTTTCCTTCCGTAACATTCACTACTAAATCGCCGGGTTTAATATTCTCTGCAACGATCTGCCCAGCATAAACTTCCTCACCCGGGTCAACAAAGAATGTTCCCCTGTCCTGTAATTTATCTATAGAATAACCGGTTGTTCTTTCCTGGATCTTAGAAAGCAATACCCCATTATTTCTTCCCGGTATCGAGCCTTTCCATGGTTTATATTCTGTAAAGCGGTGGGCCATTACTGCTTCACCAGCTGTATTTGTAAGCATTTGCGAACGTAAGCCTATCAATCCTCTTGATGGAATTTCAAATTCCAGGTGTTGAATCGCACCTTTTGTTTCCATCACATGCATTTCACCTTTACGTCTTGTTACAAGATCAATTACTTTACTTGCATATTCCTGCGGCACATCCACCACTAAATTCTCATAAGGTTCGCATTTTGTGCCGTTGATCAATTTTACCAAAACCTGCGGCTGACCCACTGTTAATTCATACCCTTCACGACGCATGGTCTCGACCAATATTCCTAAATGAAGGATACCACGACCATAAACATTAAAACTATCTCCACTATTAGTATCCTCAACTTTTAAGGCAAGGTTCTTCTCCGTTTCTTTCATTAGCCTGTCACGAAGATGACGGCTGGTAACAAATTTTCCGTCTTTACCATAGAATGGAGAATTGTTGATGCTAAAAAGCATACTCATCGTTGGTTCATCAACACTTATCACTGGTAATGCTTCAGGGTTTTCTATATCTGCGATTGTATCGCCGATATTAAAATCTTCAATACCTACAACAGCACACAGGTCACCAGCAATTACTTCGTTCACTTTCTTTTTTCCCATTCCTTCAAACACATATAATTCTTTCACCTTCGATCTCTTAATTGAACCATCCGCCTGCATCAATGCCACTTGCTGATTTTCTTTTATCACACCACGACTCACTTTACCAATGGCAATACGACCCAAGAAAGATGAATAGTCAAGTGAAGTGATCTGCATTTGTAAAAATCCTTCGTTCACTTTTGGCGGTGGTACATACTTTATGATCCCGTCTAACAATGGGTCAATACCTTCGATCTGTACATTGGAATCATTGAACCAACCATTCTTTCCTGAACCATAAAAGGTCGGGAAGTTCAATTGCTCTTCTGTCGCATCAAGATTAAAGAATAATTCAAATACCGCATCATGCACTTCATCCGGACGGCAATTTGGTTTATCAACTTTATTGATAACAACGATCGGGTGCAGGTTCAGCTGTAATGCCTTTTGCAACACAAATCTTGTTTGCGGCATAGGACCTTCAAAAGCATCCACAAGCAACAGTACACCATCGGCCATTTTCAAAACTCTTTCCACTTCTCCGCCAAAATCAGAGTGACCAGGCGTATCGATCACATTAATCTTTACATCCTTATAAACAACCGCCGCATTCTTGCTAAAAATAGTAATGCCACGTTCTCTTTCGAGGTCGTTGCTGTCCATTATCAGCTCACCTGTTTCCTGGTTATCACGAAACACCTTTGTAGCGTGTAATATCTTGTCTACCAAGGTTGTTTTGCCATGGTCAACGTGGGCTATGATCGCTATATTTCTTATATCCATACTCTTTTTTAAACGAGCGGCAAATGTACGCCAATTCAGCGGGGCAGCGAAGGAAATGAAAGTGATTATTTTGTTATCAACATAAGTACCCTGATTAGGCTTTGCTTGCGACGCTCCGTTCATCTTTCTGATCATTGTTCATCATTTGCGTCGCAGTTTACCCAGACACTGAGCAAAGCGAAGTGGAAGGGTCGCACCCTTGTACTTTATCAATTCTATTCAACTATTTGTAACCCAAAACTGCTCGTTTACGTCTATTATCCTGCTCCTTTGTTCCCGGGTAATTAATTTCTAGCTTTATAAAAAATCTGCCATGCGTTTTCTCAAATGGTTCGGAATTTTTTTATTGGTCTTAATAATCATTTATTTCCTCGGTCCGCAACCCCCTACTCCCAAATACAATAACGAATTATTAAGTATTCCATCCGACGCGATACAATTGGAAAAATATATTGCCAATAATGAAGCAAAACATAAACTGAAACCTGATAATGAAGCAAGGATCTTATGGTACAATGACTCTGCAAAAGAGAAAACAGAATATGCAGTTGTTTATTTGCATGGTTTCAGCGCCTCGCAGGAAGAAGGCAACCCGGTTCATCATGAGTTTGCAAAAAAATTCGGATGCAATTTATATTTAGCAAGACTGGCAGAGCATGGAGTGGATACCACAGAGCCACTTGCAAATTATACCGCTGAAAAAAGTTGGCGATCGGCTGTTGAAGCTTATGCTATTGGCAAACAACTTGGACGAAAAATAATTTTAATGTCGACCTCAACAGGTGGCACATTAGCATTAAAGCTTTGCGCTGAGTTCCCGGATATCGCAGCAAATATTATGATGTCCCCCAATATTGCGATCAATGATCCGAATGCTTGGATGGCTAATAATCACTGGGGTTTGCAAATAGCATACCTGGTGGTCGGAAAGCATAAAGTTGTAGATGACACTACGGCATTATATAAACAATACTGGAATCAGCGTTATTCAACAAATTCATTAGTTCAATTAGAAGAATTGCTTGAATCAACAATGAAAGAATCAACTTTTAAAAAAGTTACACAACCATCGTTGCTGCTTTATTATTTTAAAGATAAAGATCACCAGGATACTGTTGTGAAAGTATCTGCAATGAAAAGAATGTTTTTACAACTTGGCACACCTGGCAACCTGAAAAGAGAGGTTGCCATTCCCAATGCAGAAGATCATGTACTTGCTTCGCCTATTAAATCAAAAGATGTAGAGAGTGTAAAGAAAGAAGTAGAAAAATTTGCAATTGAAATACTGAAGTTTTCGCCGACGCAACAATAGATCTAAACTCTCACATAAATTTTTCGTCTATCTAATATATAACCAACCAACCAGCAGAATAGCATAACTGTTATTGCAAATAAAAACGAACCGAAATACATTCCTGCTTTACTGAAAACATTTTGAAACAACCACTGGTAAAGAGGTGTGTCACCAATAGGTATAAACCATAATAATATGGCCCCTATTTCTGATACCAGGTAAATGAACAACGGGTTTCTTCCAAATACTTCAAAGAAATAATTGAACCGTTTTATTTTCAAAAAATCAATGACGTAAATTAATGCAGCGAGTAGCACACAATCAATTCCGACAGTAAGAAACACATAACTGCCTGTCCATAGTTTTTTATTGATCGGGTGAAAATTATTCCAGCACAGCGCTAAAAAGATCAATGTAACCCCGGCCAATAAAAGTTTTGTCAAGCCTTCATAATTGTTTCCCCTTTCCTGTATCCATTTACCTGCAGCATAACCAATAGTTACATTTGCAATAGCAGGCAGCGTACTTAATAATCCCTCGGGGTCAAACGCTACTCCTTCACCATGATATAAATGATCTGGGCCAAACAACCACAGATCTAATCTTGTCCCGGCATTTGTCATCATATCATAAGGATCAGCGCTTCCCCTGAATACTAATAAAATAAGCCAGTAGATAAAAAGAAAGGCGAGTGATAAACGCAGAACCGTATTCAATTTTAAATAATGGATCATTATTGCTGCTGCACAATACCCTAATGCTATTCGTTGCAACACACCCATGATCCGTGTATGGCTTATCGGTTTAGCAGATAACCCGCCGGCTTCATTCCATTCCACGAATGGAAACCAATACATCAGGTAGCCTAATAAAAAAATAATATTGGTTCTTTTAAAAATTTTACCAAGCACTGGCGCATTGCTCGTGTTCACCCACTTCTTCATTACAAAACTCATGGCGTTACCAACAGCAAACATGAATGAAGGAAAAACAAGATCGGTGGGTGTGAAACCATGCCATTGCGCATGCAGCAGTGGCGCATAAGCAGTTTCATAACTTCCCGGCGTATTTACAATGATCATAAAACAAACCGTCATGCCCCGAAAGACATCAAGGGCAGTGAACCGTGAAGTTTGTTGCATAAGCAGTCGTTTAGTTTCCGAATGTAAAAATTATATGACAGAAACGCTGCAATAATTTAGAAATGAAAAAATGCTTAAAAGAATTTCCGGATAAACCAAATGATAAGTGTGCCGAGCAAACTGAATAAGATCATTGTAACAATAGGAAAATAAAATCTGAAATTTTCTTTTTCAATTCGAATATCACCGGGCAGGCGACCGATCCAATTTAATTTATCATGAAAAAAGTAAATGATAATGCCCACCAGGATAATGATCGCTCCAATTCCTATGATCCATTTACCGGTTTCGCTATTCATATTACAAAACTATAAAGAAGGAATTTATCAGAACGGGAATCCAATACCAAGATTATAAATAATATTTTCTCTTCTCCACGACTTCTTATGGAATTTTATTTGGTCCATCACCCATGGATTTTGTTCCCATGGTTTGCGTAAAGGAAAAGCAATATCAAGCCGGATAACAAAAAGTGTGATATCAAAACGAAAACCAACGCCTGCATCAATTGCCAACTGGCTTAAAAATTTACTGGTGAACTCACCTCCCGGCTTATGTGTATATGTACTGTCGTTCATCAGCCAGATATTTCCGCCATCAAGAAATAATGCGCCGTATAGAGGACCATTGATCCTGAATCGAAACTCAGTATTCAATTCCAGCTTTATATCGCCGGTTTCATCTGGAAAAAAATCAAGTGTATCAGTAAAGCGGTACGTACCTGGACCAACTGATCTACTTCTGAACCCGCGAAGACTATTAGTTCCCCCAATAAAAAATTGCTTTATATACGGAAGCTGAACAGAATTGCCATACGGAATACCAACACCAACAATTGCCCGGTTTGCCCAGGTAGAATATAATCCAAGTTTTCTATAATATCTGCCATCTAATTCAAACTTGATATACTGTGAAAATGGCACATCACGAATTGTTACTACTTTTCCGTTTTTTACATCAGCGCCGGAAAACAGCCCCGCAATATTTCCTGAAAGATCGATCAGGCTATTAAAATAATATGCATTGGTTCGTTGTGTGCCAGCCGCCAATTGATTGTAAGTGTATTGATAAGTAGCTCCAAGGATAAATTGTTTTTGAACAGCACGGGCCAGCAATGTATCCTGGTGTATAAGGTTTTCATACTCTGCTGTAACATTTCTTGGCTGAACATAATTGACACTTAAAGGATAAAACTCATGTTGTTTTACAAGACTTTCCTTCCATAAATATCCGTAAGCCGCCCGGAAAGAATTTAATGTATAAAGATCTACCCTGTTCATCATATCAACGCCTAACTGGATATTCGTCCTGGGTACATAGCCCCCCTTTATTTTGAATCTTGCAAATGGCACAACAAATCTTGGTATGCCAAAATTCATTTCACCGCCATAGCGAATCGTTTGGTACCCTTTTAATGTCCCGCCAATTTGAACATCGGATCCCCCATAAGCACTTAAGATCAAATGCTCCCCTCCTTTGAAAACATTTCTGTCTTTCCATTTTACAGATATCAAAGTCCCATTAAGATGGTTTGATCGCACAGCAGTAGAAAATTCAGCTCCCAACGATTTCCTTGGCAATGGCGTGAGATAGTAAAATACATCGAGATAAGCAGAATCAGTTTCCCGATTGATCTCAAACCTGTTTTTTACAAATTTGAAAAGATCAAGATTGACAAGACGGCTGAGTGTAAGATTATGATCAGTGCGATTATACACATCTCCCGGTTCGAACTTCATAGTTTCACTGAACAACCAGGGTTTGAATCTTTTTCTCCTGTCGATTATATAATAGCCCTTATAATATTGCGCTTGAGACCTGCTGCTGTCAATGCTTTCCATATTCAAACTATACCCCGTATAGATCTGCACATCTCTTATCCTGTAAACCTCTCTTGATTCTATCGGTATATCGGGTTTAACTGTTACATACATATTCACAAGATGATTACCCAAAGTGGTATCTGTCTTTACCAATATAAATTCCGGGCTAAAAAAATAGAATCCTCTTTCTTTCAGATAAGCGTCGATCCGGGTACGTTCAGCTTTTATGATATCAAGGTCAAATGGTTTTCCCGGGATCAATAGTGATTCATTACTGCTTTTACGAATTGTTGAAAACAGTACATTACTATCTTCAGGAAAATGAATTGCATTGATCTTATATTGTACTCCTGCTTCCACAGTATAGCGGGCATTGGCTTTTTTGCGTCTTATAATTGTATCGCCGGTTGCCTTAGCCCTGAAATATCCTTTGTTTTCCATATGGCTTTGCAATACACGAATATTTTGCTGCAGATCAACCTGGCTTAACAATACGGGAGGTTCGCCATTTTTATCCCTGATCTTTCCAAAAAAAGAATTTGCTTTTTTATTTCTAAACAAATTGTAAATGGAAAGTTTAAGGCGAAGCCCAAGAAGTTTTGAATTGGGTTTGGGTCTTGTCAACCCCTCGAGATCTTCGCTCAAGACTTTTTTCTCCCGAACAGTTGAAGCGCCATTGACTGATATATTGGCACCTGTATATAATTTTTCATTTGCCGGTAAATGTCTTGTATTGCTGCAGCCAGCTATTAAAAGATAAATCGCCGCTAAAATGATGCTATGATAGTTACCAAATCTCATTCTTATTTGTTTTGATAATTCACGCCATCCACTCTTTGATTTTTTCTTTTTCTTAATAATTGGCTGAAACGATTATAATCTACGTTGATGATAAAACTTAAGCCTGTTTCAATAATATAACCATCAACCACACCTTCATATCTATTTTTTCGGTAAAAGCGTATCATATACCTGCCATCACGGCTAAGCGAGTAGTTAATATTTAGATCACCAAAGACATTGCTCCCTTTCTGCTTGGTATTCTTTGGACCTTCTAATTCAAAATTGCTGCCAACAGAAACCGTCAATCGTTCATTCAGTAGGCGCTTGCTTAAACCTACGTTCAACTCTGTTCTGTTTTCTTGTACGCCGGTAGTATAATCGTCCGTAGATGCAACATCAAAGGTCAGATCAACGCCATCAATAAGGCCTGCCGCCAGCTTATTAAGTTGCTCCGTCATCAATTTACTCACACTTTGACGGGCATAGGAAGATGCGCTGAACATCGGAGTACTGCTTGCCAAAGGATTTTGTCCGACAAAGCGATTCAATAATAATAAAGCAAATACCTGGCGATTGGTTTCTCCCGGCTCTTGTCTTAACTCTTCAAGCCTTCTATCAACTTGTGTGATAATATCATTGGAAACTCCATAATTCTTATCTAATGGCAGTACAATATCAAATGCAAGCTGAGGTTTCATTAATTCTCCTGTCATCTTTAATCGAACTTCAAAGGGCAGCTTTTGCATGTAAGTATTTTTTATTTCCTGTGTAGAAGCTGCAATTTGATTTTGCACAAGATCTATCGGTGCTGTATAGGCAATATAAACTGCATTTACATCCATAGTGGCTTTAGTGGGCTCGTTTAACCAGGTAATGCTGCTACCCTTTTGAATCTCAAAACGACGACGCAAAAAATTAAACGTTATTTCATACGCTCCTTTTTCCAATTCATAGTTACCCACCAATGTAATTTTCCCGCTCGGGTCTATGCCAGTTGATAACACCGCTTCACCCTGTAGATTTATAAAATCTCCATTGGCTTCATCAATAATAATATTGAAAACTGCTTCTTTTCTAATTTCAATATTCGTAATAATATTCATTCCTTTAAAAGGAGAAGTATTCAACGAATCATAGGCCAGAAAAAGAGTATCATTCTCCGCTGCATCCATATCTACAAATTCAACAATGCCTTCTCTTGCTACAACACCGGGTTGTTGCTGAGGGATCAAAACAGAAAGATCCGTTCCATCATTTACGGTAATGTTGCCATCGATATCCGGCGAAAGCGCTGTTCCGCCTACATGCATATTCGATGTAATGACAAGCTTTCCGTAATAAATTTTGTTATCTTTTTTTGTAGTATTAAGAACCTGGAAGTTGTTAGCGTTAACATCGAGATCGAAATTGTAATTGGAAAAATTGAGAGTTTGCACAGTTCCATTTAACCTGAGTTCGTTATTTGCTGTATCTCTTACTACAAAATCTTCAAAATGAAATCCATTTTCTGTTACGATGATCTTTTCACCATCTATTCTATATTGACTTCCTAATATTGTTGTTGCAAAACTGGCTTTATCAAAGTTTATCGGGCCATCGATCTTTGGTTCATTCACCGATCCTTTGATACTGATATTTCCATTGACACTTCCTGAAGCATTCTTTATCATGCCCCCAAAAGCTCCTTCCACAGTGGCAAGTTGCATTTGTCGTACTGCAAGATCAAGATCTAATGCAATATCATTTTCACCCTTGGGCGCAAATGAACCTGTCAATGCAATATCATTCCCTCTTCCTGTTATTGTTGCATTAGCATTGTACCGGTCACCGGATGTGTTATCGACTTTGATCACGGCATTTCCTACTGTATCGCCTTTCATGCTCAGGTCATTAATAGTAAGATCGCTGGTGAAAACAGGTTGCTTCAAGATATTTCTGAATGCCATTGCTCCATTCACAGAACCATTAACAAGCAATGAATCCGATTTCAGAAACGCAGTAATGGTCGACAATTGGAAATTTGTAAACCCAACATTTAACAGATCTCCTTCACTTTGAAGAGATAATCGCTGATCATTTTTTTGCAATGAAAAATTATTAGCGATTACATTATCCTTTGTAATCGTAATAGAGTTATTAGCTGAAACGATCCACTTTTCATAGTTCAGCATTAAACTATCAGGACGAAGATTGATAGTATAATTTCCTTGTGATGGTTGAGTCAGTAACCCACTCAAATAATATTTATCCTTCCCACTCTTATCATCTATGTTTAAGTTAAAATCAATTCTATTGTTTAAGGCAATTGCATTGAATGTTGTATGATAAAGATTATGGCCAATTCCCGTGATATGCTGTATCTCTCCGGTAAATTGCAATCCTCTATCTGTCGTATTTATTTGAAGATTTACGCCGCTTATCTCATTGCCATTGTATGAAATAAATGGTGTATTCGCAGTAGCATTCAATCCCTGTTCAGTGGATGCTCTCCCGTCAATATGAATTGGCTCAAATGATCTCAACCCTGGCACAAAAGCAATTAACGCGGGGGCATTCGCAATATCGGCAGTAAAAGAAAAATTATACGGCTGCACATCAGCAAGAGTATTTGCAGGGGCAACTTGGAAATATGGTTCTATACTTTTTTGAAAGATCTTGCCAAGATCGGTATAGCGATACTGACCGCTTATTCTTGCATTGGCTACATCACTTCTTAAGGTCATAAATTGAGCAGTATCATTTCTGCCAGAAACAAATTCAATCGTATCCAATGGCAATCGCTGATCGGCCGATACCAACAAAGCATTTGTCAATAAAATATTTGCCTCTAAATAATTTTCATTGACCACAGGAATGTTTGCATCTATTTTTCCTCGAACGATTGCAGGCTGAGGTGTAAGATTCAATGGAAATGTTTTAATGCTATCTAACATTCCTGTAAAGTGAAATGAAGGATTTTCAGATATATTCCCGGTAATAATTCCGTTCAGATCAAGGTTGGGGTCATTTATATCGGTAAGTACATTCAGTGAAGAGCCGTTGATACTTCCATCTACTTTGATATTCCTGTATACATAATCAGCATATACAATTGAATAAATATCACCTTTAAACCTTGTATTGATCTTACCGGGAGTAAATCCTTTACCGGATACTGTAACATTTGCACTAATATTTTTAACCTGGTCATTTCTTACAATATATCCAAGATCCAAAGAATTTGTTTTTACCAATGCATTATAAGTTGCAGCATCCGGATTACTGAGATTTGTAAACCTGCCATTCACGAATGCTGTACCAACAGAAGAATTGATCGTCAGATTAGTTGAAAGATTATTGATATTACCCGCAACTGTCCCATGCACATCAAATTCTTCCGGCAAATTGATCTGCGCATTCGATAAACGCCGACCAGTAAACAAAGCAATATCAGTTTGATTTGTATGTAATCTTCTTATTCTTAAGCTAGCTCCCGTTTTATTCGGATCGTTGTTTGTCGACAATGAACCACTTGCATCGATCTGTGTGTTTTTCAATCCACGGAATTGCAGGTTTGCGATATGCATTGTTTGAAGCGTTCCGTTTCCCTGCAAATTGATATACCATATAGCATTGGTGTTTGCAAATGCTGGCTGTGAACGCAATTGGGGAGCAAAAGCAAGTATATCTTTTACCTGTACATGGCTGTTTGAAATATCTGCATCCATTTGTGTACTCGGAAAATTTTCTTTCAGATCTTTAAAAGATGAATAGGTAAGAGAAGCATATCTTTTCAGTTCGGTTCCCGGTGTTCTAAGAACCAGGTCTTTTACAAAAGTTTGTGTAGTGGCATATAGAAATTCTCCCTGCAATTCATTTAATACAAAACCACTCTGTTCTTTGAAAGATCCTTTTTTAATTTTTCCGGAGATCGAATCGGCAGATAATAAAAGATCATTTGCTTCTAATGTTACTGAGTCACCTTTGAAATGACCATAATCTATTCCATATTTTATCCGTGGATTATTATCATTATCAAACTGCAAGCTATTATTCTCAAGATTTACAGTTGATGCGAATATTCTCCATCCAGCTTCAACCTGGCTCTTTGCTTCCTGTTTTACTTCCTTTATTACAATTTTTGCCTGTTCCTTTTTCCCAAATCTTATGGATGCTATTGTGTTGGCCAAAGAAACATTTTGCAGGTCGATGACCCGATTATCAAGATCGATATTATTTGGTTTTACATTCGCTGATCCTAGATCGATAATAGAATACGTAGCAGAGACATCATTCCGGTAATCCAGTTTAATATTTTCCAGGTTCAATTCTTTAAACAATAATTTTAGTGCAGCAGGTTGTTGCGCTTCCGCCATGTCTTTTGCAGCAGGCTCCAATTTTACCAATGGCTTTACCTGGTAAATTCTTGCGGTCAATCCTTTAATATTTGTTTTGGGTACGTCAAAATAAAAATGCTCGTAATCCATTTTATCGATTCTTGTATCAAGGTGATCAAGCCATGCCTCTGCATCGATACCGCTTATTGTGTCTTTATAAATGACCCTGATCTTATTTAATTCAACAGAGGGGATTGAAATAAAATAAGAGGAAGTATCTGAATTTATTGTCGTGTCTTTGGTCGTAAAGGCATCAACAACGAATTGAAAATTAAATGCAGTATCGGGAAGTTGTC
>Ga0184611_1000112_pt1 | contig 13120 bp, 19 predicted proteins | sample PLM3_5_coex_FD_133162 | JGI IMG/M metagenome (GOLD analysis project Ga0184611, IMG submission 133162) | Groundwater sediment microbial communities from an aquifer in East River, Colorado, USA - PLM3_5_coex | ecosystem: Environmental > Terrestrial > Soil > Riparian zone | place: USA: East River...
GAGGCCGCTTGTCGGCTTGTCGTCAAACGACCATGAGTCCATGTCCAGAAACACCATCGGCAGCGGCCCCGCCTGGTCCGGCTCATACGTCAGGACATTGATTAGCTCCGGTATCGTGTGGAGCTGCGCGGCTATGCCGGCGATAATTGCGTTAAGATTACTGATCACGGCCGGCCCTCAATCTCGTCTGCCGCCTGGTCAATGGCTTGCTCATACTCACGGACCACGCCGCGTTCACCACGCTCTACACCCCGCGCTACAAAGTCTCGCCGCGCGTCAACATAGCTGGCATACGGCGCAAAGTTGCTATAGCTCACGGTGAAGTTGCTCACCGGGATAAGCTGATTCTGACTCCGCAGGAATCCCGTCCGGACTGGCGTGACCGCGCTAATTGTCTCGTCCAGAACGCCCGCCGCACCATCTGAAGCCACATCGATCGCGCGGTCGATGGTTGCGGGTGCCTCGGCGAGCGCCCGCTGCAGCTCGTCATCCCCGATGATCTCGACTGTGTATCCATTGCTCATATCGCGATCGTGTCCCTGATGTTGTAGCGTCCGGCGATCCGCTCCAATGCCCGTACCGATTCCTCCGAGAAGGACGACCGGACCGCCCGCGCGTTACTGCCTTGCACCCCGACCACCAGCGGATAGCCGGCCTCTTTTGCGTTCCACGCTTTGACCGTCTCTTCCAGCACAATCCGCTCTACCGCTGGCGGGTGTGCGTTCGGCGTGAACGTGACCGCGATACCGCGCGCATTGGCCGTCCACCACGTCGGTACGCCGCTCGCGTCCAGGCGCATCACATACCGCCCCAATCGCGCCTCAACGTGATAGCTGGCCGGGTCCACCGTCACCCCGTTTTCAACCACGCTGGCCACGTCTTGCGCCCCCGGCGCCGGGAGATAGAGCATGGTATCCCCCGGCCCGTCCAGGTACACGGCGGTGGTATCACCACCAAACGCGAATTGCATGATCTGAATCGCGGTATCGGTTGCCATCGTGATCTGATGACCAATCGCCGCGACCGTCTCACGATCGTCCGTTTCGAGTTTCAGCGCTGATAAGACGTGCTCTACCGTCGTGTACTGCTGCATCGTTTACTTGCTCCGTTCCGACGATCGCGCAGCCGGTGGCGGTGGCAGTGGCATAGCGGCCGTACATTTGACCATCAGCCACGGTCGCTTGAGCTGGAGCACGGCGTCCATCTCACCACGGAAGGTCAGAATGTTCTGAGTGTATTTGACCGCTTCGGTTGAGCTTACGCTGAGCGCATCGCCAATATGCAGCTTGGTTGCCATCGCCCAATCACCAACAATCGCCTTGCCTTCTGCGATATCCGGTGATTTGACCACGCGATAATTGGCGAACAGCCCACCCGCCGCGATCGGGTTGTAGACGTTGGTCCCCCACTCGTACACGAGCAGTTTGGTATAGTCCTTCGGATGCACCAGGATCGCATCCACAATGCCGCGATTCGTTTCGACGGTGCCGATTGCATCAAAGATTTGCAGCGCCAGATCAGCGCCCGCCGCGGCCTGGGTGATGATGGTCAGAAGGCCGGCCATCTCCCCACCCGTCCCAAGTCCGTTGATGATGCGCTTTTCGAGTGTTTCAAGGACGCCTTCGCGCATCTCCGCTTCGACATCGGATCGCAAGCCGGGCAAATAATGGAGTTGCTGACGGATGACTTCCTTCCAATGGGCGATCGTCACCATTTGCAGAAACGCAACCGTGCCGGCGTTCGTCGATTCTGGTTTGAGAGCGCCCCATGCCACCTCGTCAGCCGCATTGGTAAAGGTGATTGGCAGGTACGGTATGCTGAATCGCTCGTCAACCACGGTTGGCACGAGGTCAAGCACCGGGTGGCGGTTGCGCTCTGTATAGCGGTTGATGACTTCCATCGGCCCGGTGAGCGCAGCCGGATTCGTGACTGCAAACGGTGCCTTGGTCTCGAAAGTGTACAGGGAATCGATCGGCACACGCTCACGGAAGATCCCATTGTCCCTGACTGCGTGCTTGAATCCCTTCGTCTCGACCAGGTGATCAAACCATGTGCCGGCCTTCGTTTGTGTCTCGGCCGCAAGCTGTGGCACGTCATTTCGCGCGCGCGCGGGTGACAACTCATCGGGCAGGCGGTCAAAGCCTGACTTGACCTTTTGCGATCGTGCAAATGCTGCTTTGTACTCCTCGCCGTCCTTTATCGCGGCTTCGATCGTGTCGGAAAGCCAGGTCCGGCGAGTCTTTTGCTCTGCCGTCAGACTGTCCAGGCTGTCCAGCTCGTCCAACTCATCGCGGTACGGTTGATTGGTGGTCGTGAGATTCGCTAGATACATGCTCATCGTCAGATCTCCCTCAAGGCATCAAACCGGGTCAAGAGGTCACTCACCGTCGAAGTGCGTGTAGGAATGGCCTGCGGCGCGGCTTCGATCAATGCGATATTTGTAGCGCCAAGTCTCACGACGCGGGCGCCGATTTCATTCAAGTCATCGACATCAGCCGCGCTATGGCGGGCGCCGGCTTTGTGTTCGTAGGCTGCGATCAACTCCCCGGCCTTTGACAGATAGGTTGCCGGGTTGCTGCCGAAGTGGCACACGGTCAATTCATGGCAGCGGATTTCTTCGAGGAGCCGCGCCTTGATCCCATTCGGGAGCTGCTTATAGCTTTTCTTTGGCGCATCGTAGCCGTAGGATGCCTGGTACGGTGAGCCTTTTTTCACTCCGGCGTAGATACTTGTCGCCTGCGGCGTGTCAAAGAATTCGACATCGGCCATCATTGCGCCTGTTGCTTCAGGGAATCGTGCAAGCACATCCGGACGCAGGGCATCGCGGCCAACTTCCTGAATGGCGTGCACCATGCCGATACTCGGTGCACTCAGATCATGGTTCCAAATCAGCGGTAACTTGTGGCCGCGCTCTGCAAGTGATTTCGTGAAGGCGCCGGGCATCACAATATCGTGATGACTGTCAAGCACGCCAAAGACAGAAAACGTGATGGTTGCGCGGTTGCTCTCCGTCGCCGTGATTGCGCCGTCTAACGACTTTGGCGGCTCACTTCCAACCCGCTCTATCAGCGCGCGGGCTTCGGTTAATTCGTCACTCATTCGCCACCTCTTGACGCGCCGGAATTTCGAGGACGGCCGGCTGCTCACTCTCACGCTCACTCTTGTACACGTCGCCGCTCTCGTCACGTGGCAACCCCATCACCGCTCGGTATTCATTGAGCTTGACCGTACCCGCCTCATACCCTGCCAGGTACTGCTCAATCTTCGCGTCAACATCTTCCTGGTACGGTCCCAATCCAGCCGGATCGAATCGACAGCGCACGTTGCCGAGCTTGATGTCATCTTCGGATTCATAGAAACTCAGGATTGACCAATTGATCCACTCTGCCCATTCGCGTAGCAGTGGCAAAGCGGTGGCGTCCCACGTCGATTCCCATGCTTCCTCGAGGTTGCTTTCTATGGCCCGTAAGAGTCCGGCATAGGAATAAATGATGAGCGGGCTAATTCCAAAGCACATACAGATACGTGTCTCGATCAGCGTCCGTACATGCTCGTTATCCACTTCATTGAGACTGACGCCGATCCGCTCGTAACTCTCAACAGGTGGGATCAGCAGCATCGGGGCGCCGGGTGTGGGACTGGTGGGGCCAAACCGTTTCATCCAATTGTTGCGGAACGCCGTTCCCCACTCCTCGTCTTTGTATTCAGTCAGCTTGACGATACCGGACGGCACAGCCGAGTTGGCAAAGAAGTTACGGATGAATGAGGTAGACAGTTCATCGGCTTCAACAGCCCCAAGCGCGGCAATCAGCGGTGGTACATCTGCCCAATCGATCGCGCGCCTGACGATCAATTGATCAGGCGCAAAGCGCACAGTAGGCGCATCCGGTGGCATCCATTCGTAGTGGGTCAGGATGCCCTCGCTGTAGCGTTCGTGCATGTAGGTGGGATTGAGCGGATTCAATCCCCCCAGCATCCCGCCGCGATACATCGGCTCAATGTACAGGCGTCCGATACTGGCATAGCTGGCTTCTAAGCATCGCCACAGGGTCGCGGCGTCCATGTTGGGACCAGGCCGCCGGATCAGCCCTGCCAGCTCGTGCTGTGGCTCAACGGCATAGGTGCCGTCACTCCGGCGCCGTTCTACCACAAACTGGGGTTGGATCAGGAACTTCATGCGCTCCCGCATACAGGCATAGACAAGTTCATTGAGCCGGATCTGACCCAGGACCGTAGCGGGTGAATCGTCCAGCATACGCGCCTGTGACCCGTCAGCGCCAATGACCCAGCCGCGTGTTTCTTTGCCGGCAATCAGCGAGAAACCACGCCCTGCCAGTGAACGCAACGCGCCGCCAATGGCTGAAAACGTTGCATCCCTCGATCGACTTGTCAGTCGTGATCTCATTACGCAAACCCCGGTGAATCAGATGGAATGTGCAGCTTCAGATCGACGGCCGCGAACACCATAGCGTCAAGCCGGTTGGGTGACTTGCCCGTGCCGTCATAGCTCACCAGCTCATCTTCGAGATCGGGATGGTTGCCGACCATGTGGAATCGGCCACGCTCGGACAAGGCGGCGATCGGGTCTGCTCGGACCAGCTTTCCGCGTGATGCGTGGACGAGCTGGACATAGGGAGCGCCCGGTATCATCTGGAGCGTATGGGCGACCATCTCACCGCCATAATTTGCTTCTGCGACGATACGCGACGCTTGCCACTTGCTGTAGCAGGCCACAGCCGCCGACGCCCACTTTGCCGGTGAGCCGTTCACGGTTGCATCTTCGAGCACGTAGCCGTGGCCGTCGACGCCCTTCCCTACCACGACGATTCCGCAGGCATCGCCAGTAGCTGATCCGGTTGGGTCCACTCCCACCGTGATACCGATCATTTCAGGGACGCGTGAGACGCGGTACTGGTCAATCTGAGACCGCTTCCACAGCGCCCCCGGTACATCGTCAAGGAACAGCCCGTCTATTTCCTGACGCGCCATGCGTGAGGTATAGGTACGTTCAAGCGTTGCCACGAACTCAGGCGGGAGGTAGCGATTCTCACGCGTTGACGAGGTGATGAGTTGATAATCCGGTCCACTCGTCACGAGCTTCGCTAGCCAGTTCATACCACGCGGGGTTGAGGTTGCCCACGCGCGGCCTGGTGCCAGCCTGAGACGCCCGATCATCACGGTCCACGCTTCGGCGTCCATCATGGCTGCTTCGTCCATGTAAAACCATCCGAGGTTCGGACCACGCAAGCGATCGGGGTCGTCGGCACTCCTGAACATAATCACTTTGCCGTCAGTCAGCTCGCAGATACCATCGACCTTGCCCCATGATTTGATGACCTTGCCACGCCGTGCGAGGTCCAGAAACGTGCGCAGCGTTGCATCCCTGAGCATGGGATAGGTTGGAGCGATGACCATACCGACGCTGCGCGCGGGCTGGCGCAACACTTCGACGCATCCGGCCCGCGTTTTGCCACTGCCGACGCCACCCACAAAGAACCTGAATCGCGCGGGTGAAGTCCAGAACGCATATTGCGGTCCGGTCCTGCTGGTATGTCGCAGAACGCGCGGCTTATTCTGTTGTATCGCTGCTGCTGTCACTGTCCACGCCTATGTCCACGTCATACGTTCCGATCGTGCCGCCATGCTCAATTCGCTGCTTGAACAGACCGTGATACGTTCCGAGTTTCTCAAGGGCTGATTGCGCGTCGTACAATTCGATGCCGACGTGCGTGCTTTTATCTGTCTCTGTTTTCGTAAACTTCTTGATCAGGTGCATCTTCCCGGCCCGTTTCGCCTTGCCGAGATTGAGTGTTGCCGTCTCAGCATCGGTAAAATCATCCATCGTGGCCCGAGCATGATCCGCTAATCGTTGCAACACTTCACCAGCCGGCATGATCTGGTCAATGTGCTGTTTGATAGCAGCGGCGATATTAATGTTTGTTAACATCAGCGATGCCATAGCGGTCAATGACACCCGCGTTCCTTTGTATCCCGCGCGACTTGCTGCCTCTGTACCGTTCCATGTGTCGCAGTAGTGCGCTACAAACAATTGCTGTTTCGGCGTTAGTCCGGCCATTCACGGCGTCCAACCTGGGACCGGATGGGCGGTCTGGGTAAGTGCATCCCTATGGTCAAGATCCTGGATCGTCACCGTGACGTACCAGAGGTAACCATCGGGCCACAATTGCAGCTCACCGTTGGCGTGAAATGTCTCAGGTTGTGGGTTGTTCGGATCATTCAACACATAGGTTGCAATGCCGGGATGGTCTGCATCCACATAGCCATCAACCCGCCAGACAAGCCCGCCGATTGAGCTATCAGCTCGTGTGGCCGCAAAGATAACGCCGTTCCTATCGCGGTACATCTGCGGGTTGGTCGCATTGAGGTACACACCGGGAGGGACAGGAAGTACGATCGGCTCAGTCGGTGCGGCCTGCTCGACCGGCTCAGCCTGGAGCATCATCGGCAACCAGAGGATGACCGCGATGATGGCGGCGAGCTTGATCATGCCTGACCAGGCTCCGTAGTAGCGTCATCAGCGCTCGTAAGCCGATGACCGGAAAGTTCCTGTGCTGCATCGTGTAAGCAATCAAGCAAGAGCGAGATGACAACCATGTCAAGGTGTCCCGGTGCGCCATGTGCAAAATTGCGAGCATAGCCAGCGCAAAAGAGAATATGTTTTTGTTGCCGCTCATCAAAGCGGTCAAGCCAGCGGTCAGGTACATATGATGGATTAGCCATTTCAGCCGGTCCTCTGCACGCACGATCGATGGACAAAGCCGATGCCGGCCGCATGATGCAACCAGATCGGATCAGCACCAACCGGATCGCCTATCTTGACCGTATCACTCTGGAGGGTCTGCCCGTAGGGAATGACGGCCGCGCCATCAAGCGCAACTGGCGAGCTGGTCGATGGTTCCTCCCGCACATTCGCACCGTCCGAGGCGATGACGCGCCACCATGCGTCAAGCGGCTCATCCATCTGGGCCATCGTCGCGAACTCGTGAGCGCGGGTCAGGATCTGCACGATCGTTGCGCCGAGCGGGTCTGACTTGCGGCCGGCCGGCGTTGCTACCTGCTTATGCGTGACATCGTAGTGGCCGGAGAGGTTGATACCGAGATCCTCCCACAGTGCCAGGGCCAGCAGTGCAGCAGCGTCAATCTGGCCGTTGGTGCATGGTGTACCGTCGTTCGGACCGTCAAGCTCTATGCCAATCGTGATAGCGTTGACATCGGTATAGGTGACGTTGTCAACAGTCCACTGCGCTTTGCCGGCGTGCCATGCGGTATAGGTGTCGTAGTCAACATAGCTAAAGATGGTCCCATCGCGGGCAATCAGGTAGTGATAGCTAGAGCCTGCCTGACTGCTCAGGTTCCACTCTAAGGTGCTGTAGGGATTGCCGGTTTGAGAAGCCGTCTCATGCCAACACCTTCCCTTATACGGACTTCCCGGTGGGCGTGAGTGCTTGTTGACCGTGGCATTGATGTATGAGGTATCGACGGTCATCGTTCCAGCCTCAAACCCAGGCCGGGAAAATCGGAAGCGTACTCACCCCGGTTCATCCGTTCGCGCCGATAGGCGAGATAGGCCAGCATGATCGCTTCACCGAGCGCGGGTGACATCTCGACCTTACCGGGAAGCTCACTCTCAAGGCGGTCGAGCAAACGATCGATGGCGTCTGCCAATGACTCAACCATCACAGATACCCCAATCTTCGCAAGAGGATCAGGATCACAATCACGATGGCAATCACCATGATGATGTTGCGTAGGGGCTGTTGCATGGGGATGAGCGTCAGAATCCAGCCGAGTAAGGCCAGGATGACTAGCGCCACAACTAAGAAGATAAGTACGTCCATGCCGCCTCAGATGAGACGGTCAGCCTGGACGCATAGGAAAGCCGGAAAGCAAACGCTATGCGTCAGGCTTTCCGGCTTGGGGCTACTATAGACGTACGGAAGGGTTGTGTCAAGATGTGTCACACCCGTGATTGTGCAGACACAGGAGTTACCACCGGATGTAGCGGAAAGGTGGGAGCTTCCCTTGCTCGTCAATCACCCAGCCGCCCCATACCACCAAAGCAAGCAGGATCGCTGGCCGTCGTCGTCGTCTGCCATACTTTCTCATCGGGATAGAGTAGCGTATGCAAAGGGCCATTCACAAGAGTGCTAGCGCCACCAGACATAGATCCGGCTGGTAAAGCACCAATAGGCATACGAGTAGGCTTTGCGTGCTGCTCTGCCTGGACAGTGAGGGCAGGCACAATAGATCGTCGCATTGAGTGGTGATTCGTCCATGCTTCACCTTTACGTATGAAAAGCAACGTTGCGGAAAGTTATTCTTCGGCCCGTACTGCTCGTATCTGTGACTTCGTGGCGTAACAGGCAGTCGTGCCGTGCTTGCAGTCCTCCAGCTCAACCAGGACCATATCCATATCAGCCTGACCGAGGCCGAGCGGAGCAATCAGCGTCACCTCATTGTCCACAACCTTGATATGCCCGTACTCGCCTGCGTGCGGGTGTCCAGCCTTAATCTGGACATAGATATAGTCAACGTCTTGTTCCATCCTATCCTCCGTTTGTTTATGCAAAGGTCCATTCAAGAGAGCTACGCCGTGTCACGAGGGAGTTGAGTACGAACACGAACCATACCTGACTGATACCCGGCCCGCTTCAAATCGGCCAGGTGGTCCTTTGCCATCGTCTCAACAGTGTACTCACCGACGATTTGCCATCGTCCATCCTGCTCACGGAAAACCAGGAACTTGATTTGCTCACCACGCTTTGCCATGCTGCCAGTATACAAGCAGGGGTGCATAAGTATTCTTTATGCAAAGGGCCATTTACGATACCTAAGCGCCGGCCCTAGACAACCGCCATCCGTTGCAGCCACTGCCAGACCTCTTGCAGCTCGCGTTCGCTCATATCCTCGCGCGCTTTGTGGAACTTGCCGTACGCCTGACGATTGATCGTTCCATAGTCCAGGCCAAACTTGCGTTCGTGCTCTGCAATGGCCTGGGCCAGCTCGCGCCTTAGTTGCATCTCGCGCTGCTTGATTGTCTTGATCGGTTGCGGTGCCGCGCGTTGCTCTTGCTTGGTTGCCATCGCATGATACTCGTCAAGCACGCGTTTGAAGGTGAGCGGGTCGAGGATACCGCCTAAGCCCTGGCTTCTGAGCGCGGCCAGCATACGCGCCGAATCTTCATAATCCAGCGTTTCACCTGTCATTACATCAGAAGTTCGCTCGCGCGTTGTTGCGCTGCCAAGAGGCAATATATGCTCACGCTCGGATGTGGTGTCGCGCGGCGTTGCGGAAAGCGTATCATCTCCGCGTGGGTTGTACTCGCGGCCTGCAATAAACGGATCGGTGTTCTGCTCGTCGGTAATGGCTTTGATAATGCCGGTGAGATTCGGATCATCCGGTCCATACACAAAGCCTGCTTGACGCTCGTACGCGATGATATGGGTCTGCTCGTCAACCATACGCGCGGCGCGATGGAGCGCTTGCATAATCCACGGCACGCTTCGTATGTGGGTGAGCAGAGCGAGGTGCGTGATCTGCGGTACGTCCAGCCCTTCATAGGCCATATTGACAGTGACCAGCACATCCAGCGCATCCGGGTCTGTATATCGTTTCTTGTACTGATCGATGGCTGCAACCGCACTCTCAGCTTCGTCACTTGTGGCGATCTGGACGCGGGTCACACCCAACTCTTTGACCCAGCGAAGGTACTGCTTCGCTTCCGAGATGGCTGGCGCAATCACAAGCAGTTTGGCAAACGGGTGCTTGCTGCGATACGCCCGCCAGTCACCTATACTGCGGGCAAGAAGTTGATAGGCGTAATCTGTCCGAAGCGCAGTATGGAGCTTTTCAGAAGCATCAGAACCACCCTCGCTGAGTGTTCCTTCTTTTTTCTCACCATCGCTCGCTAGCCATTCAGCCGATCCATCGATGTGCTGGGCAATAAGCGGTTTTATTGCCTTTTCAGCTAGCGCGGCCTGGCGGCCATACTTGATAAAATAATACGGCCCCATATCATCTCCCTCGCGCGGCATATCAAGCCGGTAGCCGGTGCCATCTCTAACATATGGAACAAAGGCGATCCGTACATTGTCATGCCGGACAAACGTACCGCTCATAAGAATCACGAGCGCTGCCTTCTTGACCAAAGGCATGACGGCCTGATGATAGTCGCTGAGTTCTGCGAGGTGGTGAGGTTCGTCGAGAATCAAGATGTAACGTTTGGTACCAAACTCTTTTGCATTGATACCATCACGATCCGCTACAAGGGCCTGGTAGGTCGTGATATAAGCGTCGCCGTCTCTGCACGGGTTCCAATCGTTTGTACTTTCCCTGAACTTGCGCGGCGGCATGTCGAGAATCGCCCACGTCTCTGGGTTTTCCGATGTCCAGGCGCCTTGCCTTGCGAGCGCCTTTTGTGGGACAACCCAGCATACAGCCTGGGCAAACTTTGGAATCAGACGACTTGCACAGATCATCGGGATCATACTCTTGCCGCCTCCGGGGATCACGTCAAGAAAAATCGTGTTGTAGTCAGCACCCGCAGCGATCCGCTGGCATAGCTCGTCAATTTCCTCTTGATGCTGGCGTAACATAGATGCTCCCTTCGCACGATTGCAGTTCGCACAAAGCGCCTGCATGTTCTCTCTGCGTGTCTCACGGCAGACAACCCACGGAATGATATGATCGGCCTGCCAATCATCTCCGAGCGGTCCCTTGCAGCGGCGGCATCGGCCACGAGCGGCATACCACAGAAGCGCCCGCTCACTTTTAGATCGGAGTGTCCGCTGATGACTCATAGGTTCCGACAGAATAGCATATGCTAGAATCGACCGATGCAGACCCATTGCCTGGTCGCTGGGGGGTAGCTGGGTTGTGGGTCTGTCCCCCGTGGTAGGGTACTGAAAGGCCAACTTCCATCATCCCGCATGTGCAGCTCCAGTTGCAACCATATCGACCCGTGGTAGGGTACTGAAAGTCAGATGGCGAGTACATTCCCGGCGCCTATACGATGTTGCAATGGTCTCGACCCGTGGTAGGGTACTGGAAGTGGTAGAATCGCCCGAACGGGAGCACCGGTAAACGCCGAACGGCGCCATCGTCATTGATGGCGCCGTTCGTATGCGCTGTGCTCTGGTCGCTACCTGTCGGTAAGCCGCATCAGCTCAGAAGCCGTCAGCAGATCGAATACCACCACGCGCCGGGGGATGTAGCGCGCGTCACTCATCACATCATTGAGCAGCTCGGGCATCTGCTCCCAGGCCAGCCGCTCAGCCGCCTCGAGCTCGAGCCCGGTATCGCGGGCAATCTCTGCGGCCAGGTCGGTGAACTCGCTCATTATGCTGCCACCTTTCGGCCACGCTTGACCAGCACTGGCAGATAATCGACCTCGACGAACGATGGTGCTGGCGCCGGGATGATATCGCCGTACTCGTCGTGACCCGTCAGGCTCTCATCGTCAAAGCCGCTAAAGTCGCCGTCCAGGAATGAGTCAGCCGGCAGCTCGTCATCGTCAAGGATGGACGGCAACGGAAGGTTGGCAACCGGACTGCACCCGCCAGCCGCCAGTGTTGACAGGATCAACCACGCGGCTCTGTGCCAGCAAACGCCGCGGGTTGTCTTGCACTCGCAGAACTCACCATCGGTCGAATGGGTATCACGCTGGTTGCTGTGGGACACGATCACGAGCACGCCGCCCGCGTCAACGCGCCAGGGCTGGGTAATGAGCCTGGCTTCGGCCTTGACCAGCCCACGGTGCAGGCTGGCGTTTGACGGCTGAGCAACGCAGATCAGCATGGATGCTGCGGTTGCCAGGTGGGGAGTGACGATGGTCTGTGTGATAATCTGCTCTTGCATCAGAGTGCGAACCTCCGGTGTGCGGCCCGCTGGTGAGTATCGGTCATCCAGCGGGCCATTTGTTTATGCCCGGCGCTTTGCCGGAACTTCAATCAGGCCCAGCGCCTGGATTCCCGCCGTCATGTTCTTCCACGTTCCCATCGTCTCACCAGCTACAACCGCTGTGAAGGTCTTTGCGGTGTAGTCGATTAACCACATCACCTTCCGACCGTCCGTAGTGAGGGTGATGGTCCGTTCCGCCGCTTGATAACCCACTGTGAACCTCCAATTCGTTGCGATGTGTCAAGTATATCACAAGCGTTGCAACGTGTCAACTATTATGCTATAGTTGTCATCAAGCATTGGAGGTGCTATGCAGAATGATCTTATGACCACAGCCCAGGCCGCAGAGTATCTCGGCGTCAGTCGTCAGCGCATGGACAAACTAGCCCAGCTCGGCGCAATCGACCGTGAGCGGCTTGGGGAGTTCTGGGTCTATCGGAGGCGCGATCTGGATCGCTGGCTTGCAACGTCAACACGGACAAGTGGCAGGCCACCGAAGCGCCCGAAGCTCACCCTGGTCAAATCCTAAACCTCGACCTTTGGCCAGGTCGTCCTACCCCCCCCGGCCTATTGACTCAGGCCATGCGGGGAGTAAGGTTGGATGATGAGCAAAAAAAAAGCCGGCCACGCGCTCACAACGCAGGCCGGACCAACACAAGGAAATCTGTCTCTATGGACGATAGTACCACGATTGACCGCCCGGTCAATGTAGCATTTCGGGACCAATTGATTGCCCACGGCTGGCGCGTTGAGAGCGCCGACTTCCTGGCATCCAAAAGCGATGCCGATATCGCGGCCAATCTCGGCCCGCGATTCCTGAAACGGCTTCGTCGTGAAATGCGCCTGGCCGCGTGCCAGCAACCCCCACGGGAGGACACACCATGAGTACTGAACAATGGACCGCGCGAGATGCGCGCCGGCCTGGTCACTTCTGGGCTGACAATGAAGTCTATGACCGCTACGCCCGCACCGTGGGTGTCAGTGCGTTTGCCGTCTATATGGCACTCACGCGCTACGCGGATAACGACGGAACGTGCTACCCCTCATACCAGACTATTGCCGATGGGCTGGGCACTAGCCGCCGGACCGTGATACGGGCAATCCAGACCCTTGAACGCTACGAGCTGATCCACATTGAAGCACGGCGTCTTAAGCTACGAGGTCAGACGACCAACGTGTTTACGCTCTGCCAGATTGATAA
>Ga0184611_1000113_pt1 | contig 13045 bp, 6 predicted proteins | sample PLM3_5_coex_FD_133162 | JGI IMG/M metagenome (GOLD analysis project Ga0184611, IMG submission 133162) | Groundwater sediment microbial communities from an aquifer in East River, Colorado, USA - PLM3_5_coex | ecosystem: Environmental > Terrestrial > Soil > Riparian zone | place: USA: East River...
ACAATTCTATTCAGCATTTATTCTCCAAACAATTGCTTTCGGAATTTTTGATAAAAAAAAGAAACAATAAGCAGCAAAACACCAAGTACCAAATAAGAAATAATTTTTTGAACAGGTGAGAAACTCAGGGAATCTAACAATACCAGTTTTAACAAGGTTATCCCTATCAATAAAATTGCGGTCAACCGCAGTGGTACCGGTTTTCTGTAAACACCACCGCTAAAAATAATTACTGAAGTTAATAACCATAATAAAGTAACGGTTACGCCATTCCAGTTAAAGGCAATAAAAACAATAAAAAGTATAAGCGCCAAACCTGCCAGCATTCGTTTAATAAGACTTTCTTCCGTCCAGGTAAAATGAATAGCTATTGCTTCGGCGGCGGCAATAACTGAAAGGCAAAAAGTGATTAAAGATATCGTCGTGTCAGAAAAAGAATAACCGACTACAAATAAAGAAGCAAAATATAATGCAGCGTTATTTAAAACAATCGCATAAGCATCCCAAATGGTGAGCGGGATTCTTTTAAATAATTTAGCGGAAAGTATATTTAGTAAGAATAATAAGAAAAAAATACTCATAAATAAAAAACCTATCCATTGCAATCGTACATCAAAGCGGATAGCGGCCCAGGCAATAAAAAGCACCCATGTAATAGCTTGTGCAACATAGCCAACAGGTTTCCAGTTTTTTTTTATAGAAAGAAAAACAATACCAATATTAATTAGGGTGATGTATAAAAAAAAGAGTTGAGCTTTATCGTTATTCTGACTAATTAAAAAAGGTATGGCATAAGCTCCTACTAGCCCCAACAATGCAATCTCTTGCCGGTTGTATCGGATAGCTTCGTAAACGGTGTAAACGGTTAAAACAATCATAAAGACAAAAGCGGTCGCAAAAGAAAAGAGTTGGTAGTAAACAAAGGCAGCGTAAGTAGTAAAATAAATAGAGGCCATAGCCCCGCTAAAAAGTATAGCACTAAAACTTTTATAATTTCTTTTCAACCATACCGACAAACCATAAAGTACAACGCCTGCGGTATAAGCTAAAACAATTCTCATTCCTTCGGAAATGAGATTTTTATCAATCGCATATTTTACTCCAATTGATAGCCCAATCACGAGTATTACAATGCCAACCAAATGAATCAGCTTTAACCCAATAAAATTTTCCAGGTGCCAGTTTTCAACTATTTTTTTTGGAGCAAGCTGTGAAGAAGATGATGAAATATTACGATTCCGATTTTCCAGCTGTTCGATTTTCCGGTACAATAACTTTAGCTCATTATAATTATGCTCAAGCTGTTTGTACAACCTGTCCGCTTCTGCCCGTAAGCTCTCTGTAGTGTCCTCATTGTTCATCCACTGGCATTTCTTGTAAAATACTTAAAATATACTTCTACCATGTAGCTTTCTTGTTTACACAGGAGCAACCCATAATTTTACAAAAAACGCTACTTGTATAAATATTTAAATTTCATTCTTGTTTTAGTTGGCTCTTTATTCTTATGGGCTGCCTGGCCAATATCTTCATTTACCGTTATCATATTTTTTGCACTCGTCCCTTTATTGGCTGTTGAGGACAACATTTTATCGCCTGGTAAATTATTTCGTTTCACTTATCTCCATATGCTTTTATGGAATGCATTTACGACCTGGTGGATATATAATGCTTCTGCTGTGGGAGCTGCAATGGCCATTTTTGCAAACAGTTTAATTATGTGTTTACCATGGTTACTTATGCACCTGGTTAAAAGAAAATTAGGAAGATGGGCTGGTTATATTTCTCTTGCTGCTTTTTGGTTAAGCTTCGAATATTTACATCATCGCTGGGAACTAAGCTGGCCTTGGCTAACATTGGGTAATTCTTTTGCTATGCAACCCGGGTGGGTGCAATGGTATGAGTCAACCGGCACAACAGGCGGGAGTCTATGGGTGATGCTGACTAATATATTAGCATACACAATCATCAGGGAATATAAAGCAAATGGCCGTACAAGAATATATTTTCTTACAATGCTCGGTCTCATCGTATTCCTGATTACACCTGTTCTTATATCAAGAAATATTTTAAACCGCCATACAGACGATTTACTGTCTTCAGAAAAAAGAGCGGCAAAAAATATAGTTATTGTACAACCTAACGTAGATCCCTATGAGGAAAAATTTGACGAGAGCACTTTAGAAAAACAAATTCAAAATTTAATAACTCTCTCCGAAACGAAACTGGACTCAAATACTTCTTTAGTGATATGGCCTGAAACCGCCATACCCATTGAAGTTTGGGAAGATGACATACAAAATTCATATTATTATCAACCTGTATGGACCTTTCTTCAACGCCATCCATCAATAAGCCTATTGACAGGAATGAACAGCAGAAAAAAATATGGCAGTGATAAAAAAACCGCCTCCTCTACTGCAAGATCTGATGAAACAGGAAATTTTTATTTCGACGTATATAACACAGCAGCTATGCTTTATCCAAATAAGTCTGCGGTTTTTTATCATAAAGCAAAGCTGGTACCGGGGGTTGAAACACTCCCTTCATTTTTACTTTGGCTGGGGGGTGTATTTGATAGCTTTGGTGGCACCAGTGGCACACTTGGTAGAGATAAAGAACGACTAGCCATCCCAGATAAACAACATTATTACGTAGCCGCTCCTGTTATTTGTTATGAAAGTATTTACAGTGATTACATAACAGATTACATACGCAAAGGCGCTAACCTTTTAACAATTATGACAAATGACGGATGGTGGGATAATACGCCAGGCTATCGTCAACACATGAACTATGCCCGGCTAAGAGTTATTGAAACGCGAAGATGGATTGCCCGCAGTGCCAATACCGGTATTTCTTGTTTTATTGATCCAGCAGGAAATGTTTATCAACCACAACCATGGGAAACAATTGCCTCTATAAAAATGAATATAGAACCGTTGCAAACACAAACTTTTTTTGTAAAGCACGGCGATTACCTTTCGCGGATTTTCAATGTTGTCTCTGGCGTCATTTTACTAATATTATTTATCGTTTCCATTAAGAAACGTTTGAACAGGTAAAACATATCATTATTATACATGACCAAGAATATTAAACATCAGGGTAAAAATCTTTCTTACCAAACTTTTGGCAGCGGACGAACAGTAGTTTTAATACATGGCTTCGGTGAAGATGGGAATGTATGGAGAAACCAAATATCATTTTTACTACCTTCTTTTCATTTAATTATTCCGCATCTTCCCGGCACCGGATCTTCTGAGATTGTAAATGATATGAGTATGGAAGGACTTGCAGAAAGCATTTATCTTATTTTGAAAGAAGAAGGCGTAGAACAATGCAGTATGATTGGTCACAGTATGGGTGGTTATGTTACACTTGCTTTTGCTGAAAAATATCCGTCTCGTTTAGATAGTTTTGGATTATTTCACTCCACGGCTTTCGCCGATAGTGAAGAAAAAAAATTATCCCGAAAAAAAGGAATTCAGAACATAGAAGAAAATGGTCCTATACCTTTTTTAAAAGATTTTATTCCTAATCTATATGGTCCATCTACAAAAACCGTTAATCAAACTATAATTGATGATCATCTAAAGGAAGTGAGCTATTTTACCAAAGCAGCATTAAGCGCCTATTTTCAATCTATGATGGATAGACCTGATAGGACTAATGTGTTGAAACAAAATAAAATACCAGTTTTATTCGTATTAGGTAGGAATGATGTCGCGATACCTTTTAACGATGTTTTACGACTAGCATCCATGCCCGATATCTCGTATATTCATATTTTGGAACAATCCGGACACATGGGGATGATTGAAGAGCCAGAAAAAAGCAATGTTTTTTTGAACAATTTCCTTTTGAAAACCATTTAAACCCGTCTACCACTACATGAATCGCCGCCTGTTAATAACAATTTTACTGTTATTCTTTGCATTTACCGGTTTTACCAGGCATTTAAAAGGCGGTTTCTTTACTTACACTTATTTGAGCCAATCAGCCACAGAAATACGTTATCATGTTACATTGACGGTATACATGGAGTGCAACGCAACCGGAGGGCAGATAGATCCAACTATTCCGTTTACTTTTTTTGAAAAAGGTACAGGCCGGATTGAAAGAACTATCGATGTCTCAATGAGCACACCTTTTCTTTTGCAAAAAACCAGTGATGAAAAATGCATAAGCGGAGATCAAAGGGGTTGCTATTATAAAATTGTAATTTATGATCTCGCAACTATCACTCTCCCTTTAAATTCTAATGGCTATACTGTTTCTTATCAACGTTGCTGCCGTATCGACGGCATTAATAACATAACGAATTCGCAAGATTTGGGCAATACTTATTCTATAGATATTCCAGGTAGGGCTGTTGCTCCGAATGCAGAAACAAATAGCAGTGCTCGTTTTCTTGTAAATGATTCCATTGTGGTTTGTGGTAATAGTGAACTTAATTATTCATTTTTAGCAGAAGACCCTGATGGAGATGTACTACGTTATGAATTTTGTAATGCATGGGTGGGGGGAGCATCAAGCCCACAGGCACAAATAGCTCCGAATCCCGCTTCTGCTCCGCCTTATACTACTGTTCCATATTCTGGAGGATATAGTGGAAGTACCCCATTGGGCGACGGTGTAAGCATAGACCCCAATACAGGGCTAATAACCGGCATAGCTCCCAGTCTACCAGGCGAATATGTAGTAACAGTTTGCGTATCCGAATACCGCGGCGGTATTCTAATTGGCACCACGCGAAAAGAACTACACATGAGGGTGGGGAACTGTACCCCTATTGATGCCACACTAAATCCATCTTATATTACCTGTGATGGTTATACGCTGAACTTTCAAAATAATTCATCAAGTAGTGATATTCAAAATTACTTCTGGGATTTTGGAGTTGCTTCTGTAACAAATGATACTTCTAACCTTGGTATAACGAGCTATACATACACTGACACCGGGGTTTATACAGTAAAACTTGTCGTAAATAAAGGTCTTGCCTGTACAGATTCTACAACTACGCAGGCAAAAGTATTTCCTGGTTTTTTCCCTGACTTTTCCTCATCCGGGATTTGTGCCACTAAACCATCAAATTTTACTGATAGAACAACCGCCACTTATGGTGTAGTGGATTCGTGGAAGTGGGATTTTGGCAACACCACTACAACAACAGATATTTCTTCACAGCAAAATCCTAATTACAGTTATCCTGCAATAGGCACTTATAATGTTCGATTAATAGCAAGCAGCAGTAAGGGTTGTTTAGATACTATAGTGAAACCCATTACCATAATTGATAAACCGCCCCTGAAAGTTCGTTTTAAAGACACTTTGATCTGCAATGGCGATGCGCTGCAATTAGAAGCCATTGGCAATGGCATTTTTAGCTGGACAACTGCCGGCCCTGACGTTATTATTAATTTAAATACAGCGACGCCAACTGTTACACCGGCAGTTACAAAATACTACTACGTAATGCTGGATGATAATGGGTGCATCAATAATGATTCGGTGCGGGTACGTGTTGTAAATTTTGTAACCCTTCAAGCGAGAAGCGATACTACTATTTGCACCACTGATAATGTGCAACTAAATGCGGTATCAGACGGTTTGCAGTTTTCATGGAGTCCTCCTGCTACAATAAATAATCCCGCCATAATAAATCCGATGGCAAGGCCAACGGGCACTACTACTTATACTGTAACTGCTAAAATAGGTCATTGCACTGCCACTGATAATGTGATTATTAACACGGTTCCTTATCCTGGAGTAAATGCAGGTGCAGACACAATAATTTGTTATGGCACGACGGCACAATTAAATGGAAGTATTGTTGCCAATTCTTTTACATGGTCGCCCACTTCTTCACTTGAAAATGCGAACACTCTAACGCCACTAGCAAATCCACCAGGCACTACTGCATATATACTGACGGCGCGGGATGTGATTGGCTGCCCCAAACCAAGCAGGGATACAGTATTAGTTACCGTCCTTCCAAAAATAAAAGCGTTTGCAGGTAATGATACATCTGTTGTTGTAGGTCAGCCGCTGCAGTTTAATGCAACAGGAGGAGTTGCATATTTATGGTCTCCTTCAACCTGGCTTAATAAAACAAATGTTGCCAATCCAGTTGCTATTTACAATGCAGAAATTGAAAATATTCAATACCAGGTAAATGTTTATAATGAAGCAAACTGTGTGGATTCAGCATACGTATCTGTAAAAATCTATAAAACTACCCCGCAGGTCTTTGTCCCTACAGCATTTACACCGGACGGCGACGGAAGAAATGATATGTTCCGTCCTATCGCAGTTGGTATAACACGTATTGAATACTTCCGGGTATTTAACCGGTGGGGACAATTAGTTTTTAGTACTACTACTAATGGAAAAGGATGGGATGGAAAAATTGGCGGAAAGGAACAAAGTTCCGGCACTTTTGTGTGGTTGGTGAAGGGTGTTGATTATACAGGGAAATCTTTTTTTGCCAAGGGCACCGTGACACTAATCAGGTAGCAGTAAACTTTTGCTTAAGCCATAGGCGTATCTTCATAAAAGCAGTTTGACATATTTTTGAAAACACTAACAAGAAAGCAGTAGGTATTAGTTTTGATGGCATTAAATTAGCTTGGAACTGCCGGTCAAAAACATAGTTTTCCCTTCCCTTTAAAGCTTCGGATTTACACTTAGGATTAATACTTAGAAGTGAAAAATCCTGTGTTCTAATTTAGAAAAAGAAAAATCTTGATATATTTTTATGATAGATCATAAATCCTTATCAATCTATCCTATGTTGAAACTGTTTACTTCAGTATGTACTGTTCTCCTGCTCTGCACCACCTCTTTTTCACAAGATTTAATTCGCGTTCAGGAATGCAATAGCCCCTCTATCAAAAACCAGGTGGACAGCCTGAAATCACTATACGCAAAAGATGGTTTTGTTGTTTTTAAAGAAGCTTCTATTACTATGGAAAGCGAATACGAAATGCCGGTTATTGTACCTCTTAAGCAAGGCGAATGGTATCAATTTGTTTTTATAGGAGAGCTAACCTCCAGGCTTTATGAAGTACGTATGTTTGACTGGAATGAAAAGCAGGTAATTTACCAGAAAAAAATGTGGGGCGATGTTGATGGTAACATTATTTCATATTCTTACATGCCGCAATTTTCAGAATTTCATATGATAAAACCCGTACAGGTTAATAAACAAAAAAAGAAAAACCTTTGTGGTTATGTGATGCTCTTGAAAAGATCAAAAACTACGGTCTTAGTTAATAATACTCCTACTCCTGCACCGTAAAAAATTTATCAGCAACCTAATTTTCCAGCAATTGCAACTGCTTCTCTCTTAGCGTCTCTTTTTATAATAAGTACGCCATTATAATTCCATTCTACATCTTTATCTTCCTCAAGTTGTTTTATTTTCAACTCAACCTCCACTTCATCATTTACATACAACTCATTGACGGTAAACTTATCAACATTAGTCTGCTTAATCAGTTTTAACTCCATCAATCTGTTGTTGAGCCTGATAAACGCAACACCTTTTAGGTTAGTGACAAAAACATATTCGTGCGTGGCGCTTACCGTCGTATCTAAAACAAACAATCCGCTGCAATTATTAATGATGGAGGGTACTTGCGAAAAGCTTTGAATGAGGATTTCATTTGAATCGACAGCCAAAGTATTATTAGCAGTATTTGAATCTAAACTGTTTAAACTACTTTTTTCACTGTTCCCGGTACCAGAACATGCAGTAAAAAGAACAATTAAAACCATTAAAAGCGTTCTCATACCGCTCCATAAGAAATTATGGTGCCAAAGCTATGCGGATCTGTACCCCAGCCCTTGTAGTGGTGATCGGGGCCGAGGTAGCAATTTTAGGAATGATCTTATTTTGTTCAAAATAGAACTTAAGATTTACGCGGTTATTAACCACGTAATCAATTGAAGGAGATAAGCGTACCACCTTTTGACCTGCTGTACCAAAAGCAATGTTTTGATCAAGCTTACTATTGGCAGTGGCATCATCACGAAGGGTAAAATCAAGCCTAAAGGTTACATCATTGTCAAGTTTCATGTCCTTTTTACCAAATTTTACGTTTTGGAGAAATGGTACACCGCGTTTTCGCCAGTTCATCCCTAAAGTATATTCAGTGGACCGGTTTTCAGCCAATTGATAATCTATAAGGCTTAAGCTTAATTGCCTGCTCTTCCGATATTCGAAGCGGGTAGAAAGTTGATTAACAAAAGTCATGTCCACCTCAATCAAAGGACTAAATTGTTCTGAAATTGTGATGTTCGGAACTAAAAAATAGGGAACATAATTTTTTGTTTGCGGATCAATAAAATAGGGCATGCCTACATGAAACGGATCCTGGAATAATAAAGCCGAATTGAAGCTATTCATGCTTAACGTGCTACTATACCCATGCCTTACGCTAAAATTGGTAAATATCCTTTCCATACCTTTTATCCTGCTTAACCCATTATAAGTAACATTCCAGTTTGGTCTTGGTATCAACTTTGAAAAAGGATTGGATCGAAGGTTAGCATTAGAACTTTTGATTAAGGGAACGCTCATCGGATCTTTATTTGTGTATGCTCCAAGAAAAGACGGAATCAAAACATCCTGGGCATAACGACCATAGCCTTCAACATAACCGGTAACAGGATTGGGATCATCTGGCGCATAAGCATTTTCTTTACCCAACCTTTGAGACAATAAAGTCCGGTTTTCCTCAAACTGTTTAAATGTTCCGGAAACTTCGTTGGGATCGAATTTGTTAAATAATGTTTGGTAAGAAATATAACTAATACTAAAGCTTCCAATTGCATATGGATTGTGTCTTCTCAAACCCTCTGTACTTAATGCAGAAGTGTCTTTATAAAGTTCTGAATATTGTTTATCGAAGGTTTTATCAATGTTTACATCAATTACAAGGTCCCTTATCGGGCTTAACTGTGCTGTTATATTTAGTTTTTGATTATAACGTTGCTGTATCAACTGGTTAAATATTGAACTTCGTGTAAGCAATCCTTCATCACCTAAACTATTAATGGCGCTGCTATCTGGCTGGTAGCCGAATACATATTTTGCAGCAGGATTACCACTTTTCAAATTCATACCTAAAAACTGGGTGCTGTCCATATATCCTGGGAGTAATGTGCCAAGATCCTCAGTATATTGAACGCCTACACGTTTTAAAGACATAAGCAATTGAGCTAAGAAACGTGGCACTGCACCTATTTGTGGTAGTGCATTTGGATCCTTTGCTTTTCCCCGGCCCGTATCTTTTCTTGCCGTACTATCCCTGGATTGGTTTGGTTGTGCAACCTGAGAAGAGTTTACACTCCTTAAAAATTTCGATTTATTATACAACAACTCAAAATCGAACTCACCGCTCAAATTTCTTGTTTGACCCGTCAACATTGTATTACCTAAATCTCTTGCTAACAGGGAGGCCGCAATCCAATCATACTTAGCTGTATATGTGGCCCGCATTGTTGTCCAATCAAGGAAGGGTAACTTTTGTGTGGGTAAAGTATAAGACAACGTGGCGTCGTGATGGTAACGGGTAGTTCTTCCTCCCTTCCAAAAATTCTTTTGTACAGAGTCCTTTTTCTCTTTTGTGTCAAGATGCCCAAACGGTTCATCAACCCTGCCATTATTGATTGCATTAAAATCAAGCGTTAAGGAGCGGGTAAGATCCCACCGCATAGTAAAGTAACGATCAAAATAAAAATATTTATCAAAGGTTTCAGGAAATTTATAACTACCATCTCCTACATTACGGGAACGTACAGCACCAAATTGCCGAAATACATCTGCCTTAAAAGAAAACAACGCCGGCTTGTAATTAAAATTAAAATCACGCAGCACTGCCAACCACGGTGACCGTGATTTAATCAATGTTTTCAAAGGCTCAATAAAGCGAGGTTGTGGAGCAAAGTTGTACCCCAATGCTGCCCTTGTGCGTTTTATATCTTCACTTTCAATAATTGGGTTGGTGCGTTGCTGACGCGTAAATGAGTAATTAAAATCTAAATTGGAAATATCCCAGGGTTGAGCTTTTTTATTATTGGTTTTATTCTTTTTTACGTTAGTAAAATTTACTGTCTTAATCGTTAATTCATCGATAGCATCTGTTTTGATAGAATCTTTCTGGTTAGCACCTGCATTGTTTAATTTGTCTTTCAACTTAATATCCAAATCGTAAGGATCATATTCCGGCGTGCTGGAACTTTTGCTTACGCTGGCGTAAACCGGTAATTGTATAGCCGCCGATTTCGGCAGCAGTTTACCCAAATCCAGGCTCGTACTTACATCAAATTGAGTAAAGTCCTCGCGACTTCTTTCATTTACTCTTTGTTCCAATGTTCCGAATCCATTGCTTCGCACACTGCCGGTAAAACTAACATTGCCTAAATCAGCAAGTTTCAGGTCTACCCTACCTAACGCAGCCCAGCCACCGTTTTCATCCAGCTTGGACAAGCGCAATTCATTAAACCATACTTCTGTACACGCAGAAGCCGTTTTTGTATTCTGAACAGCAAGTAACATTCCCCTTACTTCTCCCAGGTTTGGATTACCGCGTATTGAATAAGTTTTACCATCAATTACTTCAGTATAATAACCATTTGCGCCGCTACTGTTACGCCGTGATTTTATCTGTGGCAATAAATTAAGATTAAAGTCAAGATTATTTTCTTCCGGCCAAATAAGTAAAGAATCTCTTGCTCCCCAACGAGTAGCTTTTAGAGGAATTTTTATTTCGTAGTAATTACTCACAAAGTCATTACCAATGCGAATCAATGCATTCAAATCCCCGTTTTGTAGATTATCAACCGTGCCTGCTGATTCAGCATGTACAAACATGGAAAGTTGTCCGTATTGCCTTAAATCAAGATTCATGGTTTTAAAAACTCCACGAGCTTTTCCGGTTTGTAGATCGCAAATTTTTAAACTAAGTGATTGTTCATTCAATAATAACTGTACGTTGTTATTACTTATTTGCTGCTGGCGCTCAATACCTGGTGGCTGCACGTAAGGTATGGGCTGACGCTGGTCATTTTCCTCAATATTAACTGCAAGAATATCAGTAGTAGTGGGATCATTAGCAGGTAATGGCTTATAATCTCCTATTGAATCAGCTTCATAAGTAAATTTCCGCCATTGGTTTCTTATTAATTCCAGTTTACCAAATCGCAATACGGCGGTATCCTCAAAATTGGTAAGAAACATGCGGATAAACCTGATTGATTTAAAATCAGGAATGTTACCCACCTTGGTTTGGTATTCTTTTACCGGGATGCGAAAGAGATACCAGGTTTCCGACCTTCGTGTGCCATCCGGCAAATCAACATCCACAACACGTTTATCAGTGATAAACTTATTTGTTGCAGCACTCATGTTCGGCTTTATATCAATTCTATATTGAAAATATTCTTCTGTTTCATTTAATGTATTATCACGATTCAATTCTTCCTGGTCCGGATATAAAGTAAAGGCATTAGTAAATTCATCCGAATTATTAGCAAGTGGCGAATTGCCATGCGGATTATTAATGTTTTTGTAACGCTCTAAAATTCCAGCATTTTTTTTATCGTAAGAGGCATCTCTATAACCAATAAAATTATCCGCCGAGGGATCTAAAGCTGCACTTTGGTAAAGAGGTGAATTTGGGAAGGTGGCTTGTAACTGATTAATATAAGGTTGGAATTGGCGTACTTCACCTGTGTCTGTTAATCCATCAAAACCTGCATCCTGGAAGGCGCGGTCAGGTGGATCATTACTAAATGCATTGGTAACTTGTATCGGGTTGCGTGGCACTCGTCCCCAAACAGTTTGATCTACCGGTGTGTTGGGATTGCTGACTGCCGGCAAACCATTTTCAAACAAACGTTTCCCGTCTTTTAATACATCTTCCGAAATATTTCCAAGATTTAAATACAGTTCGCCACCTGTGCTAGAAGGCTTTTTAACAAAAGGATCCTGCAACCAAAACTCGAGGAACTCAATGTTACTGGTTTCAAAGTCAGTTTGATCGATATTACGCATGATACCGCCCCATGCTTTTTTGGGTTGTAATAAGCTGCCATTACCATTGATCCTTGAAGGATCAGTCAAAAAATTATAAGGTCCCTTTTCCCTCGGGTAGTAAGCCATATCGAAAGTGGTTAATAAAGCCTGGCCGAGGTCTGATGTTTTTTGGGGAAAAATTTCACGCTGTAACACCTGGCGGGTTTCTGGCTTCGATAACTCGGCAGGGTCTTTAATTGGATTATTATCTGCATCGGGTTCCTGCAATACCGGTTCAATATTATACCATGCAAGTTTGGCCCGGTTATATCCGCTTGCAACATCATTGTTTAAGTCAGCTTCTGGAAATAAAATGTTCCCGTTTGCATCCACTGCTTTTGATGGCACCGAAGCAAGAGTCCAGCTGTTCAACGGAAAACGAAGATCAACGCTACTACGTGTTCCTTCAAAATCATCTACATAAATAACACCCTCTCCTTTTTTGCCAATCTGTGGTGCATGCCCTGGATTTAACATAGCTACTTCGCCATATGCGGTAATAGAAGAAGGAACATTAGACGAATAAAATGGAATTTTGTTCAACCATTTTGTAATTCGTGGCACCTCATTTTGGTAATCGAAATCGAGGCCATACATGGAATTACGTATCGGATCATCACCATAGCTTTGTTTGGTAAAGAAAGGACGTTCCCCCAGCCGCACCGCTGTGGCCCCAAGGCTAAGATTTTTATTAGCAAGGTAATCCAGGCGCAGCCCCATGTAGTTTCGCTGTTGCAAACCAAACGTTGCATTATTCTCATATTGGATGTTTACTGGTATGCCGGAATTAATGATAGCGGAGTTAATCACCCGTAACGTACCAAGATCGTAATTGATTTCGTAGTCTATATTTTCCTGTAGCTGCTGGCCGCCGGCAGTAACAGTTACCGATCCCGGTGGAATATTAAATCCTAACTGATAATCTCCACTAGCTGAAGATTTAGAGCGGCCCACTAA
>Ga0184611_1000114_pt1 | contig 12993 bp, 10 predicted proteins | sample PLM3_5_coex_FD_133162 | JGI IMG/M metagenome (GOLD analysis project Ga0184611, IMG submission 133162) | Groundwater sediment microbial communities from an aquifer in East River, Colorado, USA - PLM3_5_coex | ecosystem: Environmental > Terrestrial > Soil > Riparian zone | place: USA: East River...
AAGGGCAAGGATCGCAAGGTCATCGGCTGGGGCACTGGCGGTCCCCTACGGACGAAATTGCTGCGAGCCGCCGTGAAAGCGCCATCGTCTAGCGCTGCAAGAAATTGCTGACGCTCAGGGCGACGTAGATGCGTTTATCGCGCAGCAGAGCGAAAAAGCCAAAACGGTACCGAGAGTGGCGGCCAAAATTGCCCAGCGACTGTTGGAGGCGGGCCGTGCTGATGAGGCATGGAGCGCTATCAATGCCGTCGATGAAAAAAGACCGGGCTGGATTCCGTTCGAATGGGAGCAGGTACGCCTCGAAGTGATGGAGGCCTTGGGACGCAATGTTGAGGCACAAGCGTTCCGTTGGCAATGTTTTGAGCGAACGCTCAGCATCTCCCATTTGCGCACTTACATCAAACGGCTTCCTGATTTCGAAGACCTGGAGGCCGAGGAGAGCGCGATGTCCCACGCTCTCAAATCGTCGAACGTCCATCAGACATTGGCATTTTTGGTGTTTTGGCCCGCTTTAGACAAGGCGGCGACCCTCGTAACCAAGCGTGCAAGTGAGTTAAACGGTGATCATTAGTGTCACCAGCGGCCGACACGCTTGCTGCCAAATATCCGCTCGCTGCGACCGCTACTGCTTCATGCGATGATCGATTTCACCCTCAAACAGGGGAGAGCCTCGCGCTATCGTTATGCCGCGCGCCACAATGCAGAATGCGCGAGCCTCGCGTCAGCCATTGGCGACTTTGGTGCGGTCGAACCACACCGGCGCTACAGAAATCGCTTAAACCAAGAACATAATCGCAAGACCTCATTCTGGGCCCTGGTTCCTTAGCAAGATCCGTCAGCTGATCGTGAACAGGTGGAGGAAGTTGGTGGAGCTTCAAAGCGGATCGCTCTCTGTACCGAAATTCGATTCTACAAGAAGATGGTGATGAAGGCCCGCCGAGGACTGGGTCTGATGCTAACGCGGTCTCCGTGCTATCGAATTTTGGGCATAAGTGTCACGGGCATGCTCCTACGGCTTCCGCCCCCTGGCCGCATGTGGCCTATCCGACGTCCAAAGTCTTCGGTCGGGCTTCCGGCTCTGCTCTCGGCTTGAAGGGCGACCCCAGAAGGTAGAGAATAGGCTTGAGCAGATCGGTATTAGACCGCGAGCTCTATGCTGGTTCGGTATACACAAGCGAAAGGTGTATCCGCCAGGCCCACAGCGGGGGTCGCCTTTCACCTTGCCGCGCCGCGCTCATCTGCTCAACGTGTCAATGGTCGTGCTTAAGCAATCTTAGCGCAGAGGACGCTGACGAAAGCAAGTTGATCATTAGGGAGGAGACCATGAGCGCGCTTGCCGACTCCATTCCTATCGTTGCAATGACGGAAGCCGCCGATCGCCGGCGGCGTATCATCGCGATCGTCGGTGCATCATCAGGCAACCTCGTCGAGTGGTACGACTTTTATGCGTATGCATTCACCTCGATCTATTTTGCGTCTGCATTTTTCCCGAGCGGCGATGCGACCAGCCAGCTGCTAGCGACAGCGGGCATTTTCGCCGTGGGCTTCTTCATGCGCCCTCTTGGGGGGTGGCTATTCGGTTGGATCGCGGACACGCATGGCCGTCGGACCTCGATGATCATCTCGGTGCTCATGATGTGCGCCGGTTCGCTGATGATTGCGATTATGCCGACTTTCGAAACCATTGGTGGGTGGGCGCCAGTGCTCCTTCTCATCGCCCGACTGACGCAGGGGCTTTCGGTTGGCGGGGAATATGGCACTGCTGCAACCTACATGAGCGAGGTAGCCTCTAAGGGGAATCGGGGCTTCTATTCTTCCTTCCAGTACGTGACGCTGATAGGGGGCCAGCTACTGGCCCTGTTAGTGCTTGCGGTACTGCAGATGTTGCTGACGACCGAGGAGCTTAAGGCTTGGGGCTGGCGTATTCCATTCGTAATCGGAGCAATGGCGGCGATCGTCGCGATGTATCTGCGGCGTTCGCTCGCAGAGACGGCTTCCGAAGAGGCGATGCACAGCAAGGAGGCCGGTTCGGTTGTTAACTTGCTGCGACAACATCCGCGCGCCGTACTGATCGTGCTGGCTTTCACCATGGGTGGCTCGCTATATTTCTACACGTTCACCACCTACATGCAGAAGTATCTGGTAAACACAGCGCACATGGATACCAAGGTCGTCACCTTCGTGATGACAGTTGTCTTGATCGTCTTTATGTTTCTTCAGCCGGCATTTGGGGCACTATCCGACAGGATCGGACGTCGGAACAACATGATCCTGTTCACCACGCTGGGGGCACTTGGTGCGGTGCCGCTACTAGTCGCGCTGGGTAGCGTCTCCGATCCGTACGCGGCATCCCTCCTCGTTTTGCTCGCCCTTGCGATTGCCAGCTTCTACACTTCAATCAGTGGCGTTGTTAAAGCCGAACTGTTCCCGACCCAAGTAAGGGCCCTCGGTGTGGGGCTGACCTATGCGGTTGCAAACGCGATGTTCGGCGGTACGGCTGAATACGTGGCGCTGTGGCTTAAGTCATCAGGTCAAGAGCAATGGTTCGCGTGGTACGTCGCCGGGATGGTTGCGATAGGACTTGCCGCTTCGCTGATCATGCCTGACACCCGCAAATACGGGTATCTCGAAGGTATAGGCCAAATTGAGCGGTGAGCGATCGAGGCCTTGAGCCGCGCGACTGAACTCGAGTGGCACGCCAGGGTGATGTCAACCGCAGCGTAAAGGTGCATCGCCGAGTCCGAAGACTCAAGCAGGCGCTTGATGACCACACCTTGCATTATCACCGTTGCTATTACGGGGTCTGTCCCGCAAAAAAGCGACAATCCGGCCGTGCCAATCACCATCAACGAACAGATCGAATCCACGCACGCCGCATTCGAAGCCGGCGCGACCATTGCGCATCTGCACGTGCGCAAAGATGATGGTACGCCCTCCTCAGATCCCGATAGGTTCGCCGCACTGCAAGAGGGATTACGACAGCATTGCCCCGGCATAATAGTTCAGTTTTCCACCGGCGGGCGATCGGGCAAAGGTTCAGAACGCGGAGGCATGCTTATGCACCGGCCAGATATGGCGTCCCTCTCGACCGGATCGTGCAATTTCCCGTCAATCATCTATGAAAACCATCCGGTTTTGATCCGTGAACTGGCTTGCAAGATGCGAGAGTACGATGTGAAGCCCGAGATTGAGGTGTTCGATCTCTCAATGCTGTATCAGGCCTTACGGTTGGCGGATGAGGGCCTACTAAAGAAGCCTCTTCATGTGCAATTCGTATTCAATGTTAAGAACGCCATGCCGGCAATCCGAGAAGTGCTTGAGTTCGAAGTCTCGCAATTGAAGAAGCTGATGCCCGAGGCGACCTGGACGGCTGCGGGCATCGGGCGGCACCAGTATGAAGTGAACAGATGGTGTCTTGAACTCGGCGGCCACTGCCGTACCGGCCTGGAGGACAATGTCCGGCTTGACCGTGATAACCTTGCCCCCTCGAATGAGGCCCTGGTGCGACGAGTGTCTGCGCTTTGCGCCGAATTCGGCCGAAAACCGGCCACGGTGACAGAAACTCGCCGCTTGCTGTCGCTTCCTGTTCAAACATCTCAAACATCGACGTCTGTGTAGCGGGTCTACCCACGTGCTAACATGCATCCACAAAAGGTCTTCTGCCTACGAGACTCAGAACTGAGTCCAATCGAGAGTAGTACGATGACCAAAGGATCGGATTTGCTAGTTGCTGCACTGGAGAACGAGGGCGTTGATCGTATTTTCGGCATTCCTGGCGAGGAGAATCTTGACGTCGTCGAGTCGCTTCGGAAGTCAAACATCAAGCTCATTCTAACGCGGCACGAGCAGGCGGCGGCCTTCATGGCGGCGACCCACGGCCGGCTGACGGGGAGGCCCGGCGTGTGCATCTCAACGCTCGGCCCCGGCGCGCTGAACCTATCGACTGGCGCCGCGTACGCTCATCTCGGCGCCATGCCGATGATTATGATCACGGGGCAGAAGGCGATCATGACGGCCAAACAGGCGCGCTTCCAGATTGTCGACGTGGTCGCCTCCATGCGGCCACTGACGAAGATGACGCGCCAGATCGTCAGCTCCGCCTCGATCCCGGCCATCGTGCGCGACGCTTTCCGGATGGCTATGGAGGAGCGACCCGGGCCGGTGCATCTGGAACTGCCCGAAGACGTGGCGGGGGAGGAAACGTATGACGTTCCGTTGGTGCCGCCACATCCAATCGAGCTCCCTATCGCGCCGCCCGTCGCACTCGATCGCGCCGCCGAGATGATCCTCCAGGCCGAGCGCCCTCTCGTTATGCTCGGTGCGGGGTCGAGTCGGCCAAAGCTGGTCGACCCGTTATCGAGCTTTGTACGGCGCACACGAATTCCTTTCTTCAACACACAGATGGGAAAAGGATCGGTCACCGGCGGCTCGAACCTCTACATGGGCACCGCTGCTTTGTCTTCGGGCGACTACGTGCATCAGGCCGTGGACCATGCGGACCTCATCATCGCAATTGGCCATGACACGGTGGAGAAGCCTCCCTTCATCATGGGTCCAAACGGCCCGAAAGTGATACATGTTGGCTTTACCGCGGCCAATGTGGAGCAGGTGTACTTCCCGCACGCCGAGGTCGTCGGCGATGTCGGCCCCAGCCTCGCACTGTTGGCTGACCGTATCGAGGGCAAGCTGAAGATCGACTCCGCGTTCACCGGGCTGCGGAGCGAAATCGTTGCGCGTATCAGAGACCGGGCGGACGAAGCGCGGTTTCCGCCGACGCCCCAGCGCATCGTGCGCGATGTACGAAAAGTTATGCCGGAAGACGGCATCGTCTGCCTCGACAACGGCATGTACAAGATCTGGTTCGCGCGCAATTACCGCACCCATGTCGCGAATACGCTGCTGCTCGACAACGCGCTAGCGACGATGGGGGCCGGGCTTCCGTCCGCGATGATGGCGGCGATGCTGTATCCGAGCCGCCGCGTCCTGGCGGTGTGCGGTGACGGCGGCTTTATGATGAACTCGCAGGAGATGGAGACCGCAGTTCGGCTGGGGTTGAACCTTGTCGTGCTAATCCTGGAGGATTCCGCCTATGGGATGATCCGGTGGAAGCAGGCGGTCGACAAGTTTCCGGACTGGGGGCTTACCTTCGGCAATCCAGACTTTGTGCGGTACGCTGAATCTTACGGCGCGATTGGTCATCGAGTGAAGCGCACGGACGATCTCGTGCCGACCATCGAGGCCGCCTTCAAGGACACCGGCGTTCATCTCATAACGGTTCCTATCGACTACGTGGAGAACACGCGGGTTCTCGTGGAGGAGCTGCGAGGACGCGTGCCGGAGGTCGCCTGATTTGTGAGCCTATCAAAGGAGATGACTATGATGCTGAAACAGAATTTTGCCGATCAACTCAAGGCGCAGAGCGAAATCTGGCGGGAGCAAACGAAGGATTATCAGGAGCGGCTCGAACAGGCCGGTGAGCAGGCGCGCGCCGAATACAAGAAGACCATGGAGCAGATGGAAGCCACGTCGGAAGAAGCGCGCAAGCTCGCCGAAAAGGTGCGGAACGCCAACGAGGCGGCCTGGAAGGACATGGTCACGGCAAACCAGAAGGCTTTCGCGGAGCTTCAACGAGGCTGGGCGGAAGCGGTTTCCCGTTTCCAGTGATCGACACAAAGCGCCGAACCACGACAAAGCGCCGGATTCAGGGTTGAACTCGATCGGCTTCGGCCGAGACCAAGATTGATTCTGCTTCGCTGTGGCGGAGCCCCGAACGGGACATGGACATAATGAAGATCAAAGCTGCCGTGCTCAACCAGATGGGCGCCGCCACGCCTTATGCCCAATCGAAGCCGCTGGGAATTGAGGAGGTCGATCTTGATGATCCTGGCCATGGCGAAGCGCTGGTAAGGATCGGCGCGGCGGGCCTGTGCCACTCCGATCTATCTGTGATCGACGGAAACAGGCCACGTCCGACACCGATGGTCCTTGGGCACGAGGCGGCCGGCATAGTGGAAAAGCTGGGACCGGGCGTCGACGACCTAAAGGTCGGCGATCACGTAGTGATGGTGTTCGTCCCAAGTTGCGGGCATTGCTTGCCATGTGCGGAGGGCCGTCCCGCGCTGTGCGAGCCCGGTGCCGCCTCCAACGGCGCGGGCACGCTGCTCTCTGGCGAGCGCCGACTGCATCGCAATGGCGCCCAGGTCCACCATCATCTAGGCGTCTCGGCTTTCGCGGAATACGCAACAGTCTCGCGCAGGTCGCTGGTGAAGATCGACAAGGAGTTGCCACTCGATGAGGCCGCCTTGTTCGGGTGCGCCGTTTTGACCGGAGTGGGCGCCGTGATCAACACCGCGAAGGTGTCGGCTGGTTCGAGCGTTGCGGTGATCGGTCTCGGCGGCGTTGGCTTGAGTTCGCTCCTGGGGGCGGTGGCGGTCGGCGCACGGCGAATCGTCGCGGTCGACCTCTCGGATGACAAGCTTGGGCTCGCACGACAACTTGGTGCCACAGATACCTTCAATCCGGGAAATCCGAACGCGATCGACGACATTAGGTCCGCGACGGCGGGTGGCGTCGAGTTCGCCTTCGAGATGGCCGGCTCAGTGCGAGCCATGGATCTTGCCTACAAGATCACCCGGCGCGGGGGGACTACTGTCACGGCGGGTTTGCCACCGCCCGATCACACGTTCGCGCTGCCTCAGGTCAATCTCGTCGCCGAGGAGCGAACCGTCAAAGGCAGCTACATCGGCACCTGCGTGCCGATTCGCGATCTCCCCCGCTACATTGAACTCTATCGCGGCGGCAAGTTACCTGTCGACCGGCTGATGAGCGGGCGCCTCAAGCTGGACGAGATCAATCTCGGTTTCGATCGTCTGCAGGAAGGTAAGGCCGTGCGGCAGGTGGTGGTGTTCTGACGTGAATCCTTTCGAGTATATGCAAGCTTTGACCGAGCTTTGGAGCCGCGGCGGGAAGGACTTTGCTGCGGCGCAGCATGGCATTTCCTTCGACATGGCGAGCCGCTTGGCCACAGCGACGGGTCAGGAGGGGGCGCCAGGGTCTGCGCCCGTCACCTTCTTCGATCTTCAAGGGATGACAAAGGCAAACGAGGCGTTTGCGAAGCTGTGGTCGTCAGCGATCGAGCTGTCGCAGACCGTCACGCGCAATGCGCAGCAGGGAAAGAAGCAGGACCCACTTGTAACGGACCTGTTGGGCAAGGTCTTCGACCCACGCGCCTGGTTCTCAAGCATGGATGGCATGGATCAAGCCTTGCAGCGAATGGCGGAGGGGCCTCGCCTTGCCGATCTGTGGGACACTGAACGCAAGATGCTCAACGTGTTCAACGCATGGACGGCGTTGCGCCAGCGCAGCCTTGAACACAACACCGTTATGCTGGATGCGTGGCTTAAGGCGGCTGGCAAGTTTGCGAAGGACCTCAACGAGACGGCGGACAGAAAGGAGGCGTTGGGTTCCTGGCGCGAATTGCTCGCGCTCTGGGTTGAGACGGCGAATACCGCACTCCTCGAGACGCAGCGTTCAGACGCTTACCTCAAGAGCCAGCGGGAGATACTCAAGGCAAGCACCGATCTGCGGTTGGCACAGCAGGAGATCGCCGCCTTCTATAGCGAGATGTTTGGCTACCCGACGCGAGCGGAGCTCGACGATGTGCATCGGACCGTGACCGAGCTTCGGCGCGAGCTGCGTGCTCTACAGCGCGCCAACCGCGATGCGCCGAAAGCTGCAAGACAGCCGCCGAAGGGGTCTCGCAAGCAGCCAACGCAGGCCGGTCCCAACCGGAACACGCCATGACGAACAGCGGAGCGCCCATCCACATCAAGCCCGAGCAAGCTATCTCGGAGGCTGCAGCCCTTGGCGAGAAGATTGCGCGCGGTGCCGAGCTGTTCTCCAAGCTGCGCGACAACGAAGTCGCCATCGCCACCACGCCGAAGGACGAGGTTTGGCGGCAGGACAAGGTGACGCTGCACCACTACCGGCCCCTGGCCGACACGAAGATCGCGACCCCCATGTTGATCGTCTACGGGTTAATTGGCCGCTACACAATGGCAGACCTGCAGGAGGATCGCTCCCTCGTTCGTAACCTCCTCAACCTCGGCATCGATCTTTATGTCGTGGATTGGGGCAACCCCTCCCGCGCCGACCGCTGGCTCACTCTTGATGATTACATCGATGGATACCTGGCGGAATGCGTGCGAGTAATTTCCGAGCGGCACAGGATCGATAAGGTGAGCCTCCTGGGTATTTGCGAAGGCGGCGTCTTCACCACGTGTTATGCCGCGCTGCATCCCGACACCGTGAAAGCCATGGTACTCACCATCACTCCGATCGATTTTCATGGCGACACGGTCGAGAACCGGCTTGGCCACGGCTTCATCAATATCTGGACGCGCAGCCTCAAGCCGGAGGATATCGATCGTCTGATCGAGGCCTACGGCAATCTGCCGGGCGAGTTCATGGGGTCTGTTTTCTCCCAGATGACACCCATGCGCACCCTCATGAAGTACAATCTCGACATGTTGGAGGTGATGGATGACGAGAAGAAGTTCCTCAACTTCCTGCGTATGGAGAAGTGGATCGCGGATCGCCCGCATCATCCCGGCGAGGCTGCCAAGCAGTGGCTCAAGGACCTCTACCAGGACAACAAGCTCATCAACAACGCATTCACGGTCAACGGCCGGCAGGTGGACCTCGGCAACATAACCATGCCGGTTCTCAACGTGTTCGCCAAAGACGATCACATCATTCCGCCCGCCACCTCGCAGGCATTGGGCGCGAAGGTAGGTACGAAGGACTACAAAGAGCTCCCGCTGCCTGGGGGTCATGTCGGCGTATTCGTCGGCGGCAAGTCCCAGGCTTTTCTCGGCTCCGGGATCGCCAAGTGGCTTTCCGAGAGGCAGTAGGCCGGATGACGCTCAAGAACAAGATCGTCTCCGCCGATGAAGCCATCGCGATTATTCGCGATGGAGACACAATTTGCGTGTCGGGCTTTGTTGGCATCGGTACGCCCGACGAACTGATCATCGCTCTCGAGCGGCGCTTTCTTAAGGAGCGGCACCCCTCCGGTCTCACCCTCGTCTTCGCCGCGGCCCCCGGCGACGGCAAGGAACGCGGGCTGAACCGTCTCGCCCACAGAGGGCTTCTCAAGCGCGTGGTGGGCGGCCATTGGAGCCTAGTACCCAAGATCGCCGAGCTGGCGCTCGACAACGCAATAGAAGCCTACAACCTTCCGCTCGGCTGCATCTCGCATCTCTACCGGGAGATCGCGGCGCATCGTCCAGGGACGATCTCGAAGGTGGGACTGCGCACTTTCGTCGATCCTCGCGACCAAGGCGGCAAACTTAACAGCGTCACCACCGAGGATCTCGTCGAGCTTCTCGAAATCGACGGCGAGGAATGGCTGCGCTACAAGGCGTTCCCAATCAACGTCGCATTCATCCGGGGAACGACCTGCGATCCAAACGGCAACACCACTATGGAGCGGGAGGCGCTTACCCTCGACAATCTCGCTTCTGCGATGGCAGCCAAGAACTCCCGCGGCTTCGTCATAGCGCAAGTAGAGCGCATTGCCGCCGCGGATTCGCTCAGTCCGCGCGAGGTCCAGGTCCCAGGCATTTTGGTCGATTGTGTGGTGTTGGCCGAAGCGAAGAACCACCTCCAGACCTACGGCTCGCCCTATAACCACGCCTTCTCCGGCCGGCAGCGCGTTCCCCTTGATCGCATCGACCCGATGGAGCTGGACGAGCGCAAGATCATCGCTCGGCGCTGCGCTTTCGACCTGCCGCTCGGGGGCGTTGTGAATCTGGGTATCGGGATGCCGGAAGGGGTGGCGACAGTCGCGGCAGAGGAGCGGATTCTCAAATACCTGACGCTCACAGCCGAACCCGGGATCGTGGGAGGTATTCCGCAGGGCGGGCTCGATTTCGGTGCGGCGCTCAATCCCGAAGCGGTCATCCAGCAGAACCAACAGTTCGACTTCTATGATGGCGGCGGGCTCGATCTCGCGTGTCTTGGACTTGCCCAAGTCGACGAGGTGGGCAACGTGAATGTGAGCCGGTTCGGTCGTAAGCTCGCCGGCGCTGGCGGCTTCATCAACATCTCACAGAACGCCAAGAAGCTGCTGTTCGCGGGCACATTTACCGCAGGCGGCCTCAAGATCGGAATCGCAGACGGCAACCTCGCCATCATGAGGGAAGGCCGGTCGCAGAAATTCATCGAAAAGGTTGAGCAAATCACCTTCAGCGGCGCCTACGCGGCCGAGACCGGACAGCCGGTCTTCTATGTGACTGAGCGGTGCGTATTCCGAAGAACGTCGGATGGCATGGAGCTGATCGAGATTGCGCCCGGCATCGATTTGGAGAAAGACATTCTGCCGCATATGGACTTCAAACCCTTGGTGCGGAGTCCACGACTGATGAGCGAGCGTATCTTCCGCCCAGAGCCGATGGGTCTCGAGCAGCTCCTGCTTGGTTTGAGCCTCTCCGACCGCATCACATACGACCAAGCGCGCAATACCCTATTCATCAATTTCGAAGGATTCCAGGTGCGGACGGTCCAGGATGTCGATCTCGTTCGCAGTGAGGTTGAAGCGCGCTGCAAGGCGATCGGCCGCAAGGTGGGTCTCGTCGTCAATTACGACGGGTTCTACCTCGATCCCATGGTGAGCGATTCCTACATGTCGATGATCACTTACATGCAGCAGCGCTATTATTCGACAGCCTCACGCTATACGACGAGTGCTTTCATGCGTATGAAGCTCGGCGCTGGTCTGGCCGAACGTAACCTCGCTCCTCACGTGTTCGAAACCTGGGCGGAGGCTCAGGCATTCACTGCAGCACAAAGTCAGGCGTGACAATTGGATGTTCGGCATCTCATTACATTTTTCAATGATCGCGGCAGAAAAACTGTCGGCACTCGATGTTTTTTGTTCATTCGCAATGACGGCTGAAATATTCGCACGCCGAGGAACCCTGCCGCCGGACAAAGAAAAATTGGCGCATTGGCGCTTGCTATGACGTCAATGCGAGGAAGTCATGGAAGAGAGCAACTTCGCCGCGATGCACTTGACTACTATCGGCTTCCAACCAGCGGAAAAAACTCGGTGCCCAGAACGCGTTCAGAGCGAACTATGCTCAAAGTAGCCATGGGGAACGGGAACACCTCAAAAGGTCCTAAAGTCGATTTCGAACCTGATCGGACTGGTTCGTTTTTCGGCCTGTCTATGTCTGGCTTCCACCCAGTGGCATACACTGATTGGGGTGCAGCAAACACGCGCATTCCGGTTGTGTGTGTTCACGGGCTCAGCCGCCAGGGACGAGATTTCGACTATCTCGCCGCGCACCTTGCCGGGGCAGGCCGCCGTGTCGTTTGTCCGGACCTCGTCGGTCGTGGGCAAAGCGGCAGGCTGCGCGATCCGAACGAATATGCGCTTCCTCAATACTGCGCCGACATGAACGCACTCATCGCGGCTCTTGACGCCGGACAGGTCGACTGGGTCGGAACGTCGCTCGGCGGGCTGATTGGAATTGTGCTTGCCGGTTTGCCGGGCAACCCAATTCGCCGCCTCGTGATCAACGATATCGCTCCGTACTTGCCTTGGGCGGGCCTAGCCCGTATCGGGTCCTACATTAGCGCCATGCCGGTGGACTTCCACGACTTAGGGGAGGCCGAAGCCTATTTCCGCGAGGTCTTAGCACCATTTGGCGGCCTTTCTGACGAACAATGGTGCCACGTCACCCGCCACAGTGTTGCTTGGCATGCCAGCCGAGAGCGTTACGTCATGCTCTTCGATCCGCAGATCGTACGGGCATTCCGAAATCCATGGCACTACAGCGTTAATCTCTGGAAATACTGGACCGGCATCGAGGTGCCGATCCTTGCACTTCGCGGTGTGGAATCCGACATGTTGCCGGCGAACCTCGCGCACGAGATGGTCCGGCGGAACCCGCGGACACGCGTGCATGATATCGAGGGCTGTGGCCACGCACCCCCGCTTATGAGCCTCGACCAAATCCAACCTATCGCCGATTTTTTGACAGCTCAGAGGATCGAATCCTGAGCACCACGCCTGGCGGTGCTCACGCTCCTGCGCGGCCGTACACGCGTTCCAGGCGCTCGCAGCCAGCGCCCGTGCGATCGATTAGTCCGAAAGCATCAGGTGCATGCCGGAGGCGCTCAAGGATTTGTTTGGCTGAGCGCACCTCGATCGGCTTCCGGGGAGGGTCGGCGCCATTCGGACTTCGAAGGCCCAACGCATAGATAGCGGTTGAACCAGTTCTTGCCCCGCAGCACCAAATTGGCAAAGGAAGGCTTTCATGCCCACTAAGATCTGCGAACGGCAGTTGAGCTTCGTAGGCTACGCCGGTTGGCGTATCCGTATATGGGTTGCCGGACGCCGCTTCGGCGCACGCCGGACCCTGCCGATTGGGGTACCCGGTTGTAATCGTATCCCACTCAAATCGGGTTCAATTATCTCACTACCGCAAACCTTCAGAGACATGCCGGTTCTTTCAAATGTTGTTGCTGGTTTCTGGCAGACCGGATTATGGAATGATTTGACATTTGTCCTGTCCCGTGTCGGCTTGCGAGGGCTGCCCTCGACTTCGGACCGTTCAACCACGCCCGGCTGTTGAGGTGCTGGCTCGGGCGGGCTCACCGGACTGTTGAGGTGCAGAGGGGGCCTCCAGCGGAGCTCGTCCTTTGGCTTACCCGCTCGCCGGGGTACCAGCATTCGCGGCCATCTATTATTATCCTGTAGGCCCAGTGCCGCCCGTCGCCGCTCATGAGCTGCGGTTCGCAGTCCATCAGCTCGATCGCATTCCATCCACTGCGCCGCTTCGGGCATCCAAACGACTCCGTCCACCATCCAGCTTTCGGCAGAGGAGCCCGGCCTGTTCCGAGGCGATCCGTCTTCCCCATTCCGGGTACGAACATTTAGCGGTGAGCGAGGGGATCGAGGCCCGTTGAGGCGACCGTCTCGGCGGC
>Ga0184611_1000115_pt1 | contig 12977 bp, 4 predicted proteins | sample PLM3_5_coex_FD_133162 | JGI IMG/M metagenome (GOLD analysis project Ga0184611, IMG submission 133162) | Groundwater sediment microbial communities from an aquifer in East River, Colorado, USA - PLM3_5_coex | ecosystem: Environmental > Terrestrial > Soil > Riparian zone | place: USA: East River...
CGGCGGCGTGTTGGACGTGGCTGGCGCCGCCGGCCTGACCGGTGTGTCAACCGATCCGTTCGACTGGGGCGCACCGAATCTGTCGTTCAGCACCTTCGCCGGCCTTCGAGACACGAACCCGTCGATGCGTACGGACCAGACCTGGTCGGTTGGCGACACGATCGTCAAGACCCATGGTGCGCACACGCTGCGCTTCGGCGGCGACTATCGGTCGATCCACGCTGACAGCCGCGCTGACGCGAACGCCCGCGGCAGCTTCGTCTTCACCGGCTTGTACACCGGCGTCGACTTTGCCGATTTCCTGCTCGGTCTGCCGCAACAGGCGACGGTGCAATACGGACCGCTGCTCGATCGCTTCCGTTCGCGATCGGCCGATATGTTCGTGCAGGACGATTGGAGGACAACGGACAAGGTCACGGTCAATGCCGGTCTTCGGTACGAGTATTTCTCGCCGCTTTCCGAGGCCGACGACCGGCTCGCGACGCTCGACGCCGCGCCGGGGTTCACCGACGCCGTTCGTGTGATCGCCGGAGCGAACGGCCCGTTCTCCGGCGCGTTGCCGGACACCCTCGTCCGGCCGTTCCGCTCGGGCTTCGCGCCCCGCGTCGGCATCGCCTGGCGCCCGAAGGCGGGAACCGTCGTCCGGACTGGATACGGCATCAACTACAACGCGAGCGTCTATCAGACGATCGCGCAACAACTCGCAGGCCAGCCGCCGTTCGCGGTCACCAACACCGTGCTTGGCTCGAGCCCCGCGAATCCGCTCGAGACGGTGCTCGTCGCCTCGCAGCCGGCAGCGACGACGAATACGTACGGCGTCGACCCGAATTACCGGCTGGGTTCGGTCCAGATCTGGAATCTCGATTTCCAACGCGATCTCACGAGGACCATCCAGGCCGGCATCGGCTATACGGGGACCAAAGGATCGAACCTCGACATCCTGCGCGCACCCAACCGCGGACCGAGTGGGCTGTTGATTGCCGGGGTTGCTCCGTTCATCTGGGAGTCGTCCGAAGGCGATTCGATCATGCACGCCTTGACCGTCCGCCTGCGCAAGCGCCTCACGAAGGGCGTCGCCGTTGGCGGCAGCTACACGCTGTCGCGATCGATAGACGATGCCTCGTCGATCGGTGGAGGCGCCGGGACTGTCGCGCAGAACGACCGAGATCTGGAGGCGGAGCGGGGACTCTCGAGCTTCGATCAGCGCCATCGGTTCTCGGCGGACTTCACCTACGAGCTGCCGTTTGGCGCAAACAAGTCGTGGTTCACCAGCGGCAGGGCAGCGTCGCTGTTCGGCGACTGGCAGGTCAACGGCACGCTGCAGCTGGCATCGGGCACGCCGTTCACCGCGCGCGTGCTTGGTAACATCCAGGACGTCGCGCGCGGCACCAACGGGACCCTACGCGCGAACTACGACGGCGCCCCGATCGCGATCAGCGATCCCACGGCGTTGCTGTTCTTCAACACCGCGGCGTTCTCGATTCCGGCGCCAGGCACGTTCGGGAACGCGGGCCGCAACATCATCATCGGACCTGGATCGTCGGTGATGAACCTGGGGTTGACGCGCAACCTTACCTGGGGTCAGACGCGCGGGCTGTCGATCCAGGTGCTGGCCAGCAATCTATTGAACGATGTGCAATTCGCGTCGATCGATACGAACATCAACTCGCCGACGTTCGGACGCGTGACGTCGGTCCGGCCGATGCGGCGCGTGCAGATACTGACCCGATTCCGGTTCTGAGAGATGAACGACGGATTCCAGCGAAAACGAATCGCCTGTCACTTCGACTACTTCGATGGCAGTTGCGACGCATCCCATCCGCCGCCGAGGGCCTCGATCAGCAGCACGCTCGCCGTCCGCCTCCGCGTCAGGATATCGAGCTCCTGCCGCTGGGTTTGAAGCGCAGCGGCCTGCACCACAATCACCTGCAGGTAGTCCGTGGTCCCCGCCGTGTATTGGAGCCTGACGATATCGAGCGTTTCCTGGGCGGCCTTCACCGCCTCCGCTTCGGCTGCTGATTCCTGCTCCAGAATTCGCAGTGTCGACAACTGGTCCTCGACCTGTTGAAACGCCGTCAATACCGTCTGCCGGTAGATGGCAACCGATTCGTCGTACGCCGCTTCCGATAGGTCGACCTGGGCGCGCCGTTTGCCTCCGTCGAACAGCGTGGCTGCCAACTGGGGCCCGACAGCCCAGAAGCGGCTCGGGAGGCTGAACCACTGCGCGAGGCTCGTGCTCTCGAATCCTCCCGTTGCGCTCAGCATCAGCACCGGAAAGAAGGCGGCCTTCGCGACGCCGATCTGTTCGTTCGCGGCGGCGATGGCCCGCTCCATCGCCGTCACGTCGGGCCGACGTTCCATCAGCGTGGAGGGCAGACCCAACGGAATTACCGGGGGTGGCGTCGTGATCACTTGAACAGGAATCGACAGACTCGCCGGGGTTTCCCCGATCAGGGTGGCGATCGCGTGTTCGAACTGCGCGCGCCCGACGCCAACGTCGATGAGCTGCGCGCGCGTCGACGCCAGTTGCGTTTTTGCCAGCGCGACATCGGCGCCCGATGCAATCCCGGCGGCGAACCGGTCCTCGGTCAGCTGCACCGACTGTTGATACACCGCCAGCGTGCGCCTCAACAGGTCGGCGTCGGCGTCAAGTCCGTGAAGCTCGAAGTAGATCTGGGCGAGCTGCGACTGATAAACGAGCTTCGCGTTCTCGAGGTCTGCCGCCGACGCCTGCGCCGTTGCGGCATTTGCCGCCACACTGCGGCGGATGCTGCCCCAGACGTCCGCCTGATACGAGAGGTCGACGGGCATCGAGTAGTCGACGCGAGATCCGCCGGCGGTAGTCGGGGAGCCGACCGCATTCGGGCCGGCCGCAGTGTTCGCGTTGATCACGCTTCCGCGCGCAGACGTGCCCGAGTTGTGACTGGCAATGACGGCTGGAGTCGCGGTGAGGGTCGGAAAGAGCGCGGCACGTGCAATCCGCACCTGATCGCGCGCCTCGCGGTATCGTGCCATCGCCGCAATCACGTTCTGGTTCGAGAGCTCGACCCGCGATTCGAGCGCGTTCAGCTGGGGATCGTTGTACATCTCCCACCAGCGGCCGCGGGGAATCCCCTCATTCGGCTGCGCCTCTTTCCAGCCGGCCGGTGGGGCCTCCGTGAACGCCGGCACGCCTGCGATCGGAGGGCGATGATAGGTCGGCCCGACTGTGCAGCCAGCCGCGGAAAGCGCCAGTGCCAACGCAGCGATTCGACGCATCAGGCGTCCCCGGGTCGGGCCTCGCTTAGCAGTGCGCTCGCCGTTCGCACCTTCCGCCAATGCTGCAGCCGGTCGAAATAGAGATAGACCACGGGCGTCGTATAGAGCGTGAGAACCTGGCTGACGATCAGCCCGCCGATGATGGTGATGCCGAGAGGCCGCCGCAGTTCCGACCCGGTACCAGCGCCAATCGCCAAGGGGAGCGCGCCCAGCATCGCCGCCATCGTGGTCATGAGAATCGGTCGAAAGCGCAGGAGGCAGGCTTCGAAGATGGCGTCGCGGGGGCTCTTGCCTTGGTGCCGCTCGGCCGCCAACGCGAAATCCACCATCATGATCGCGTTCTTCTTGACGATGCCGATGAGCAGAATGATTCCGATCATCGCGATCACCGTGAGATCGGTGTGCGTGATCATCAGCGCCAGCAGCGCTCCGACACCGGCGGACGGAATCGTCGACAGGATCGTGATCGGATGAACGTAGCTTTCGTAGAGCACGCCGAGCACGATGAAGACGGCCGCCAACGCCGTCGCAATCAGGACCGGTTCGTTGTCGAGCGATTCCCGGTAGGCCTGGGCGGTGCCGGCGAACATCGTGTGAATGGTGCCCGGCAACCCGATGTGCCTGGCGGCCCGATCGATCGCGCTGACCGCATCACCGAGCGCGATACCGCGTCCCAGGTTGAACGAGATCGTCACCGCGGGAAAGAGTCCCTGATGGTTGACGGACAGTGGCGCGGTCGCCGGCGACCAGCTCGCAAAGGCGCTCAGCGGCACTGCCTTGCCCTGCGGCGACTGCACGAACAACCCGTTCAACGACATGGCGCTCTGCCAGTACTGCGGTGCGACTTCCATGACCACGTGGTACTGATTCCGGCCGCGATACATCGTCGAGACCTGGCGCTGTCCGAATGCGTCGGACAGCGTCGCGTCGATGAGTGAGGGCGCAATGCCGTACCGTGCGGCTTCCTCGCGGTCGTAGTTCACGAGCGCCTGCAGCCCGTGGTTCTGCTGATCGCTGTTCACGTCGCTGATGATCGGGATGTGCTGCAACTCCTGCAGCATTCTGGGTGCGTAGGTTGTCAGATCGGTAAGGTTGTCGCCCTGCATCGTGAACTGGTACTGGGCATTGCTCTGGCGGCCGCCGACGCGGACGTCCTGCGATGACTGCAGGTAGAGCGTCGCGCCCGGTACCCGCCCCAGCCTCGGTCGAAGCCGCCCGATGACTTCGTCTGCACTCGCGTTCCGCTCGGCGAGCGGCTTCAACGCGATGAACAGCCGCGCTGTGTTCGTCGTTCCTCCGCCGCCGCTGAACCCGATGGTGTCCGCCACCGCCGGATCGGCCTTGACGATCGCCATCATTCGCAGCAATACGTCATTCATCACTTGGAACGAGCTGCCCTGATCGGCCTGAATGGCTCCGTTGACGCGTCCGGTGTCCTGCTGGGGGAAAAACCCCTTCGAGACATTCAGGAAGAGGTAACCAGTCAAGCCGATCGTGCCGATCAGAATGAGGAGCGTGACGACGGCGTACCGCAGCACGACGTTGAGCGTGCGGCCGTATGCGCTGACGACGGCCGCGAACATGCGTTCGCTCCATTGGTACAGGCGCCCGTGACGCTCTGGCTTCTTGAGCAGATGCGCGCACATCATCGGCGTGGCGGTCAGCGAGACAACCATGGAGATCACGATTGCCGCCGCCATGGTGACCGCGAACTCGCGGAACAGACGTCCGACGATGCCACTCATGAGGAGGATCGGAATGAACACCGCCACCAGGGAGAGGCTCATCGACATCACGGTGAAGCCGATTTCCTTCGCCCCTTCGAGCGCCGCTTCGAGCGGTCCCTTTCCCTGTTCCCGGTAGCGGGTGATGTTCTCGATCACCACGATCGCGTCGTCGACGACGAAGCCGGTGGAGATCGTCAGTGCCATCAGCGAGAGGTTGTCGAGGCCGTAGCCGAGGAGGTACATGGCCCCGAACGTGCCGATGAGCGAGAGCGGGACGGCGACGCTCGGGATCATCGCCGTTCGCGGGCTGCGGAGGAACGCGAACACGACGAGAACGACGAGGACGAGCGAGATGATCAGCGCACGCTCGATGTCGTGCACTGATGCCCGGATGGTCGTCGTCTGGTCGATGACCACGTCAACGTCAATGGCCGGCGGGATGGCGGCCTTCACGCGTGGCAGCACCTCTCGAACGGCGTCGACGGTCGTGATGATGTTGGCGCCGGGTTGCCGGAAGATGATCACCATGACCGCCGGCTCGCCGTTGACGTAGCCGGCCGTCCGGATATCCTCGATCGAATCTTCGGCGGCGCCGACATCACGGATCCGGACCGGGGCGCCGTTGCGGTACGCGACGATGAGCGGCGAGTAGTCGATCGCTTTCAACAGTTGATCGTTGGCGCCGATCTCCCAGCGCTGGTTGCCAGCCAACACCTGCCCCTTGGGCGTGTTCGCGTTGGTCGCGGCGATGGCCGATCGGACCTGTTCGAGACCGATTCCGTACTTGCTCAGCATCGACGGATTCAGTTCGACGCGGACCGCAGGCAGCGCTCCGCCGCCAACCACCACCTGACCGACGCCGCGAATCCGCGAGAGAGATTGGGCCATGACCGTCGAGGCGGCGTCGTAGATTTGTCCCTTGCTCAGCGACGCCGAGGTCAACGACAGAATCATGATCGGTGAATCGGCGGGATTCACCTTCCGGTAGTTGGGGTTCGACGGCAAATTCGCCGGCAGATAGCCGCGGGCTGCGTTGATCGCGGCCTGAACGTCGCGGGCGGCGGCGTCGATGTCGCGGTCGAGATCGAACTGCAGCGTGATGCTGGTCGAGCCGAGCGAACTCGACGAGGTCATTTCTGTGACCGCTGCGATCCGCCCGAACTGCCGCTCCAGAGGCGTGGCAACCGACGATGCCATGGTCTCCGGGCTCGCGCCTGGCAGCGATGCGGACACGGAGATCGTCGGAAAATCCACCTGCGGAAGCGGCGACACCGGTAGCAATTCGAACGCGACCGCGCCGGCCAGGCCGAGTGCGACCATCAGGAGCGTGGTCGCGACCGGCCGGCGAATGAACGGGGCGGAGATGTTCACGTGCGTCCGGCCTCGGACGACGTTTCTCCGTGCCGCGAGAACCGCGCCGCCAGACGATCGAACCAGAGGTAGATGACCGGCGTCGTGTAGAGCGTGAGCAACTGACTCACGAGGAGGCCGCCGACGATGGCGATGCCGAGCGGACGCCGGAGCTCCGAGCCGGTTCCGGAACCGAGGGCGAGCGGGATTCCGCCGAACAGCGCCGCCAGCGTGGTCATCATGATCGGCCGGAAGCGAAGCAGGCTGGCTTCGCGGATCGCGTCGATCGGTTTCTTGTGCTCCACGCGCTCGGCTTCGAGCGCGAAGTCGATCATCATGATCGCGTTCTTCTTCACGATGCCGATCAGCAGCACGAATCCAATCAGCGCGATGATGCTGAAATCGGTGCCTGTCAGGAGCAGCAGCACGAGGGCGCCCACGCCGGCGGAGGGCAGTGTCGAGAGAATCGTCAGGGGATGAATGAAGCTCTCGTACAACACCCCGAGGACGATGTAGACGGTGATGATCGCTGCCAGTATCAGCAGGGGCTCGTTGCGCAGCGAGTTCTCGAAGGCCTCGGCGGCTCCCTGGAACTGCCCCTGAATGCTGGCCGGCATGGACAGTTCGTCCTTCGCCTTGTGCACCGCGTCGACCGCCGCCCCCAGTGACGCCCCTGGCGCCAGATTGAACGACAGCGTCACCACCGGAAACTGGCCCTGATGGTTCACCGTGATGGGGGCCGTCGTCTGTTCGACGCGAACCAGCGCGCTCAGTGGTGTCTGGTTGCCGTTGGGAAAACTGATCGAGGACGCGGCGGGGCCGCCGCCGAACGCGGTCGTGGCGCTCGCCGTCGCCGTGGCGCTTGGAGATGTCGACGTCGCCGGCGTGCCGACGGGCGATCGTCCGGACGTGCCGCTGGCGAGACCGCCCGAGACCACGCCGATGTTGGTGGACGGCGATGGAGCCGTCGCGACGCCCGAGCGAATGAAGAGGTCGCGGAGATCGACGGTATGCTCTCGAAACTGCGGCTCGAGCTCGAGGATCACATGATACTGATTCAGCTGGGTGAACATCGTCGAGATCTGTCGCTGGCCGTATGAGTCGTAGAGCGTCTGATCGATGAAGGCCGGCGTGATCCCGAGGCGTGAGGCGGCGTCGCGATCGATCACGAGCTCCGCACGGAGACCGAGCGCCTGCTGGTCGCTGGCGGCGTCGCGGATGTCGGGCAGCTGCTGCAGCTTCGCCAGCATTCGAGGCGCCCACTCGTGCAGTTCGTCGACGTTCGGGTCTTCGAGGGTGTACTGAAACTGCGTGCGGCTGACCCGATCGTCCACGGTGATGTCCTGGACCGGCTGCATGTAAACGCGCAGTCCCGCAATCTCCGTCAGCGCTGGCTGGAGTCGACCGATGATCGCCGTGGCGTTCGCGCGACGCTGTTCGAGCGGCTTCAAGTTGATCAGCAGGCGGCCGTTGTTGAGCGTGGTGTTGCTCTGATCGATGCCGACGAACGAGGACAGGTGTTCGACCGCAGGATCCCTGGTGATGATGTCGACCGCCTGTTGCTGGAGCTTCACCATCTCCGGAAACGACACGCTCTCCGCGGCCACCGAGACCGCCTGGATGATGCCGGTGTCCTGCACCGGAAAGAACCCCTTCGGCACGACGACAAACAGCAGCGCGGTCAGCGCCAGCGTGGCGAGGAAGCCGACCAGCATCGGCGTCTGATGCCTGAAGACGACGTCGAGCGTGCGGCCATAGCCGCGGATGATCCGATCGAACGCACGCTCGGACCACCGGTAGAACCGGCCACGGTCGTCATCCGGCGTGGCCGTGAGGAGCCGTGCCGACATCATCGGCGTCAGCGTGAGCGACACCACCGCCGAAATCAGGATCGTCACGGCGAGCGTGACCGCGAATTCGCGGAACAGACGCCCGACGATGTCGCCCATGAACAGGAGTGGAATGAGCACGGCGATGAGCGACACCGTCAGCGAGATGATCGTGAAGCCGATCTGTTCCGAGCCATGCAGGGCCGCCTCGATCGGCGACTCCCCCTTCTCGATGAACCGTGCGATGTTCTCGATCATCACGATCGCATCGTCCACGACGAAGCCGGTCGAGATGGTGAGGGCCATCAGCGTCAGGTTGTTCAGGCTGTATCCGAGGAGGTACATCACGGCGAACGTGCCGACGAGTGAGAGCGGAACCGCGACGCTCGGAATGATCGTCGCCGACGGTGTGCGCAGGAACAGGAAGATCACCGCCACCACCAGGACGATCGTGAGCATCAGCTCGAACTCCACGTCTCTGACCGAGGCGCGGATGGTGGTGGTGCGGTCGGTCAGAATGGCGACCGTGACGGCGGCCGGCAGCGATTCGGTCAGCGTCGGCAGCAGCGTCTTGATGCGATCGACGACCGTGATGATGTTGGCGCCCGGCTGGCGCTGCACGTTGAGGATGATGGCCGGCGTGTCGTTCATCGTCGCGGCCTGACGGACATCCTCGGTGGAATCAGTGACGGTCGCGACGTTCTTCAGGCGGACCGGCGCACCGTTCCTGTAGGCGACAACCACCTCCGCGTAGCCGTCGCTCGAGAGGAGCTGATCGTTGGCCCCAATCTGATAGTTCTGGGCCGGGCCGTCGAAGCTTCCTTTGGCCTGGTTGACGTTGGTCGCCGCGACCGCCGTCCGCACGTCTTCGAGATTCAAGCCGTAGGCTGCGAGGGCGGTCGGATTCGCGCTGATCCGAATGGCCGGCTTCTGGCCTCCGGAGAGCGTCACCAGCCCGACGCCAGGCAGCTGCGAGATCTTCGGTGCGAGACGGGTGTCGGCAAGGTCCTCGACCGTCGACAGCGGCACCGTGTCCGACGTGAGCGCCAGCGTGAGAATCGGCGCATCCGCCGGATTCACCTTGCTGTAGATCGGCGGGGTCGGCAGATCCGCCGGTAGAAAGGTGCCGGCGCCGTTGATCGATTGTTGTACCTCCTGCTCGGCGACGTCGATGCTCAACTCGAGCGCAAACTGCAGCGTCACGATCGAGAGTCCCGTCGAACTCGTCGACGTCATCTGCTGGAGCCCCGGCATCTGGCCGAACTGCCGCTCGAGCGGAGCCGTCACCGACGACGCCATCACGTCGGGGCTGGCGCCGGGGTAGGTCGTCGCAACCTGGATCGTCGGGTAGTCGACTTCCGGCAGCGCGGATACCGGGAGCTGTCGGTACGCCACGAGCCCGGCCAGCAGGACGGCGACCATCAATAGCGACGTTGCAACCGGCCGGAGGATGAACGCCCGCGACGGGTTCATCGTGTGCTGCCGCGAAGGCCCTTCCCGGTCGTCGCCACTGCGCCAGCAGGGGGTTGATGGCTCGTCCGTGCGGCTTCGTCTTCGTTCTCGGGCAGCGAGGTGGCGACCCTGCTGCCCGGCCGCAGCCGGTCCACACCCTGGATCACCACCAACTCGTTCGGCGAGATTCCCCGGACCACTTCCGAGCGTTCAGCATCCGCCGTCCCGAGCGTCACGTTCCGGACCGCCACCGTGTGATCGGGTTTCACGACGTAGACGAACGTCGTGTGCGCGTTGCGCTGGACCGCGGCATTCGGAATCAGCGTCACGCCCCGCCGCTCCTGAACCAGCATTCGTGCATTCACGAACTGGTTCGGAAACAGCGCGTCGTCTCGATTTGGTGCGGTCGCCCGGAGTTTCAGCATGCCGGTGGTCTGGTCGATCTGGTTGTCGAGCGTGGTCAGCTCGCCGCTGGCGAGAATGTCGGTGCCGCCGCGATCCATCGCGTCCATGCGGAGCGGCCTACCCGCCTTGAGAGCCGCCCTCACCTCCGCGACCTGCTGTTCGGGAATCGTGAAGATCACGCTGATGGGCTGCGTCTGCGTGATGACGAGCAGCGGCGTGTTCGCGGCGGCCGATACCATGTTGCCGGGATCGACGAGACGAAGACCGATGCGTCCCGAAATCGGCGCGGTGATGTGACAGTAGTCGAGGTTCAACTGTGCGCTGTCGATGGCTGCCTGATCGGTTTTCAAGGTCGCCTCGTCCTGGGCGACGGTCGCGCGTTGTGTCTGCAGGATCTGCTGAGCGATGGCGTTCTTCGCGATCAGCGATTCGTAGCGCTCCAGGTCGATCCGCGCGTTCTGAAGGGCCGCCTGATCCTTGAGCAGCTGCGCCTCCGCCTGTTGGAGCTGCACCTGAAAGGGGCGCGGATCGATCTCGACGAGCGGCGCGCCCCGCCGCACCATCTCGCCTTCCCTGTATGCGACGGTCATGAGCTGGCCATCCACTCGTGTCCTGACCTCCACGGTGTTGATCGGCGTGACCGTACCCAGTCCAGTGACGTAGTCACCGATGTCGCCTTGTTCCGCTCGGGCGACGACGACCGGCACAGGCGGTGGCGTTCCTGGCGCCGCGGTCCGCCTCGACTCGCTTCGCCGCCATACGAACGCGCTGGCGAACCCGACCACAAGGGCCAGTGCGAGCCACGCGAACCAATGCCTCGAGCCTGTGGTGGGACTTGATGCGGACGGCTTTCGTGTTGAATCAGGGCCTGCCGGCGAATTCGGCGGCGCGGGATCGCTTGTTTCGGCCATGCGCCGATGCGTCAGTCACAGACCGATGGGTGGCTGCAAGTTTTGTTCCGAGCCCGGCGCTTCTATCTTCAATGATTGCAACGATTGCGGTGTCCCGCCATCGGCGGGATCTCGTCGCTGACAACTCGCTGTCAATGCACTGACCCGAACAGGGTCGGCCCGCCCGTCAGGCTGAAGGTCCCTGTCTGTTGTCAGCCCTCTGCTCCACTCCATCCGCCTTCGTGTTTGCGGCGAGCGTGGCGCCGTCTTTTTCCTGGAGTCTCGACGCCGTGTGGCCTGCAGCGGTAAGGCGCTATCCTTCTGAGAACTTTAGACATCCGCGATATGTTCCCGCCTTAAACTGGAGTCTTGAAAACCTCTCTTCGAGTGCTGCACGCCCTTCGTGCCTTCGTGATGATCGTTGTGGCGGTCGCTCTGCTCCAATCTGCCCCACGAGCCCAGCAGCGCTCCGTGTTCCGCTCCGGCACCGAGCTCGTGCTGGTCAACGTCGTCGTGCGCGACAAGAGCGGCGCGGTCGTCCGCAGTCTGTCGCGCGACGACTTCACGGTTATCGAGGACGACAAGCCGCAGACGATTACCAGCTTCGACTTCGAAGAGTTGGATGCGCCTTCGCCAGCAGAGAGAAACGCAACGGCTTCGGCGACACCGGCTCAGTCAATTCTTTCGTCGCCGGGCCGCGCCGACGCCGACGACCGGAGCGCGAAGGCGTCAGCCGAGCATCCGTCGGCGAAAGTCGACATGCGCGGGCGGCGGTTGATTGTCCTGTTCTTCGACCTCAGTTCGATGCAGCCCGAAGAGGTCGATCGCGCGGTCAAGGCGGCGCACGACTACGTGGAGCACAAGCTGTCCGACGCGGATCTCATCGCCATCGCCTCGTTCTCGACAGCGCTGCAGGTCGTCCAGGACTTCACGGCCGACGCGGAAACGCTGCGCAACGCCATCGACGGATTTGGCGCGAACAACGCGGCTGGCTTCGACAGCGGCTTGACCGGCGACGTCGAAGACACGCCGGACACCGGCAATGCGTTCACCGCCGACGACACCGAGTTCAACATCTTCAATACCGATCGCCGTCTCGAGGCACTGCGGACGCTGGCCGACCAGCTCGCCGGCATCGATCAGAAGAAGTCGGTCATCTACTTCAGCAGCGGCATGAGCCAGCAGGGTCAGGACAACCAGGTGCAGCTGCGGCGAACCGTGGATCGCGCCAATCGCGCTAACGTGTCGATCTACGCGGCCGACATGCGTGGACTGCAAGCGCTCGTCCCGGGAGGCGACGCGACCCAAGGCAGCCGGCGAGGGACGTCACCCTTTTCGGGCGCCTCAACGCGAAACCAGTTCGGCAGCCAGGCGGCTTCGCAGGACACGCTGACGACCATCGCGGAGGATACCGGCGGCCGCGCCTTCTTCGACTCGAACACGTTCGGTCAGGTGTTCGACCGCGTCGTCAACGACACGTCGGCGTACTACGTGCTCGGTTACTCGAGCACGAACCCCGCGCGCGATGGCCGCTTCCGTCGCATCCGCGTGCGGCTGAAACGACCCGACCTGAAGCTGGAGTATCGGTCCGGCTATTATGCGCCGCGCGACTTCGCACATTCGACGAAGGACGATCGCGAGGAGCAGCTGCAGGATCAGCTCGCGTCCGATCTCTCCGCGACCGATCTGAGCGCGTACGTGTCGACCGCCTATTTCCGGCTGGCGGACAACCGGTATTTCGTGCCGCTCTCGGTCGTCGTGCCCGGTTATCAGCTGCCGATCACGAAAACGACCGACAAGAACAAGGCGACGATCGATGTGCTCGGTCTGGTGCGGGACGAACAGCGGCGCCCCGTGGGACGCATTCGCGACACGGTCCGGCTCTCGACTGATGCCGCCGACGACATCCGTAAGAAGACGGTGCAGTACGAGACCGGGTTCGAGATGCCACCGGGCAAATACCGCGTCAAGGTCGTGGTTCGGGAGAACCAGGACGGCGCGTTCGGTTCGTACGAAACGGACATCGTCGTGCCGGACGTCAAGCGCGACGCCGTGAAGCTGAGCTC